>Ga0114996_10004146_pt1 | contig 17567 bp, 8 predicted proteins | sample ArcticOcean_MG_C_4_FD_87039 | JGI IMG/M metagenome (GOLD analysis project Ga0114996, IMG submission 87039) | Marine microbial communities from western Arctic Ocean - ArcticOcean_MG_CB4_134 | ecosystem: Environmental > Aquatic > Marine > Oceanic | place: Arctic Ocean: Canada Basin | collected...
CATTCTTTTGAGCGTAGGGGTTGCGGCCGAACTCACCGCTGAACCAGACGATGGTATCCTCCAACAGCCCTCGTTGTTTGAGATCCTGCAGCAGCCCTGCGATTGGCTTGTCGACCGCCTTTGCCTGCCCTGCGTGTTGGGACAATTTCGAATGCTGATCCCAATTGGTAGCCCCACCCGCAGCGCCAGAGGTAACTTGAACAAAACGAACGCCGTTTTCGCACAGTCGGCGAGCCATTAAGCACTGGCGACCGAAATTGTCGGTCGCCTTTTCACCGATGCCATACATCGCCATCGTTGCCTGAGTCTCTTTGCTTAAGTCGAGCACACCGGGAGCATTGTTTTGCATCCGCCAGGCCAACTCGTAGGAACTGATGACCGTCTCTAATTCAGAGTCTCGGTTTCCGTTTTTCAATTGCTCTGCATTGAGACGTTGCAGGAACTGGAGTTGTCGAAGTTGCTCGTTCTGCGATAAATCAGCGTTATTCAGGTTTCGAATCGTCGCGTTCTTGTCAAGCGTCCCATCCTTACCAATTGCTGTGCCTTGATGTGCAGCTGGAAGAAAAGCGCTGCCGTAATTGCGAGCACCGCCAGATGACGAGAGAGGCGCCAGGGAAATGAATCCCGGCAAGTTCTCATTCTCGGACCCCAGGCCATAGGTAACCCAGGACCCAAATGATGGTCGCACAAAACTGGTCGAACCACTGTGCAGAAACAGCGTGGCCGGTCCGTGCGCGACCCCCTCGGTATGCATCGAGTGAATAAAGGTGAGGTCGTCCGAATGTTTCGCTGTCTCTTGAAACAGTTCGGAAACATGACGTCCCGACTCACCATATTGCTTGTACTTCCACATCGGCTTCATGACGCGTTCGGAAGTAGCACGCTTGCCGGTATTGGCGATCGTGCGTGCGTCGTCGAACGGCATTTTCTTGCCATCATGCTTGTAGAGCGTCGGTTTATAGTCGAACGTATCGACGTGACTCGGTCCGCCCTGCATGAACAGGAAAATGATCCGCTTCGCCTTTGGGCGGTGATGTGCACTTTTGACCGCGAGCGGATTTGCCGCTTGAACAGAGTCGGCACACAATCCAGCCAACGCCAAACTTCCAAAACCGCCGACGGTCTGTCGAAGTGCTGCTCGTCTTGTAATGGAATTATTCAATGGATTCATGCAATCGTACCCATGCTTAGCGGATGTAGCGGAATTCGATGGTCGAAAACAGTGAATGAACCATCTGTGTCCAGGCCTCAACCTCGACATTATCCTTGGCCTTGCCGTTCTCAGGCGTATCAGTCACCGATTTCAAAAACTGATGACAGAGCGAAACCTCCGCCGCAGTCGCGTGGCGCCCGAAGACCAGCAGATAGGTGTGATCGACGCGATTTGCTTCTTTCAATTGCGATTCGTCCAGAAGACGTTCGGCGGTGAGCCTGGCTTGTGTGCGAACGAAAGGATGATTCATCATGAACAGTGCTTGCGGAGCAACGGTGCTCACATTTCGGCGGCCTGTCACCATACTCGGATTGGCAAAATCGAACACTTCAAAAAGTTCAGGCAAACTACTGCGAAATACGGGTACGTAAACACTGCGTCGTGGCGCCTGGAACCGAAAGCCGACGTCCTTTTTAAGACTGGCGGGGAAAGTGGGGCCACCCATCTCCAATTTCAACGTGCCACCTACCAACAGCATTGCGTCACGCAACGACTCGGCATCCAGGCGACGACGATTCATGTGCGCCAACAGTCGATTCTCTGGGTCTTCCTGTTGCTCACCTGGCGCGGCCGAGAGGCGATAAGTTCTCGATAGCACAATCGTCCGGATCAGTTTCTTCACAGACCAACCCTGTTGGACGAATTGGACGGCCAAATGATCGAGCAGCTCGGGATGCGATGGCGATTCACCCGTTGCGCCAAAGTTATCGACTGTGCGAACCAGTCCTGGGCCGATCAGCCAATGCCAGACTCGGTTTGCCATGACGCGCGATGTCAGCGGATTCTTTGGATCGACGATCCAGTTGGCGAGTTCCAGGCGACCGCTGCTGTTGGTGGGCATCTTAGGCGCGGGGCCGTAGTTGGCGACTTGCAGTACGCCACGTGGAGCGATGGCGCCCAAATGATCGATGCTGCCACGAATATGAATTTTCAAGTCCGCCGGCTTCGATTTCTCGACAGCCGACATGGCCATCTCGCGGATGGGTTTTCGTTTCTTGAGTGAAGATAGATCCGCCGTTAGTTTTGCCATGCTCTTCTTGAGGGCTTGTTGCTTGTCTGCTGAAAGTTTCTTATCTGCTGCTTGCTTGCCTGGTGTTTTCTTGACTGACCCAGACGCTGGGCTGCTTGTCACTTTGCCGTCCTTGCCCACAGGTAGAAACTGAACCGCATCGGCTGTTAGAAATCCGTTGGTTCCCTCATTCGAGATAAGGACATAGCTTTGCGCGTTCGCGTCGAAGCGGTACGTGCCGAGTGAAACAAAACGCCCATCAATTGGCGGCACCTTGCGCATATCGACCTTAATTGTTTTCTCACCCGCAGCGCTAAACACCGTCACAGGCACGTTCGATGCGCGGCCGCCTCCATGCGAATAGGCGAAGCGTACTTCGTATTCCCCATCGCTGGGTAGTTTGGGAACGAAGGAGAGTGTCTTGTCCCCTTTCCCCCTGTTGGCGTCGTGAATATAACGCTTGCCGATGTAGTGCTTGGAATGTACAGAGTGCGTCCACTTGCCCACGACCATCACATCGTCGTCGTCGACAACAATGCCCGGCAATGAAGAGGCTGCGACAACTGTCGGGAAATTCGTTGGTAACTGTGGCTCCAGCTTCGCTTTCAGTGTGTTGATTTCGCCTTGCAATTTGGCGACTGACGAATTGTGAATTTCCAGTTCTCGCTTTGCCTCTGCCGAGATTGGCAAGGGGGCTTCCATAAAACTGGAGACATTCAAATGTTTCAGCGCCTGAACATTCTTGAGAATGCCTGCCATCGCGTAGTAGTCGTGGGTAGGGATGGGATCGAACTTATGGTCGTGACAACGTGCGCAAGTGATTGTTTGCGCCAACAGACCTTTTCCTATAACGTCTAGCTGTTCATCAACAAAATCCATGTCGAGTTGGCTCTTGTTTTGGTTCTCGAGGAGCATATCGCCCATCATCAGGAACGTTGTGGCGACGAGATTCCGCCGCTGGTCATCGACTGATTTTGTCTTAAGTAAATCACCTGCGAGTTGCTGCTTGAGAAATTGATCGTAGGGTAGGTCATTATTGAACGCTTCGATCACGTAGTCGCGATAACGCCAGGCATGTTTGAGTAAGACGCCGCGTAACGACATCGATTCTGCGAAACGCGAAACATCAAGCCAGTGACGCCCCCAACGTTCGCCGAAGCGCGGTGATGCCATCAACCGGTCAACGAGATTCTCGTAAGCCTTAGGCGACTTGTCGTTGATGAACTGGGCAATCTGCTCCGGTGTAGGAGGCAGGCCGATGAGGTCGAAGTAGACGCGACGGACTAAGACGATCTTTTTCGCGTCGGGACCCGGTTGCAGCTCCGCCGCTTCCAACTTGGCGAGGATAAAGCGATCGATGTCGTTGCTCGGCCAAGCTCTATTCTTGATCTTGGGAATGGCGGGTGCTTGGAGTGGATGATAAGACCAGTGCTTCCGGCCGGCTTCGATATCGATGGATCTCGGCCTGGTAACCTGGTTGGAAGCGCGACGTGGATCGGTTGCTCCGTCTTGAATCCATTTTTCGAAATCAGCAATGACCTCTGAGGACAGCTTCCCTTTGGGAGGCATCTCGAAGTCATCCTGTTTCAGAGCGGAAATAAGCAGGCTTTCTTTTAAGTCGCCCGGCACGACCGCAGGCCCCGATTCGCCACCCTCGAGCAAACCTTGCCGGGAGTCAACGAGCAAGCCTCCACTTATCTTCTTGGAATCAGCGGCATGGCATTCATAGCAACTTTTGACGAGGACGGGCCGAATCTTCGATTCAAAGAAATCAAGTCGCTGACGTTCGACCGCCGAATCGGCAGCCCAAGCCGAGCCCGTGGCAAGCATAATCGCGATCGATAGAATTCCACAACGCATCGAACAACACCTCTTGGTCATGACCATCTGATTGAAACACGCGATACCCGCGGCAGCTTCCACCGCGCAATTTGACGATCCATCAATTATCGCACAGTATTATATTCGGCCTGACGGTCTTCTTTTTTGTGCGAACGACTAACTGAGTTTCCAGCCCTTGCGATAATCGCGATTGATGTACCGCTCGGCATCTGGCGCGTTGGTGGCTCGCATCTCTTTTGTATCCCACTGGAGCTTCTTGCCGGAGCGATACGCGACGTTGCCGAGGTGGTTGGGCTCCGGCCCGGACACAGACGACACCGGTCGTTGCCAGAACTGCCGCAGCCACAGCTCTGATGAATGACCGTCTGCCAGTATTCATTTTGACGTTCTCTCTTTGGCACAACACTGAGCGTTCGGTATCGGCTTCATCTCGCCGTCTGGCACTTGCCACTCAAGAGACAATGCGGCGTCATCCGAAAGGGCCCATTATCACTATGATGCAGTCCAACTCGTCTGATCGGCAACAGGGAGCCTAGTTACCTAAAACTCCTGAGGAACTGCGGCATTGGCGAATCTAAAGAGGTACTCTGAGTGCGTCAATGTGTGCTGCTTTTCTGATCTCGCCAACCTACTTCGGTTTTCGCGACCTGTGCACTTTAGCGCCTCGAAACATGCCTCGTCTGACCGCGCCGCGGACTCATCAAGTTATACGACTTCTGAATCATGCTAACACCGACCGATCGATGATACACAGCGAAATCGCAAGCTGATGGCGTGAACAAATACCTCGCAAAAGTTACTGCTGGTCTGTGTCGGTGAATAGATGCTTGCGAAGCTGGTTGGCCACTACCAAGGTCAGGCGGCCCATTTGAGCTGCCTCGTTTTTTCGCCAGCCAAACAGGACGTCTGCCTGAAAGTGGGCGCCGATGACGGCGTCAAGGTGTGGCTGAACAACAAGCTGGTCCACAGCAACGGCGCGACGAGTCTCAGAAGCCCGCCTGAGAAAATCGATCTTACGCTGAATAAGGGCGACAACCGGCTATTGATCAAGGCTGTGAATCGGCCGGGTGCCTGGGCACGGATCATGAGGCCGGATGAAACCTCTTTGTATGGCAACGTGCGATTCAGGGCGGAGTAGGGATCGGCTGCGTCGCGGCTGAAAAACGGCTGAGTCGGGCCACGGGGGTAAGAAAAGTACGCGAAGCGAAAACTCTCGAAGAACAGAAGTTTCCGTGAACACGATCTAAGGAATCTCGGCCGAGTTCTGTCGCCAACAGGCGCAGATGCTTACATGATGCGGCATGTCATCCGCGATTGGGACGACGACGAGTCGCTGACGACTTTGCGAAGATGCCACGCAGCGATGTCGACTGAAAGCAAACGATTGATCATCGAGAGTGTGATCCCTCCTCAAAACGCCCTGTCGCATTGCCGCTTTACGACAGCGGTTGATCCACGGCCATCCGCCGAACCGTGTAGAACCGGGGGTTCGCCGGTGCAACATTTTTTCTGATTGCCCAACATATTTGCGGTTTTCAAGAGGGACCTCGGTGCGGTACCTTGCACGCCCGGGCTGGTCACGTGCGCTACCCATGCGTTGTGTGGCGTCTGAGGTGTGTCGACCCGTCGGGCCAGCGTCACGGAAGTGGCCTTTACGCCGCAAATCTGGATGACGATTACCACAGAGGTCTGAGGTGCTTTTGGCCCGCAGTACAGTGCCAGAAATTCGAGCGAGAGCCGATGGTTCGTCTCCCGCGTGAAACAGGGTGTAGCGCCCCCGAAAGGTGCCGTCGCATCACTATACGGCAGCCAGTGATTCTGTTAGGATAAATTTTAGATTACATGAGACCTTGGTGTTTCAGATCCCTCAATAGGGTTAATCGCCAGCCGCGATTTGATCATGATGGGATCGTTATTCTGGGGCAATAGTTCGGTTTCGTAGCTCGTGATACCCTGAGGGGCTTGATCACGTGTTTTTTTGTTCATGGGCAGTGGTGATCCGGGAGTCCCACAGATGAGTATTCGAATGTTAGTGGTCGATGACCACCCAATGATCCGGGCCGGGATCAAGGCAATGCTTGCCAAAGAAGATATGAAAATCGTCGCCGAGGCTTCTAGTGGCCCCGACGCGGTAAAGATCGCGCTGAAGAAAAATTTCGATTTGGTACTGATGGACGTGCGGATGCCGGGGGGCGATGGCCTCAACGCCCTGGGGCGAATCCGGCTCGACAAGTCTGACCTGCCGATTCTTATGTACTCGGGATATGACAACCCGATGTATGTCGCTAGGGCGGTCGCATTGGGGGCAAACGGTTATATTTTCAAGTCGGCCAAGCGCAAAGAATTGATCGCAGCAATTAAGAAGGCTGCGGCGGGTGAAATCGTTTGGACTCGTAACGAACTTCGGCGCGTGACCGGCGCTTTGGCAACGCCCAGACCGGGAATCGACGTCGAGGTACCGCTCACCCAACGCGAACTCCAGATCGTAAAATATCTGACCGACGGCAAGAGCAACAAGGAGATCGGCGACGACCTGGAAATCAGCTACGAGACCGTCAAGGAGCACGTACAGCATATCCTTCGCAAGGTTGGTGTGACCGATCGTACTCAGGCGGCCGTTTGGGCGATTCGCACCGAACTGTTCTGATCCACGCCGAGATTCAACCGTGTGATTCAACCGCCTGCGCGACGCTGAAACCCTATCAGGCTAGGGATTGCGCCTATCGTGCTAGGACTGATCGTCGCACACAGCCTTTGTCCTTCGACACTCGATGCGCGTCATCTGAGAACGCGCATCGAGCGGAAGGTCTTGAGCCACTTGGCCTGCTTGAGCCGGAGTCCAATCGACTCAAGCTACCTTTTTCTGGTTTCGAGGACGTATCGCAGCAGATCATCGAACTGACCGCGATCCTTAAGTTGCGTTGCCATGTTGGCGGGCATCAACGAGATCTTCGATTCGACCATCTGATCGACGTCCTTCTTCGAGATCTTGATCAATTCAGGCTGGCCCGCATTTCGCAGCACGATCTCGTTCTTGTTTTCCGAAACGCGCAGGCCAGTGATCTGCTTGCCCGCAACGGTAATCACGCTGACCTGCGTATATGCCTTGTCAATCAATTTTGACGGACGCAGCACAGAATCGACCAGTTGTTCGACGGTCAATTTGGTTTTCAACTCGGCCAGTTTAGGCCCAAGTTGCGGCGCGCCTTTTGGCGGATCGTGGCAGACGTAACAGGCCGTCGCTGGGCTGTAGAACAGTTCCTTGCCTCTGGCGACATCGCCTTTTGCGATCGCGACTTTGGCCAGTTCGGCGGGGGCAATGGCGAGCAATTCTTTCTCCAGCGCCTTATTGGAAAATCCACCCGTCTTAATTCCCAATTTCGCCAGCACATCGGCGGATTCGAGCGGATGTGCTTTCAGCAATTCTTCCGGCTTCCAGAAGACGGTGCGACTCGTATTGGCCGCGCGTACTTTCTTCACCGTCTCGGCGCTTACGACCGGTGCCTTATTGCCCCAACTGTTGCGTACAAAGGTCAGGACTGCGGCAAGTTCTTTATCGTCCAGCAGCGAACCGAAAGCGGTCATCGGGGGCACGCCCAAGGCAGGATCATAGGTCTTGCCGTTGACCTCCATCTTGCCCCAGAGGCCGTGCAGCGTCGCCTTGATCAAACGCTCTTCGCTACCCACGACCCAGGGACTTCCGGTGAGCGAAGGATAAACATTGCCCAAACCGTTGCCGGTCGGTTGATGACAGGTCATGCAATGTGCGTCGCGCATAAACACTTTCGTGCCCAGCTTATAGACCAGTTGGTCGGCAGCGCTGAAGTGTTTCGGCGGATCGAACTTCGGAATCGGCGGGGCTTCTGCGGCCGCGACAAATTTTCCGCCACTCGTGGCGTCCACATTATGCCAGAAGTGCTTCACCGTGCTGGCCGCCATCGCCGCATGCGGCACTTTTGAATTCAGCACCTTCGCCAACAGTTTTTCGTCTCGCACATTGTGCTGCTGATGCATCCAAAGCGCTTCGAGCAGGTGGTGAGCTTCCTTCTCGTCGTCGGGGTTGAATCCCTTCATCCACTCGCGTGTCGCTGCGATCACTTCAGAGGATTTGCGACCACTCAACTCGACACGCGTACGATGGCGAACTCCGTCCACCGGGTGCTTCAGATTGTCGAGTAGCGCCTTGATCGATTCGCCATGAATCTTGACCGGCTTCTGCAACGGTCGCCCTTTCATCGTCAGGCGAACAATGCGGCCATGCTTGTGGTCGCGGTTCGGATCACGAACGTTGTGCTGCATATGACCGATGATCACATTGTGCCAGTCCGCCACATACAACGCTCCGTCGGCGCCGACCACCGTATCGGTCGGGCGGAAATTCTTGTCGGAACTCTTCAACAGGGCCTTGTCCGGAGTGCCCCAGACCTGGCCGAGCTTGCGTTTGCCGCCGTCACCGTCGAGATCGAGGTTGTACGACATAACGCCCAGGAATCCGATCGTATTACAGATCAGGAAATCGCCCTGCATGTCTTCCGGAAAATGTCCAGAGGAAAGAATCGCGTCGGCCGCGACCGGTCGGAACTGCTTTCTGAGCAGCGTGTGCATCCGGAAGCCTTTGCCCGAAGGACGTACCTGAAACGATCGTCCGCCGGTGCCATCGTTGGCGTAGCAATAGCCCCAATAGTCGAAGCAGGTACCGTGCGGGTTTGGCGAGTTGCCGGCGTGCGCGGCGACCGTAAAGGTGCGAGGATCAAAACGATACATGCCCGAGCTGCCGAGATTGACGTTCTTGTTCCAGGGCGTTTCGTGGTTGTGAACCAAGAAGATACCACTCTGCCAATAGATGCCTCCGTCGGGACCGTAGACCAGATTGTTCGCCGCATGGTGTGTGTCAGAGGTTCCCAGACCCTGTAGAAGGATTTGACGTACGTCGGCTTTGTCGTCGCCATCGGTGTCCTTGAGAAACACCAGATTTGGCCCGGAGGTGACGATCACGCCGCCGCCCCAGAATTCAAAGCCAAGCGGGTTATTTACGTGTGCGAAGATGATTCGCTTGTCCGCTTTGCCGTCGTTATCGGTATCCTCAAAAATCATGAGGCTGTCGTTCATCTCCTTACCCGGCTCCCACTTCGGATAAGTATTCCACGACGCGGCCCAGAGACGCCCTTTGGCATCGACCTGAAGCTGAACGGGGTTCGCCAAGTCGGGAAACTGAACTTCCGAGGCAAAGACATTGAGCTGAAAGCCTTTCGGCACCGCAATCTTGGCAAGGCTTTCTTCAGGGCTGAGGTACTTTGTGCTTCCCTCTTTTGACTTGTTGGAACTCCTGCTTTTGCCGCCGACGTTCGAGATCACCTTGATCGGCTTCGGCACATTGCTGTCATCAATCTTGAATTCCGTGCCGACCGCGGCTGCCCAGATCGCTTTATCGCGATTGGCCGTCAGAACGTCGAGCATGATCAGCTCGTGCTTCAGGACATCCGCATTGCTCTGACCGTTCACAAAGCGAAGGCCAGAACGACCACCCCAGACATCGTTGCCATCGGTCGCACGGTATCGATTGTGCCAGTGCCAATTCTTGTCTTTGACCGCAGCACTGACGCGGGCGAGCTTCTCGTCGGCGGCTACGGTTTTGCCGAGCAGCGCCTTGGAGATGATTTCCGCAAGTTTCTGGTAGCCGGCTTCGTTGAGGTGGACACCATTGATGGTGTAACGCTTGGAACTTGACTCAAACAGCTGATAGGTGGGTGAGTAAAGGTCGACAAACGTCGACCCCGATTCCGCAGCGGCCCGGCGTGTGGCTTCGGTATAGGCAGCCAGATTGCCATTTTGCCGAATGCCGTTGGGAAGATTCGGATCTCCGGTGTTTTCAAACGCGATCGGGCTAAAGAGAACGAACCGAGGGGCCTTTCCCTTCGCTTTGCTCCACTCGCGGTACTTCTTCACCATACTGCTGAGCCCGGCTTGATACGCATTGGCGCCGCTCGGCCCTTTGAACGATTCGTTGTAGCCGAAGAATGTGAAAATTGCACTCGGCCCGACGTGATTCAGGTAGTTGGCGTCACTCGTAAAGCCGCGGTTTCGGGGACGTCGGTTATCGACATCGCCCGAGAAACTCATGTTGCGAAAGCTAACATTGAGGCCTTTGAGCTGGCTCTGCAGAACCGTCTCGACCCAGGGCTTGTGCTGCATACGGTCGGCCAGGCCATTACCGTAGAGAGAAACCACGTCGCCTTTCTTAAAGGCAAACGGAACTGGCCCTTTGGGCGCTTGGGCCAGCAGAACGGATGGCAGAGCACAGAGCAGTAGCGCGAGAGATAAACAAATTTTCAGCATGGTGTTCCTTCCGGTGTTTTCGATTTGGTCACAAACTCAGGGTTGCATAAGCTCGAATTTCCTAATAGCCTCACAATTGTAAATCGGCCGTATCGAAAATGACATACCCCGAAGAGCAAAAATACTCAGTAAATCTTGATATCCCTTTGCTCAACTAGGTTTAAGTCAAATCATGACTGAGATTTCGCCCGATCTCCAAATGAGCCCGCTCTCGGTGCTAATCCCGACGGATGGCCCCAGTCAGGAGGGTGGTCAACGGGCATATAGGCCGCAGGACCTGAATTGCCGTCGATTCTTTCGGTTCGGGAACGCCAACATTTGCATCTCTCGGCCGAGACCCAGTCGGTCGAAACGCGGGAAACGCTATTAATCTAGGGTTTTCGGCTCGCGACCATGTTTTCGTCCTTCGCGATCGGCGACTTTTTTTCCTTCGGGTAATCCAATAATACAGGACTCCGCCTGCTTGCTGCACTATGAGTGCGGCGCAATTTACCGAACTTGGTATAATCGCTGGCTCGTTCGCAGATCGATTTGTGCGGAGGCGAATGTCTGATGATCGCTGTTAGACGGTTTGCTCTTGGTGCGGTGCGACTGATCGCCGCTGTGTTGTTTGTTGCGTCGACGGGATCCGCCGCCGAGAAGGTTGACTACGCACGAGACATCAAGCCTCTTCTCAAGAAACGATGTTACGTCTGTCACAGCCACATCAAGCAACAGGCGGGGCTGAGACTCGACGCGGGACGGCTCCTGCTCGCCGGAGGTGACGACGGCAAAGTCGTTGTGCCGGGCAAAGCCAGTGAGAGCCGGTTAATCGCGCGGGTCAGATCGTCCGATGCGGACGAGCGGATGCCGCCAAAGGGCGCGGCGCTGTCGGCCGACGAGATCGGTCTGCTGCAATCGTGGATCGACCAAGGTGCAAAGCATCCGGCCGATGAGCCGGTTGCCCCCAAGCGGAAACCGCATTGGGCGTTTCAGCCGATCGCTGAGGTGAAGCCGCCGGTCGATGCGGATCGTTGGTCAGATCATCCGATCGACCGCTTCATTCGCAAACGCCAGCGCGAGGCTGGTGTCACGCCCGTCGCGATGGCCGCGCGGCGGCAACTGATTCGTCGTGCCAGCTTCGACTTGATCGGCATGCCCCCCACGCCCAAGCAAGTCGAGGCGTTTATCGCGGACAAGAAGCCAGACGCTTTCGCGCGCGTGGTCGATCAGATGTTGGCGTCGCCCAGGTATGGCGAACGTTGGGGGCGGCATTGGCTTGACTTGGTCCGCTATGCCGATACGGCCGGCGAAAACTCCGACTACCCGATACGCGAAGCTTATCTTTATCGCGACTACGTCATCGACGCATTCAACGCGGACAAGCCCTACGACGAATTCCTGCACGAGCAGATCGCCGGCGACCTGCTGGCCAAGACCGGTCCGAGCGACAAGTTTGCCGAGCGAATGATTGCGACCGGGTTTGTTGCCCAGGCCAAACGCTTCGGAACTCGCAAGCTTGAGGATATGCACCTGATCATCGAAGACACGCTGCACACCATGGGTCAGGTGACCATGGGGCTCTCCTTGCGATGTGCCCGCTGCCACGATCACAAATTTGACCCGATCTCCATGGAGGATTATTACGGGCTGTACGGATTTTTTCAGAGCACGAGTTACCCATTTCCCGGCAGCGAAGAAACGAAAAAGCCCATCGGTTTCGCCCCCACGATCGGACCCGCAGAACTCAAACGCCGTGACGCCGAACATGATAAGAAGATTGCCGCGATCAAAGCACAGATTGATTCGCTCACGAAAACGAGCGCTCCCGCCAAACGCCTTGCCGAACTCAATACGGAAAAAGCTTCGCTTGCCGTGCGCCTAAAGAAAATTGGTCCGAAAGCCGCCGATGCCGTGCCTATTCGATCCCGCCAAAAAGAACTCGACGGTCAGCTCGCGGCTGAGAAAAAGAAGCTCGCTGCGATCATCAAGCCAATTCGGGACAAGCTCAGCAAGATCACGGCGAAGAGGCCGTCGCGTCATGTCCCGGTGGCGTATGCCGTGCAAGAAGGCAAACCGGTTGATGCCAAATTGCAAATCAACGGCGATCCGAAAAAGCTTGGCAAGTTGGTCAAGCGCGGCGTGCCTCGTTTCCTCAACGCCGGCGTTGCGCTCGAGGTTCCGGCCGGCGGCAGCGGTCGCCTTGAGTTGGCTCGATGGTTGACCGGGTCGACCAATCCGCTGACGGCCCGGGTGATGGTCAATCGTATCTGGCAGCACCACTTCGGCACGCCGATCGTGGCAACCCCGTCCGATTTTGGCATCCAGGGCTCGCCGCCGACGCACCCACTGCTGTTGGACTGGCTGGCACGCGATTTTGTGAAAAGCGGCTGGTCGATCAAGGCCCTGCATCGGCGCATCATGCTTTCCAAGACGTATCGGTTGGGAGGAGCCGAGGAGGTGAACTCTGTGGCACGCGACGAGGGCAATCGATGGTATTGGCGGTTTAGTCGTCGGCGACTCGATGCCGAATCGATGCGCGATTCGTTGCTCGCGCTGGGTGGTAATCTTGATCTGACGCGACCTGGGCCACACCCGTTCCCGCCGGTCAACAAGTGGGGCTTTACGGCCCATCACCAGTTCAAGGCCGTCTATCCGTCGAACCATCGCAGCGTCTATCTGATGGTCCAGCGGCTCCACCCGCATCCGTATCTGGCCATGTTCAACGGACCCGACGCCGGTGTTTCCACGGCCATGAGGGACAAGTCAACCGTGGTGCAACAAGATCTGTTCATGTTGAACAGCAAGTTTGTTCACAAACAAGCCGTGGGATTCGCCGGGCGGTTGATCAGCGCCTCGCCAAAGTTCGTTGATCGCGTGAATCACGCATACCAACTCGCGTTCTCTCGCGCACCGCTCGACAGCGAACTGAAGCAAGCCCGTCAATATCATGATCAATACCTGGCCCTACTTGGTGAAGAGGGCGTACCAACAGCGCAGCGCGAAGCGATAGTTTGGGCCAGTATGGCTCGCGTTTGGCTAACCGCCAACGAATTCGTCTTCGTCTATTAATGAACGTTCCCCCGGTCATCGTCGCGATCGAACCGATAGAGACATCCGATGCAAGCTTCCGACCCAAAGAGCCGTAGAGCATTTCTTCACCTAGCCGGAACGGCGGCCGCAGGTGCCGGGGTGTTTCCTCGCCTGTCGCTGGCGGCCGGGCTCAACGGCGGGCATCCGCTGGCGCCAAAGCCTGGCCATTTCAAGCCGCGTGCCAAACATCTGATCATGTTCTTCATGACCGGGGGCATGTCACATGTTGATACGTTCGACCATAAGCCGCGGCTCAATCGTGACGCGGGCAAGTCGCTGGCGAAAAAGAAAATCATCAAGGCGTCGCCGTTTGGCTTCTCGCAGCACGGTGAGTCGGGCCGCATGGTCAGTGATCTGTTGCCGCAGATCGGCTCCTCGATCGACGAGTTTTGTTTGATTCATTCGATCTTCAACGATTCGGGAGGCCACTCCGCGGCGACCCTCGGCATGCACACCGGTTCGATCACCATTCCGATGCCGAGTATCGGGTCGTGGATCAGTTACGGGCTCGGCACGTTTAATACTAACCTGCCACCGTTTGTGGTCTTCGCTGCAAAGGAACCTTATAACGCGCACCAATGTTGGGCGTCTAATTTCCTGCCCGGCTTTCATACCGGCACGCGACTCATTCCCGGCCCGACACCGCTTGCGAACCTGAAGAGCCCGATCAAGTCCGTGCGGCGTAGCGATCTTGAACGGCTCATGCTGCGTGACCTGAACGCTCAGCACGCGAAACTTCGCCCGGGGGATCTCCAGATTCAGACGCGGATGACGAACATCAAGACGGCACACGGACTGATGCAACAGGCGCCGGCAGCGTTTGACCTGTCGAGAGAGACCAACGCGACCCTCGCCATGTATGGGGCCAAGCGAGGCGATCAGCGTTCGTTTGCGGCGCAGTGCCTCACCACGCGACGATTGATCGAACGCGGCGTGCGCGTGGTTGAGCTATTCGATGTCGGCTCGAACAGCAACTGGGACAGCCACGGAAACATCCTAGACCATCGCCGCTTGACCCGAACGATCGACCGACCGATTGCGGGTCTGGTCAAGGACTTGAAACAGCGCGGTCTTCTCGACGACACCCTGATCGTCGGCTGCACGGAGTTCGGCCGCACGCCGTGGCAGGATCAGAACCCCAAGGGTCGCGGACATCACGCGGCCGTGTTCACCTGTTTCTTTGCCGGCGGCGGCACACGGCGAGGATTCAGCTACGGCGCGAGCGATGATCTCGGCGCGACGGTCGCGTCCAATCCGGTTCACATTCACGATTTTCATGCGACGATCCTGCACCTGATGGGATTAGATCACACGCAATTAACCTATCGCTACTCCGGCCGCGATTTCCGCCTGACGGATATCCGCGGTGAGGTGATTAAAGAGGTGATTGGGTAGGGTGAGATAAGCACTCTCGACCGGAAACAGGGCGACGTTCAATACCTGGCCTGCGTGTGCCCCCTGGCCATGCCACTCCCGCGGCGATTGCCTCGTTGGGCAGCGACTGCGTCTTTTTTGTCGCGAGCCCGCCGGCGTTGTTGGGTCGTCGGACCATTGCCGATAACATGAACCGGCATCGACCGAGCCGATACCGTTCCGTTTCCCGCCACGGTGACCGCGACGTCGTGGGTGCCGGGCGTGTCAGGCACCTGAATCACAATTTCTTTTCCGCGGGCCACCGAACAGGCCAGCACCAAGCAGAGTGCCAAGAGACTTCGCATTGCAGCCACCTCCAAAGAGAAAACGGGCGCTCGTTTGCGGCGGTTCAGTCGCCAAAAAAGCGCCCGTTCAGTGGGCTGCAACAGTCGTCATATTGTCTTCGTGTTTTATGACACCAAATTTCGGAGCCGTCAAGGATTGTTCATACCGGATCCCAATAATACCATTTGTTTGACAACGCCCCCCCGAGAGTGTCTACTGTCGTGGCCACACGAAATTCCGCTTGCTGCAACAAGAAAACGACAGGAGAAGACATGATGGCCGGTGCTGCCTACAGTAAAGAGGACCAAGAAAAAGAATTAGATTTCTGTCTTAGCAAGACGATTGATTCGTATCGGGAAATCCAGCTGCGATGCGGGAAGCGTATATCAAAAGCGATTTTATTGTTTGCCGGGGCGGCCTTGCTAGCATACTGTGAGCCAGTGACACCGAACGGGACGGACCAAACAACCATCGCGGTACCCTTCGTGGGAGTCAAAGTAAACGCTCCTCACGCCGTTGCCGTGGTGACTCTTATCGCAAGTCTTTGCTTGGCGATCGCCCTACTGGATAAGTCGGCGCAACGAATTTATCGAAATGAAATATCCCGTCTCTACCGGCTACGGTACGGAGAGTCCTCATCAACGCCGTTGTGGACAATTCGCCCACTAAACGCTTCTGAGTTATGTGTCGCTTTGACGCAGTTCGGCTATCTGGGCAGGCTGGTCGAAACGGTCTTCACCCTAATCTGGACGGCGCCGGCATTTGGAATCATCATTTATGCCAATCGTCACTGGGGAGACGCATCGATCGTAGAAAAAATAATGTTTTCCGCAGCACTCGCTGTCCCATATCTGGCTGGAATCGGCGGGTGGATTGTTCTGTTCAACCTACGAGAACTTCGAGAGGTATTAAGCGGTCGAGTAAAGCGAGCACCCTATGGCCCGCTTAGTTTATTTTTCGGCCCTGCTGTCATGAGTGTTTTTGAGGCACTTGCGAAGTTATTGCCCGCGAGTCTTCGCCGCCGATTGAAGGATCTCGCACGGCGCGTATTTGATAATTAGGAAAATCCATCCCCAAACGCCATTTTCCGCCGGGACCCGGATAGACCATCACCGAGCCGATCACGTTGCCCGTTTTCGGGTCGAACACCTCTCGCCGCACCGCCTTGTTGACTCCGGTCTGTAGCAACGCAAGCCCTTCGAGCCTCTTGATTTATGATTTGGGATTTGAACCTGCTGGCGGACACGAATCCGCGTAACTCGGCCCGCTGATGATCAATATTTCCGGGGCCTTCTTGCCTCGATATCCACGACCGTTCAGAGGGGACAAAATACAGCACTGACATGGCTGAATTTGCCTTTTTGGGTTTAGCCATGTAGGCCGAACCAAGGAGCGGAGCGGCGCCGCTCCGGCAATGCGATTGGTGGCGACGGGGAATCTGCCGCAACGGCGCTTCGCTTGGTGCGGCCTACTTCTGCTTCGGCCCGCGCGGGCGACCGGAACAACTTTCTCATTTGCAAAAGAACCACCTTGCTGTTAGGTTGCAACGAGACACGTAGATCCGCTTGTTGCGCCCCATAAAACAGGCCCGCGAGGCCGGAGAAAATCTACACGTTCGCAGAGAAGTAGGCCGGACCAAGCGCAGCGCTGTTCCGGCATGGTCAGTCGTCTTGCCGGAGCTGCGTCGCTTCGCTCCTTGATTCGGCCTACTTGACTGCGGGAGAAAAGTTGTCTCGCCGCAATCCTCGTGTTGCCATGGCAACACCGACGATTTTCCGATGATGTTGGTTGGGAGTGGGAAATCAATTGCGGAAAAATCATCGCTGCCACCCGAAAACTTTCTCATTTGCAAAAGAACCACCTTGTTGCTAGGTTGCAATGAGACACGTAGATTCGCTCGTTGCGCGCCATAAAACAGGCCCGCGAGGCCGGGAAGAATCTACACCTTCGCCGCCCGACCGAACCCTTTCCACAGCGCCCCAAATCGATGCTCCGAAAAACCAAACATCCCGTCAGAAACCATTTGAAACTGGTGTCTTCACCCCACGCCTTTTCAAACACAAAAATCGAGAAGAAGACCCCTTCTCGAACACATCTGGGGGTCCATCTAGGGGCGTTCTAATTGCACATCACTTCTCGAACAGGGGGTAACGCCAAAACCAAGAAAAGAGACACAGCCACCAGAGGAGCCCGAACCACGAATGTCCCTCCTGTGACTTCGTCACCCAGACGTTTTTCCGGGATCGTTGGTTGGAGTCGTTCCTCCTCAGCGGAAAAACATCTGGGCCACCCGGCGCATCGGGTAGCACCGTTGATTTTGCGGTGAGGACGTTGCTATCTGAGTGAGTAAGAACGCAAAATCGTCGGTGTGGCGTAGCCACCAGAGGAGCCCGAACC
>Ga0114996_10004150_pt1 | contig 17550 bp, 15 predicted proteins | sample ArcticOcean_MG_C_4_FD_87039 | JGI IMG/M metagenome (GOLD analysis project Ga0114996, IMG submission 87039) | Marine microbial communities from western Arctic Ocean - ArcticOcean_MG_CB4_134 | ecosystem: Environmental > Aquatic > Marine > Oceanic | place: Arctic Ocean: Canada Basin | collected...
ATGCCACCGAATCCCAAGCTCTTTGCTTCACTGGCCGCAACAAGACGCCGTGCGCGTTCATCCAAGAACGGTAAAACCATAGCAAGCTTTTGAGAGAGAGCATCTGAGGTCTTCATAGACTATATCATACTGATTTGCTCCACCACATGCCACCTTTATATATTTACGCCGCCTAACTCCCGGTATATCGCTTCGATCGCCCGCGCGTGGGTCGCTATACTAAAACACTGCTCAGCGCGGTGACGCCCTGCACTCCCCATCTCCCGGCCCCGTTCGGCGTGATCCAGAAAAAAAATTACTGCGGCGGCCAAAGCCGACCGCTGGCCAATGGGCACCAGCAAACCCGTCTCATTATCGACTACGATTTCTGGCACGCCGCCGCCCTTGGTGGCAACCACGGGTTTGCCAGCGGCCATCGCTTCGATAAGCACCCGCCCAAACGGTTCATTATCTGAGGTCAAAACGACGATATCGAGCATCGCCATGATCGCGGCGACATCGGCGTGAAAGCCGACAAAATGTACCCACTCGCTCAACCCCAATTCATCGACCAAAGTTTGCAACGAACGGCCATACCCCCCTTGTGGATGTGGATCGGAACCGATGATCAGAAAACGCGTTTGGGGGCGTTCTTTGGCCACTTCCCCCATGGCGTAAATAAAATCCGCGTGGCGTTTCCACGGCACCAATTGGGCCACCATGCCAACCAGTGGCTCGTCGCCGTACTGTAAAGCGCGGCGCGCCGCACGGCCGTCGGCACCTATAAAGCGCTCTACATCTACCCCATTGTGCACCAACCGCGTCTTTCCCTGCTGCTGTGCAAAAATGAAACGTTGGTTTACAGCCTGCGATATGACGACAATGCGCTGTGCCAGATGGGCCAGCACCCGATCCCACCAACCGTCGGAATTAACAATGCGCACATGCCATACGACCGGGACACCGGCCAACCACCCCGCTAGGCCAGCGTAGAACATGCAACGCGAACCATTGGCGTGGATCAGATCGGGGGCGATCTTGCGCGCACGCCTCCAAAGAAGCCATAGAGCCAACAAGACAGCGGGCAAAGTCTGCAAACCCAATGCCGGCATGTCGCAAATCTCGACGGGGATCCCCAACTTCCTGACCTCGGCGGACATGCCCCCTGGCGCCGGACAAATGCACCAGGGAGAGAACGCATCGCGGTCTAAATTCTCCATCAGCAGCAACAGGCTAATCTGCCCACCGCCGATGATCTCCCCGCTATTTTCGATATAGAGCACTCGCTTCACGTGCCGCGCTCCACCTCGGCGTACAATTGCGCTGTTTGATGCGCAATCCCCTGCCAGTGATAGCATTGTTCGGCCTGTTGGCGTGCGTAAGTTCCGGCCCGGTCTAATTGGGCCGGATTCTGCAGCAGTTCAATTAGCCTTTGTTGCAAACCCTCAACGTCCTCCTTTTCCACCAGCCAGCCGTTCCTTCCTTGCTCCACAGTTTCGAGGAAGGACCCCACCCGGGTGCACAATACGGGACGGCCAAACGAGAACGCAAAAAGTAAGACGCCGCTCTGATAGATTTCCCGGTAAGGTAATACCACTAGATCCGCAGCACACACATAGGCTACGGAATCGGCCATGGACAGGTAATCGAAGCGAATATTCAAATCTTCTGTACTAATGCCTAGTTCGTCTATCTGGCGTTCGTATTCCGTCTGCTCGCCGCGCATTACATTGCCGGCAACGGCGAAAAATGCCGCGCCACAGGCCGCCCGTACAGGTTTGATTGTCTGTAAAAGCAAATCCAATCCCTTATAGGGCCGTATTGAACCAAAAAAAAGGGCAATGCGGCGGTCCGCTGGCAGGCCGAGTTGTTCCCTAGCTTGGGCACGCGATAATTCGAGTTTGCTAAAGGCGGCATAATTGCCGTGAGGAATGATGCGAACTCGCCGTTGGTCCAGGTCGGGGACCTCCTCGAGCAAACGGCTACGGTTGCGCCCAGAATGCAAAATGAGGGCATCGCTAAGCCGATAGTAGGAAGCGTAGAGGAGGCGTTCCAGTTGACGCACTTCGTGTGGCAAAATATTGTGTACAGTCAATACCACCCGCACATTCAATAGACGACACAACAGTAATAGCAGAAGATCCTTGCGTTGTGAGATTAGTGACTGCACATGCAGTAAATCTGGTTTTTCGCGCAGCAATAAGCGCACGAATTTCACCACTGTCCGCAGGTAGGATTCCCGCTTCAATACCTGCAAACGCCGAAAGCGTTGCGGCTGGTCGGCCAATTCGTACTGCTCATTCGTCAGCAGCAGCAAATTTACTGGCACGTCGGCCAGGGCATCACACAAAGCGTGAGCATAGTAGTGAATACCACCCCAACCACCGCTCTCTAACATCAGCACTTTAAGTTTATCTTCACTCATGTTCCTGCCCTCTAAAAAGAGCCACTGTATCGACGAGCACAGGTCGCCGCCAGCAGTACAAAACCCCGCTATAAACCAACGCCCCAATGCCGCCTGCACTGAGCAATTGCACCAGAGCACCGGCGTGTGGATAAAAAACGACAAAACCGCGCTGGGCGACCACGGCAATAGCACACATGGCTAATGTCGGCCACAACAATGGCCGCAGCATTCCGAATTGCTCCCAAACGCTAAGCCCACTAACTGAATGCACGTATTTGAGCGCTAGAGGCGCACTCAATAGCGTGCCGACCACAATTCCGGCGCTCGCCCCGACCACTCCATACCAATGAATGAGCGGATAGAGCACCACAGCCAGGATAGATAGCTGCAGCAAATTGACTTTCAGCACGGCTTGAGGCATGCCAGCGGCATTAAACAATGGTCCGGTGTTCGACAAGATAGAACGCAATAAACCATACCCTGCCAGCCAGTGCAATGACGCTATTGCAGCCAGCCATTCCTCGCCCAATACGCCCCTAACAAAAGCTTCGGCCAACAAACCCAGCAGACACGCCAGCGGCAACGCCAACATAGCAACACCGCGCACCAGGCGCCGGTACAATAAGGCGCGCTGGGCGACATCTTCTAACCGCGCATAGGCTGGGAAAGCCACTCTATTGACAATGTGGCTAATGGCCGTTGCCGGCAGATTGGCAAAAAGGTAAGCCATAGCGTACAAACCCAAAGCCTTAGTCCCCACCAAGCCCGTCAACAAAGCGTCGTCGATATTGACTACTAAAAAGGAGACTGCGGCGGCGCCAGTAACAAACCGCCCGTAGGCTACGACTTCGCGCAGATGCGTCCAATTCCAGCGCCCTGTCGGACGCCAGGGCGACAGCCGCCAGGCCGCTACACAAGTGGCCAGCGCCGCGGCCAAACGTCCCCACACCAGACTCCATACCCCCATCCCCCCCTGCCACGCCAAAACCACAGCCAGCGCCGCATATACTAAGGTGGGCAAAGTATCTATATAGAACTTTTGGTGAAATTCCAACTCGCGTTCAAGCAGGGCAATGGGCACAGCAGCCAAGGCTTGAAAAACGACCATGAGTCCTATCCAACGCAACACCTGCGCCACCAGACCCGATCAGCTTCTTCAGCCCACAAAGCAATCCAGGGCGCCGTGGCGTACACTGCGCCGTAGAGCACCAAGCCTAGACAGACGACCACTATAAATCCACTATCACTGCTCTCCTGGTCCACTTCGCGGCGATAGATGAGCGCCTCCCCTACGCCCATAGTGCGCAATAGACCCAGAGTACTGACTACGAGCAGGCCAAAAAACATTACCCCCCAGTCGGCGGGAGCCAACAAGCGCGCCAACACCACATTGGCTGCCAACGTCGCGATCCTGCTGCCCGCTGTAGAAAGCAAGAGGAAAACCAAACCGCGACCGATCTTCGCCTCTAAATTCACGCAGTCTCGCCGCCTTCAATTTTGGCTGAGCTAATGACCATGTCCACCACCAACCAGAAAGGCTCCATTACGCGGACTATAATGAACGTATTGGCCCCGATACTGTGTACCATAAACCCTGTCAGTCCGGCAACTAATCCCATGGCTAGGCCACGGTAGAGGGGAACTTGCGAGCGTCGAAAAACGGCCAGAGCTTCTCGAAAAACAGCGCCGACCAATAGTAAAAATGTCACTAGGCCTAAAATCCCCGTCTCGGCCACCACGCGCGGGTACTGGGCGTCCATGAAACCGTATCCCGTAACCCCAAAACCCCAGATCGGGCTCTCGACGATATCTTCGCCGACCTCTTTCCAACTGTTGAGACGTTCCGAAGTTGAGGTATCGAGTTTGACGTTGCCCACCTGCACGCGCTCCGACGTCGAGCGCTGGTTAAAGGTGTACATAATGCGCTCTTTTACCACCGAGGGCATGACCACCCAACCTATAGTGCCGACGCCAATCATGGCCAAAATCATCACTACGCGCTTTTTGGGGGTGAGTGCGACCAGCGCCATATAAACAAAAGGCAATGCCAGATAGGAACCGCGCGACAGCGTCGCCAGGAAAGGCACGATCAAAAACGCCAGCAGCGCGATCAACATACGACGGGGACCGACGTCTTTAATCTGGAAGGCCAGCCCGGCTGTTATAGCGCCGACCAGCAGCAAATAACCGCCCAGCGTATTGGGCTCGCCCTTCTCGCCTTCGAATGGCGCCGATACGCGTTGGCCCGAGGGAATCTGGAGGACGGCAATGATACCGACGATAAAGGCAGTAACTAACATAACCGTGGTAAAACGGCGGATCTGGGTATAGCTTCTGACGTAATTGGCAACGATGAAATAAACGACAAAATATTCGATGTATTTGAGCACGTAGAAAAAACCGGTCATACCGTTTACATGCCCCCAGATCATGCCCATGCCTGTGGCAAACAGACAGATGAGTGTGTAGTGGCCAATGGGCCGGTTTAAGGGAGTCTGGCGTATCAGTCCCAACTCCTTATGTACCGCCATGCGCACTAGCCAGGCAAAACCCAGGATGACCAGCAGCAGGTCCTCGGCGCGAATAGTCACCCCACGACTGGCCGTCGTCGAGCTGCCGCCGCCCAAACCTCCACCACCAAATTCTGGCGACAGGAGCATAGAGAGGATGAGGATGTAGATGCCGGCTTCGGTATTGACGAAGCAAGTGATGAAAACGATGATGGCAACAACAATAGCGCCACTGGTCAAAAAAGGCACGCTTATTAACAACGCCGCCATTGCCAGGCAGAAGCAGATAATGAAGAGCGCCAAGCCCCAATTGAGCGAGCTCAGAACAGTGAATGAACTGGAAGATTTGGAAAGCATTTCGTACTAGCGCAGTACGACCTGAGCGATCTCGCCCTCGGGAAGGACAGTGGTCAGGAAAGTCTGGGCCTCGCCTTGGGAGGCAAAAGCGCCGGCCAAGACGCGGTAGGTGCCGCCGGCCATATCCTGGACATAGGCGGATTCGCCGCGCGCCAGCCAGGCATGTACGGCCTGGCGCGCCGTCTCGACGTTGGTCGACCTTTCTAACTCGATGGCATAGGGCAGATAGAGAACGGTAAATTCTTCGACCACCCCGCTCGCCTGCAACTGCTGGGCGTGCGCCTCGGCACCTTCCCAGCTAGTAAAACTGCCGACCATAAGCCGCTTCCACTCCTCTCCCGCTACTACGGCGGGATTGAGAAAGGCCTCCTGTCCCTGGTCTCGCACTTGCTGCAATGTGGGTAAAAGCCATTGGCTGCTGGCCGGATAGGCACCGATGCGGATAGCATAGGCGCCTGTAATCTCTTCGGGTGCGACAACCATTTCCGCTTCTTGCCGCGTAGATGTTTCCATATTATCTGACACAACTTCTTCAGCGGCTACTGCGCCTACCCCGCCAATAATTTCTGTAGACATCGCCTCTTCTCGTACCTCTTCCCTTGCCGGGTAGCCGGCCATGACCGGTATCAATTCCAAAGGTCGCGCCAGGTAGCCGCTCTGCCACACCAGGCCGAAAGCCACCAGCACCAGGAGCACATAGGAAAACAACGAAGTGAATTTCTCTGCGACCTCATCACCGACCTCGGTTTCGTCCTCAATCGCATCTAGATCTGGATCGAGCCCTTCCACTTGGGCAAATCCGTCCTCCTCATCCTCCTCCTCATAGCCAACAGTCGGCAACGATTCTTTGCCCCGCCACTGGTTTACCCGCTCCTGGATACGTTCGAGCAGTGTCTGGTCTTCCAGGGCCGCTTCGCTGCCGTAGGCGTAATAAGCGCCGTAGCCAAAATCGTGGTAGTCTGAACTAATGTCTGAGCGAATACCGTTGAGAATCACCCCCAAAACTTCAATATGTACGCCCTGCAAAAGCGTGCAGGTACGCTTGAGCGAAGTGCGCGGTACATCGCCGGCTTTGTAGACGACCAGAGTACCATCCACTTTCTTGCCCAGAATGGTGGCATCGGTCACCTGCAACGTCGGCGGTGAATCGAAGAGGACGATGTCGTACGCCTCTCCGACTTCTTCGATAAAGGCCTCCATGCTGCGCGAATTGAGCAACTCGGCCGGGTTGGGGGGGATAGCGCCGCTGGTAATAATATGCAGATTGCCGATCCCCTGGGTCTGTAGAACGTCCTCCATGCCCATGCCACCGGTAACGATATCGGTCACGGTGCGCACCACATCTTGCCACTTGTGGTTGCCCACCACTACTTCGGTGACGCCCGGTTCCTTCTCCAGTCCAAATATGCGAGCCTGGGCAGGTTTGCGCAGGTCGCAGTCGATCAGCAGCGTGCGCTTGCCCAATTGCGCCATGGTCATGGCCAGGTTGGCGATCGTTGTGCTCTTGCCCTCCTGATTCTTTGAGCTAGTGACCATGATGCGGCGCGCGCCCTTTTCGACAGTGACAAATTCGATATTGGTGCGCAGAGTGCGGTAGGTCTCGGCCAAGGTGGACTGTGGATCAAAATAGGCCACCAATTGGGCCTTGCGCGCTACTAGCCGCTCGTCATCGGTATTGATACCACGACGGTGTAAGGAATCGCCCACGTCGTCCACATTGATATAGGGAATGACGCCCACTACCTGAGTGCCGGTGTATTCCTGCACGTCCTCTATGGTGCCGATAGAGGTATCCAGCGTTTCGGCCACCACGGCGAAAACTACGCCCAATACTAAGCCCAACACCAACCCCATGATGCCGCGTTGCAGGGGGTGGTGGGGATTGATCGGCTGCGTCGGTTTGATCGCCCATTGCAAAACGCCAACTTCTTCCACTTTATCCGCCTCGCGGATGAGCGCCGTCTGGTACTGTTCCTCCAATTCGATGACCACGGCCTGTTGCAGATGCACTTCGCGCTCCAGGCGGGCCAGCTTGAGGCCGCGGGAGGGCAAAGTCTTATAGTTCAGTCGCAACTCTGCCAAATGAGCCCGCACATTGCCAATCTCGCGCGCTAACGTCACGCGACGCTGGCGCAATTCCTCGAGTAAATTGTAGGCAATTTGATCCATCTTGGACTGGAGCGTCGCCACCTTGGGATGGTTTTCGGTAAATTTGAGCAGCAATGTATTGCGTTCGAGCTTGAGGGAATTGAGCTGCGTGTTAAGACTCATAAACGCATCGCCAACCTGGTCTCGCGATACGCCTTTCATGGTTTCGTCGGAAAGCTCTTTGCGCTTATCGACCTCCCCCAACATGAGATCGATATTACTCAGCTTCCGTTCAATGACTTGGAGGTTCTGCTCGGTCTGGGTAAGTTGTCCTAGCATGACACTGGCTTGGGCGTCCAGCGAGATCAAATCTGTGCGTTCGCGAAAGGAGCGTACCGCCTCCTCGGTCAACTGCAGGGCGTCACGCGCCTTATTGCGCTGATTTTCGACAAATGTGCGGTGTTTCACCGCCTGCTGGTTTTTCTCTTCGTGATCGTATTCCTGGTAGACGGTAGCGACGGTATTGGCCAAATCACGCGCCATCTCGGGCTCTGGGTCGGTGGCCTCGATGAAGATAATATTGGTATAACCTTGTTGCCCGGTAGAAATGACATCTTGTAGTCGGAGAACGGTAGTGGCCGTATCGCCAGCGGCAAAAAATCCCAGCGCTTCTCCGGCCAATTTGAGCACCGGATAACTGGTAATGATCGCCTGCTGCGTTTCTATCTGATCGCCACTATATGTATTGGATGGCCTGTAGGTAGAGACCGGTGAGACTTTCACTAGCTTTAATCTGCACTTTGGCCGCCGCTTTATACAGCGGCAAAGGTTTCCAAATGGAAGCCATGGCAAAACTAAAAAAGCCCAGCAGAAAGGCAGTAAACAACACAATGCCTTTACGGCGGCGTAAAATACGCCAATAATCGCGTAGGGTAACTTCGTACTGGGCCATAGCTCTATCGCGCTCAGACAGCTATATTTCGAATACCAATGTCGGAGTGAAAACGTCTTGCCTGCTCAACGTCTCCTGGTATCCTTGCGGGGTTTACGGCCGTAACTCACTGCTTCAGGCTCAGATGAGGTTTTCGCAGCAGGAGCAACCGCGGCAGGAGCAGTGGGCTGCACTGCCTCGACGGCCTCCACACCAACGGCTTCCACCACACAATCGGCCGGAATTTCCAGTGCTAACACCACCTGGCCGCGAGTATAGAATTCGATCCCCTGCTCCTGAGCTTTCTGCGCCAAGATCTCTAACACGAGAGGGATCTCATCTTCTCGGCTGCGTTCCGCAGCCGCCTCGCGAGTCAAGGACAGGTGGACATAATATCTATCGACCGGTTTGACGCCTTCCTTCATATAACCCTGGGTCAGTTGCCGCGTGCTGCCCATGAACAGGCGCTCGGGTGGTGCCATCGGCTCGCCGTCCATCTCGACGAAGAAACTGTGGGCATAGAGCGCCCGAATCTTGTCGTCGACGATTTCAAAGCGCTGTTGTCGCGCATCGCCGACCAGGGAGCGGATATCTGCTTCCCCGGCCTCTTCGTAGCGGCTTTGAATAGCCGCCACCACCTCATCCAGCGATCCGAAACCGTACGAATCTAGTTGCAAGCTAAACTCCTCAGGCCGATGGCGCAAAATAAGGGAAAGCAATTTGGAAATACGTTTATAGTTAACCACTATTTATTCCTTTCGCATGTGCGTGTCTAAACGGATTAATTCCACTTGTCGCGGTATGTTTCAATAGCTTTCCCAACTGCTGCATCACCGAGGGCCAGTATCTGCGCCGCCAGCATGGCTGCGTTGCGCGCATTGTCGATTCCCACCGTGGCCACCGGCACCCCCGGAGGCATCTGGACAATAGCGTAGAGTGCGTCGACCCCGTTGAGCGCCCCAGAGGCGATGGGCACGCCAATGATGGGCAAAGTAGTGTGGGCGGCCAGAACGCCCGGCAGGGCCGCTGCCAACCCGGCGCCGGCGATCAGCACCTGAAGACCACGAGCGGCCGCCTCAGTGGCATAAGCAGCCGTGCGCGCGGGATTGCGGTGGGCCGAACTAACCACCGTCTCGTAACCTATTCCCAACTCCTCTAAAACATCCGCCGCTTTCTGCATGACAGCTTCGTCGGATTTGCTTCCCATGATAATGCCCACACGTAAATCGGCCATATATTCCTCCCTAATTTAATAGAATTAATTAATGAGGAATATAGGTAGATACTCGACTACTTTCAACTCATCTTGCGGCGCAGAAATGTCGGGTAATCTAGACTTTCAGAGGCCAATTGCGACTCGGTCTCCTGCGGCGGCATCCCATCCGCAGCGCTGCGGCGGATGAAGGTAGGCACGTTTAGTGCTACCTGATCTTCAACAGTGGTCAGTTTGGCGGCCTGACCAATGGGAACTTCGAGGTTGCCGGACTCAGTCAGATTAAAACCGGTGGCAATCGCAGTAACGCGCATCTCGTCGACCTGGGTCTCATCGATCACCGTGCCAAAAATAATATTGGCTTCCTGGCCGGCCACATCGTGGATGATTGAAGTGGCCTCGTTGACCTCGAAAAGTGTCAGATTGGAGCCAGCCGAAATATTGATCAATACCCCTTTGGCTCCGGCGATGGAGATATCCTCCAGCAGCGGACTCTGGATGGCTTTCTTGGCCGCCTCGATAGCGCGATCTTCGCCCCGGTGCGAACCACAGCCCATAATGGCGTTGCCGCCTTCGGTGATGATGGTCTTTACGTCGTTGAAATCGAGGTTGATCATACCCGGCGTGGTAACCAGATCCGAGATGCCCCGAGTCGCCTGCAGCAACACTTCGTCGGCCTTGATGAAGGCATCTTCTAGGGTGATTTCACGCGAGCAGATAGACAGTAAACGCTGGTTCTTTATAACGATCAACGTATCGACATTATCGCGCAATTCTGCGATGCCCTCAGTGGCATTGCGCATGCGCGGAAACCCCTCGAACTGGAACGGCTCGGTGACGATGCCCACGGTCAAAGCACCTTGTTCGCGGGCAATCTCGGCCACTACTGGTGCCGCCCCAGTGCCAGTGCCGCCCCCCATACCGGCAGTGATGAATACTAGGTCGGTATCCACCATTTTCTCGGCCACTTTCTCGCGGTCTTCCTCGACGGCCTGGCGCCCCATCTCGGGTTTGGCCCCCGCCCCTAATCCCCGCGTCACACTGTCGCCAATGCAAATACAGGCATCGGCGGCGGAGGCTTCCAGATCCTGGGCATCGGTGTTAACGGCGATGAATTCCACGCCCAACATGCCCGAGGCAATCATGCGATTGATGGCGTTGCCACCAGCTCCTCCGACTCCAATCACTTTGATTTTTGCGTTCTGTGCGCTTCCAACTATTTGAAACGGCATAGATTCTTCCTCCTTGGATATATGATACTCACGTCAATGCTTGGAACCAATCTTTCATCCGACCTAATACTGACTCAAACTTGCCATCGCTTAAACCATTGGGACCTTCTACAATGCGCCCGCTGCCGGGCTCTTGACTCTCTACGCCGAAAAGGGCCAGCCCCAGTGCCGTGGCGTAGATTGGATTGGTGACGCTGTCGGCCATGCCGGTAAAACCGCGAGGAATGCCCAAACGCACCGGCAACTCAAACACTTTTTCGGCCAATTCGACGGCTCCTTCGAGCAGGGCCCCACCGCCGGTCAGCACAATACCGGCGTTGAGTGATCGCCCGTATAGAGCCCCGACGAGTTCGCGGCGTACTAGAGCAAATACTTCCTCCATGCGCGGCTCGATGATAGCGGCCAACATCTGGCGCGGCACCTGGCGCGGCGCCCGTCCCGCTACGCCGGGTACTTCGACCATCTCCCCTTTTTCAATCTGCTCTGCCAAGGCCGTACCGCTGGCACATTTGATGCTCTCGGCGTGGGACCAGGAAGTCCGCAGGCCAATAGCCACGTCGTTAGTGACATTCTGCCCGCCCAAGCCGATCACGCTGGTGTGGCGCACACTGCCCTGGGTAAAGAGCGCCACGTCCGTAGTGCCGCCGCCCACATCCACCAAACACACTCCCATATCGCGCTCTTCTTGCTCCAATACGGCATAGCTCGAGGCTAACGGTTCAAGTACGATATCTCTCACTTCGATGCCGGCGCGCAGCACGCTCTTGCATATATTTTGCGCCGAAGTTACCGCCCCGGTGACGATGTGAACATCTACTTCTAGACGCGCCCCAACCATGCCAACTGGATTGCGGATACCGCGCTGCTCATCGACGCTAAAGTCCTGAGGTAGGAGGTGTAGTATCTCTCGATCACTGGCAATGCCAGCCACCGCCCGAGCGGCCTCGATGACGCGCTCTCGGTCGACAGAACTTACCTCACCGCCCTCCCCCCCTACGGCGATAAGACCGTGACTATTGGCGCTGCCCACATGTTCGCCGGCGATGCCGGCGAACACTGAACCGACCTCGACACCGGCCATCAACTCGGCTTCGCCCACTGCTTTTTTAATGGATTCAACGGTTTTCTCGACATCGACAACTACCCCGCGACGCAACCCTTCGGACGGATGGTTGCCGACGCCGATGACCTTCACCTGGCCCTCCACACCGCGCTCGGCGATGATGGCACAGATCTTGGTCGTGCCCAGATCCAATCCGACTACTATATCCTCTTGCGCCATGTATCCCACCTCCTTTCCTCAAGAACTCGGCTTCGCGGTCGCCGTGCCCACCACTACCTGTCCGGCAAACCGCAAGTCGATATAGGCCGGGTCGGGGCATTCCCGGTAAACCCGTGCCATGAGCTTCTTCAATACCCGCAAGCGCTCGGAGACGCGATCCAATGGCAGACGCACTTCGAGGCCGTCGCCAACCAGGCGCAGGCGTAGGCCTTCATCCCCCAAGGGCTGAATTTCGGAGACATTCATGCAAAATTCTGCATCGTAGACATTGGCTTGCTGCCACCAAGTCAAGATTTCAGTTAGCGTAGAATCGCCTAGGACTTCACCGGTTTTCAGGCTATCGCCCATTGTTTGCAAGCCGCTGATAACAGGCAAATCTAGATCGCGATAGGACTCGTTTTCCTCGCTGGCCGCCGGCAATAAAACGCCTTCTTTATCAACGCCGTATATTTCACCCAATTCCACCCAGGCCAGGCGCTGGCGCTCAACGACTGAAATAACCAGACGATCGGGAGGTTTGCGTTCTATCAGCACCTTTTCTACCCACGGCAAATGCTCGACCTGGACGGCCACTTCGGCTAAGTCCACAGCAAAAATATTGTCTCCCACGTCCAGCCCACTGGCCTCCAGTATATCCCTTCCACGCAACATGTTCAGTCCTTGTACTTCTAGTGCCTCCAAGGTGAAAGTAGACGTTTCCATACAAAGCTGAACGGCGCGCCATCCACCCAAGGCAAGCACAATTGCAGCCAGAGGAGGAAGTAGATACCTCCATCTGATCCCCTTGAGCCACCCAAAACGCCACACCTTGGCATCCTGTCCGCCTGCTTGAGTCGACTTTACCGCAAAGGCCAAATCGCGTTCTTTGCCTTTTTTTCTTTTTTCGCGTGCCATATTTGTAACCAATCGCGCTAAGCGCCTAAGGCGAGCAAGAGCTCGTCTGCAATCCGGTCTATATTTCCTGCTCCCATAGTTAAAACCAAATCCCCCGGCGCGCAGACTGCTACCAGGTGGGAAGCCAAATCCTCTAATTGGGGCACGTATTCCGCAGCAGCAAATCCCTCATTGTGCATCTGGCGCACGATCTCATCGGCCTCGACCCCGGGCACGGCTTCTTCCCGCGCACCGTATACAGCGGTCAACACCACTTGATCGGCTCCCTCTAAAGCTCGAGCAAATTCCCCCATCAGGGCCTGGGTGCGCGAGTATAGGTGGGGCTGGAATACCGCGACCAGACGTCTGCCGCTGTGCCTGGCTGCCTCCAATACCGCGGCGATTTCGACCGGATGGTGCGCGTAATCATCCACTACCAAAATGTCGCCTACCTCGCCCTTGCGTTCAAAGCGCCGTTCGACGCCCGCAAAATCCCGCAACGCTGAACTAACAGCAGCAAAATCTACCTCCAAGACGTGAGCTATTGCAGCGGCTCCTACTGCGTTGCACACATTGTATTCACCGGGCACTTGCAGTTCAATATCCCCTAATCTCTCCCCACACCCGACCATGGCAAAAGAACTACCCCATTGCTGCAAATCCACTTCTTTAGCAAAGTAGTCATTGTCGTTTCCCAGGCCATAAGTCAACCAACCGCGCTCTTGCTCTGCCAATAGGGCCCGAACGCCGCTGTGATCGCCAGCCAGTATCCCCTGCCCGTAAAAGGGCAAGCGGCCCAGAAATTGCCCAAAAGCCTGCTGCACTGCTGCCAGGTCGCCGTAACAGTCCAGATGCTCGGCGTCAATACCCGTTATCAGTGCCAGGCGCGGATGGAGCTGAAGAAAGCTGCGGTCGTATTCGTCGGCCTCGACCACGAATACGTTTCCTTCCCCCCAACCAGCCTCTACCCGTCCGTCAACATGTCCTCCTACAGCGGTGGCAGGATCCAAACCAGCTCGCCGACAAATGGCCGCGACCATAGCGGCCGTTGTCGTCTTACCATGGCTACCTGCCACTCCTATCGTATAACGCGACCGGGTCAACTCTCCCAATAGCTCAGCTCGTTTGACCACCGCTATCCCGCCGCCGCGCGCCCAGTCCAATTCCTCGTTATTCTCGGGCACCGCTGCCGAATAGACCACCAGATCGGCTGCGCCTACTTGCGCCGCTCGGTGTCCTGTAAAAATCTCAAATCCTTCCCGCCGCAGATCATCGACGGCCGCTGAATCGAATTGATCCGAACCGCTCACATTGCATCCCAATTGCTGCAATATCCGGGCCATCCCCTCCATGCCCGCCCCGCCAATACCGACCATGTGAATCTGTGTAAAACGCTCGAATAAGGGTTTCATCGCACTTTGCGGACCATCTCCACACTGCGCTTGTGCCGCGGTGTTACCAACTGTTCTCCCCGAACACGAGGACGGGCAATGCCCACTAGGATCCCCACCCCGCTCAAATTCCACAATAGAGCGGATCCACCATAACTGATAAACGGCAGGGGCAGACCGGTGGTGGGCAGCACGCCCGTCACTACGCCGATATTGAGCATGGCATAAACCGAAATCATCACGGTGATACCGGTAGCCAACAAAAAGCCGTGATAGGTGGGTGCCTCACGAGCAATGCGCAGTCCGTGAATGGCAAAGGCGACAAAGAGCCCAATGACGATCAAGGTACCTACTAGGCCCATTTCTTCACCGATGAAGGCAAAAACAAAGTCTGTATGAGGCTCGGGCAAGAATTGCTGCTTTTGCATACTGTTGCCCAGGCCCACCCCGTAAAAACCACCGCTTCCCAAAGCCAGCAGCGATTGTTCCAATTGGTAATTGTTCCCCAGGACGTCACCGGCCTGGATAAAATTGAGAAAACGGCGCAATTGGTACGGAGCAAGGTAGAGTGAAAATGCCACGAAAGGCACCATCGCCAGGCCACAGCCTAAAAGGTGCACAGGCCGCGCTCCCCCAACCCAGAGCATTACACCGGCAATCATGCCTATAGCCAGGGCAGTCCCCAGATCTGGCTGCAAGGCGACGAGCAGGACGACCGCGGCAATGACTAGCAAGCGCGGTAACAACCCCGACCTAAAATCATTCATCTGCTCTTCTCGCCGCGCCATTACATCGGCCAGGTAAACAACCAGCGCTAGCTTGACGTATTCCGACGGCTGGAAGGCGACTCCTGCCAGCCAGAACCAACGCTGCGTATTGCGCCCCTCTCCCAAGAGCAGTACCAGGACCAGCAGAACAAAACCGAAGACCAACATCAGACGTGCTCCGCGCGCCCATAAATCGAGCGGTATACGCACCAACAAGAACATGAGCACTAGACCAATGGCAGCGCGAATACTCTGGCGTTCAAGAAAAAAGCTGCTATCGGCGAATTTGACGCTGGCCAGCACAGAACTAGCACTGTATACCATCACCAGGCCCAGGCCCACTAATATCAGAGCGATGAGCAGTGCTTGTACGCCAGCACCTCGAATAGCTTTCATAATGAGCGGTCTGGACAGACCGGTATGCTTTCTGGAAAAGCGGGGAGAAAGAGAGGGAAGGAGTGTAAAAAGAAGACAGTCGTCACGCTCGGGGAAGCGCTCAGGTGATCTGTTCGACGACCTCTTCCAAACCTATGCTGCGCGATGCTTTTACCAACACCGTATCTCGCGGCTGCAAAACGTTGGCAAGATATTGGCTCAATTGTCCTTTATCATCAAAGTGTTGCGCCTGTTTCAACGGCGCGATGCCTTCTTGCGCAGCGGCGGCAGTCGCGGCGCTCAAAGGTCCGATAGTCAACAATATATCGACCGGTAAGGCGGCGCACCGACGCCCAATATCGGCGTGTAATGCGGGGCCCTGAGGTCCCAATTCCAACATATCGCCCAGTACGGCGATCTTGCGTCCCCCTTCGGAAACCATGGCTCCAAGCAGTTCCAGAGCCGCCTTTACCGAGTCGGGATTAGCGTTGTAACTATCATTAATAACACAAATTTCGTTTTTTCGCAAGCAATCCGAACGCATGGCTACAGGCTGGAAAGACGACAGTGCTTTTTGCATGTCCGACCAGGGTACCTGCAAGATATCCCCAACCGCAGCAGCGGCCAGGGCATTGTATACATTGTGTTTTCCAGGAATGTGCAGCGAGAAAGAAAAATTCTGTAGAGAGAAGTGACCTCGGCCCTCCCGGTCGAGGATGAGTCCCTCCCCACGATAGCGGCTCTCACGTTTTAGACTGAAGCCCAGGAGTCTCCCCTTTGTCCTCATTACCTCCTGGGCCACGACACAGTCATCTTCGTTGACGAGAACCGTTGAAGACTCATCCAGATAATCCAGGAGCTCCCCTTTGGCCTCGGCCACTCCCTCTACAGATCCAAAAAATTCGAGATGTGCGGTGCCGATATTGAGTAGGACACCGACTGTGGGGGCAACCACTTCGCACAGGTAGCGAATGTCGCCCTTCTTGCGCGCCGCCAGTTCCAGCACCACCGCCTCGTGGCACCGGGTGAGTTGTAACAGCGTCTGGGGCACGCCTATTTCATTGTTCTGCGTGCCAGAAGTCTTCAGCACGCGGTAGCGCTGCGCCAACACCGCAGCGATCATTTCCTTAGTCGTCGTCTTGCCGGCACTGCCCACTACGGCAACTACGGGCAAATCGAAACGCCGACGGTAGTTACGAGCCACAGTGCCCAAGGCCACTAAAGGGTCATCGACCAATAAAAGCGGCCCAGACGTTGCGTTCTTATCGTCGCGCTGCGCCCACTGGCGCTCGACGATGGCACCGCAGGCACCGGCGGCAAAAGCCTGGGCAACAAATTCGTGCCCCTCAAACGACGGCCCCTTGAGAGCACAGAAAAGTTCACCGGCGACCAGTGTCCGGGTGTCGGTGGATATCGCTGCGGGCTCCCAAGCCCCATCAAAGATACCAACAAGATCGGCTTCCGTCCACTGTTGAATTTCGGCCAGGGATACGCCCTCCACTACCCCCTCCCTTCTGCGCCAACAGCAGCACTGCGCGCCGCTATAATCTGGCGCGCCACCTGGCGATCGTCAAAGTCTATAATACGCCCGGCGATCTCCTGGTAGGTCTCGTGTCCCTTGCCAGCAATGACGACTACATCACCGCTCTGAGCGGCGGCCAAGGCCTGCTCGATCGCCGCGCGCCGGTCGACAACGACCTGCGCCGCCGCGGATCGATCCATACCGGCGACGATCTCTTCTATAATAGCTGCGGGCGTCTCGCTGCGCGGATTGTCCGAAGTTACATAGACGAGGTCGGCCTGTTGCGCCGCGATCCGCCCCATCTGGGGCCGCTTGCCGCGATCCCGATCACCTCCACAGCCAAAGATGCACAGCAGACGCCCACGAGTCAATTCTCGTGCCGCCTGCAATAGACGCTCCAGCGCATCCGGCGTATGGGCGTAATCGACAATTATTTCAAAATCTTGTCCCGCCGCTACCCGTTCAAAGCGTCCGGGTACGCGTTCGACAGCGCCGATACCGTCGGCGATTGCCGCCGGTTTAATATCCAGCGCCAGACCACAGCCAATGGCGGCTAATATGTTATAGGAATTGAACCGTCCGGTCAACTGGCTAAGCAACGCTATAGGCCCCTGCGGCGTTTC
>Ga0114996_10004152_pt1 | contig 17548 bp, 15 predicted proteins | sample ArcticOcean_MG_C_4_FD_87039 | JGI IMG/M metagenome (GOLD analysis project Ga0114996, IMG submission 87039) | Marine microbial communities from western Arctic Ocean - ArcticOcean_MG_CB4_134 | ecosystem: Environmental > Aquatic > Marine > Oceanic | place: Arctic Ocean: Canada Basin | collected...
CCGAACGTAGCCTACTCCCCTTCTACTGAAGCGTGGAACCGAGGAAGAAGGGGAGCCGACACTCGTCGTCAGCGAGCCATTCGTACCACACGATGCAGTAATCGCCCGTAACGCTGCCCGACGAGAGTTCCTCGCCATCTCCGCTCGCGGGCCGACGCAAGACGAGCCATCGTCCGACGGTCCCCGATCGAGTCAGACTGTGCGAATCGCGACCCCTCGCGCCACGGCGAACTCCGTCGAAGTCGCCTACATCGGGATCAATACTCGGGGCCAAAACGGGGTCGTAACCTACAACGACGACGCGCTCAGCTTGGGTGGTCCCACCGCCAAGGGCATCGTCCTCGCGTTCAGCAACGCCCTCGAAATCGACCTCTGACCTCGCCGTCAGGTCTCGACCGTCAGGGCATGGCCCGCTTGAGAGCCTCGAGGTCCGCCTCGATCTCGGCGAACCGGGTCTCGCGTGACAGCAACTCGGCGAGGGCTGTAGGGACTTCCACTGGTCGGCCGATGCGGGGCTCGACCACGTCTTTGAACTTCGCCGGGTGCGCCGTCGCCACGATCACGGCGGGGGCGAATTCCGGACGAGTGTCGAGCAGATGCGCCGCCGTCGCGGTGTGTGGATCAAAAACGCGGCCCCACTGCCCTGGTCCCGCCTCGATCACGGCACCGATCTGCGCGTCGTCGACACTGACCGAAACGATGTTCTCGCGGAGTTTCTCCACGTCGGGGAACAGATGGAGGACGCGTTCCATATTGCTCGGGTCGCCGACATCCATCGCGTTCGCCAGCGTTCGTTGCGACGGTCGTGGTCGCCACTCGCCACTGAGCAAGTAGTCCGGAACCGTGCGGTTGCTGTTCGTCGCCAACACGATCATCCCGATCGGGAAACCCATCTCCTTGGCCCAAATCGCGGCGGTCGCGTTGCCGACGTTGCCCGAAGGAATGATGAACGTCGGATTCTCTGAATGTTGCGCGCGGAAGCGAAGCGCCGAGTAGGCGTAGTACACCGATTGCGGCAGCAACCGCGCGATGTTGATGCTGTTCGCCGTCGTCAACCGCCGCTCCCGACGCCACGACGCGTCCGTGAATGCCTGCTTCACGACGCGCTGGCAGTCGTCGAACGTGCCACGAACCGCGAACGAGTGGACATTGTCGCCCCAGCAGGTCAACTGGTGCTGCTGCTCGGGCGATACCCCGCCGCTCGGAAAGAGGATGCCGACTTCGATTCCCGGTCGTCCATCCAGCGCAGAGGCGACGGCCCCACCCGTGTCGCCGGACGTCGCAACCAGCACAGTCCGCGGAGTAGGAGACGCATCTTCGAGGTGTGCGAAGCACTCCCCGAGAAAACGGGCCCCGATGTCCTTGAACGCTGCCGTCGGCCCGTGGAACAACTCGAGCACGGCGTGCGATGGCTTGTCGATTTCGGCGGGAGGCAGAACCAGCCGCACCGGGAACGAGAGAGCGCGCGCGCAAATGTCCGGCAAGTGCTCCGCGAGAGGATCACCGACGAAGAACGGCGCCAGCACGACGGCTGCGAGCTCCGCGAGAGACTCTCCACCCTCGAGACTCGCGATATCGAATTGCGGAAAACGCTCCGGCACGAACAACCCACCGTCCGGCGCCAAACCCTGCTGCATCGCGCTAGAGAACGACTCCGCGCCTTCACCCCGGGTGCTGTGGAACTTCGTCATGAACGTTCCCGGACCTTCGCACCCTCCAGTGAAATCGGGCCGAGCCACGCATCCGAGACGATGTCGTGGCCCGCGAGAGTCCCGACGATCGCGTCGCGCACACCCTTTGTCTCCGACTCGTCGGCGACAAAAGCGAAGATGCTCGGTCCCGATCCAGCGATCGAACTCCCGAGCGCACCCGCGGTGCGAGCGGCGGCGCACGCCGCCCAGGCACCAGGAATCGTCGACGCGCGTTGCGGACCGATCACCACGTCCCGCATCGAACGCCGCAGCAAGTCCACGTCATCGCGGAAGCACGCGGCGATGAAGCCGGCGAGGTGGGCCGACTGCAGCACGAAGTCCTTCACGGAGACGCTGTCTCTGAGCATCGCGCGTTGGGCGCGGGTGTCCTGTCGCAAACGCGGTCGCACGAGCACGCACGACAATCCCGAGGGCACGGGGATCTCCACGACCTCGGGTGGATCGTTCGGGAGGTAGCAGCACAGCCCGCCGAACAGGCAGGGTGCGACGTTGTCGCCGTGGGCGAGGGCTCCGCCGTCCGCGCTACCGCTCGCCGCCGCCTCGCCAGCGAGCGCGTAGCGGAGCAGCTGCGCGCGTGGTATGGACTGATCAACCAACGCGGCTCCGGCGACGACTGCCCCGACCGCTGAAGCCGCAGAACCGCCCATTCCTGAGCCGATCGGGATGCCCTTCTCGAGCCGGACACGGAACCCGTGGGGCAGATCGAGATCGTCGACCATCGCCGCGAGCGCTCGTGTCGCCGTGTTCTCCTTCGGGTTGGAGGGCAAGTCCTGGTCCCCCTCGAAATCAGCACCTCGCACCCAGTCGAGAACGACGGCACCCTCGGGATCAGGGTCGTCGACTCGTTCGACCGTGACGAGGTCGCCGAGCTCGGCGAATGAGAAGCCCATCACGTCGAAACCGACAGCGACGTTGGCGACTGTCGCCGGTGCGAACGCGGTGGCGGTTCTTGGCGTTTGACTCATTGTGGAGCTCCGAGAGACGAGGCAAGTCGCAAGAGGTCGCTGAACACACCGGCCGCCGTCACCGCCGGGCCAGCACCCGGGCCCTGCACGATCAGGGGTTGGTCAGCGTAGCGGTCGGTCGTGAAGATGATGATGTTGTCACCGCCCTGGATTCGCGCCATCGCGGAGTCCTTGGCGACCCTACGCAACCCGACGTCGACGTCTCCCGATGCTTCTATCACTGCCACGTATCGAAGGACTTCGCCGCTCGCGTCCGCCTCCAGGCGAAGAGCCTCCATCTTCGCGTCGGCGCTCGTGAGACCGGCGACGAACTCGTCGGGATCCTCGACGTCAGAGAGATCGTCCGGCACGAGGCTCGAAACCGAAATCTCATCCAGCTCCAACGGCAGCCCGATCTCGCGACCGAGGATCACGGCCTTGCGCGCGACATCCATGCCCGACAAATCGTCGCGGGGGTGCGGCTCGGTGTAGCCGAGGGCCCGCGCTTCCTGGACGGCGGCGGAGAATGTGCACTCGGGGCCGAACGCGCTCAGCAGGAAGGACAGGCTACCCGACAGAACTCCCTCGATCCTGTGGATCCGATCACCGGTCTCGAGCAGGTCGCGCAGTGTGTTGATCACCGGCAGCCCAGCGCCGACGGTCGCTTCGTACAGATAGTTCGTCGAAGCCCTACCGCCCAGCTCGCGCAAGCGCTCGTAGACGGAGAACGCGGCGGTGTTGGCCTTCTTGTTCGGGGTTATCACGTGGATGCCACGCTCCAACCAACCAATGTACCGCTCGGCGACCGTCGCGCTGGCTGAACAGTCGATGATCACGGCGTGCGGGATGTGATCAGCCTGCACGTGCCGCGTGAACGCGTCGAGGTCGACCGCCTCGCCCTCGCCCGGTTTGGCGTCGCCGTCGCCGAGCTTCTCCGCGAGGCTCGACGCATCCACACCCTGATCCGAGAGAAACATCCGCCGCGAATTCGCGACGGCGCGGACTTTGAGATCGATGCGGAACTTGGACTGCAGAGCTCCGGCTCGGGCCTCGAACTGCCGCAACAACTCCGCCCCAACCTGGCCGGGACCGACGATGCCGACCGAGAGCGTGTGACCGGAGAGATAGAATCCCGCGTGCACGGCGCGCAACGCTCGCGCCGCGTCTTCCTGATCGACGACCGTCGAGATGTTCCGTTCCGACGCACCCTGCGCAATCGCGCGGACGTTGATTCCCGCGCGTCCGAGCGCGCCGAAGAAACGGCCCGCGACACCCTGGGTTTGAACCATGTTGTCTCCCACCGCAGCGAGGATGCTGTAGGGACCGGAGAGGTCGACACGCTGCACCTGGCCGTGTTGGAGCTCCGAGGCGAACGCTCGCTCGACCGCGCGACGCGCACTCTCGGCCTGGTCGCCCGGGATGGCGGCGCATACCGAGTGCTCCGAACTCGCCTGGGAGATCATGATCACGGACACGCCGACCTCGCGCAGCGCGAAGAACATTCGACTCGCGACGCCAGGAACGCCGATCATGCCAGCGCCTTCCAGGTTGAGGAGGGCGACGTCCGAGACGGATGAGAAACCCTTCACGGCCGACCTTGGCTTCGCGCGCCGGGTCGGTCGTTCTTCTGCGAGGTTCGAGATCTGGGTTCCGGGAAGCCCGGGCGAGGCCGCATTCTTGATCAGGATCGGGATGCCGCTCTCGATCGCAGGAGCCATCGTCTGGGGATGCAGGATCTCCGCGCCGAAGTACGCGAGTTCCATGGCTTCGCTGTACGACAGCGACGGAAGGACACTCGCCTCAGGCACCAACCGAGGGTCCGCGCTCATCACGCCATCGACGTCGGTCCAGATCGTGATCGAACGGGCTCCGAGGAGTCGACCGAAGATCGACGCGGAGAAGTCGCTGCCATTGCGACGAAGCGTCGTCGGGATTCCATTCGGGTCACGGGCCACGTAGCCGGTGATGACGAGGTGCGTCGCATCGGATTGATCGAGGCGCCGCTTGAGGAGTGCGTGCGTCGCTTCCCAGCGCACAGCGGGACCGGTCTCGTCGTGCCCGACCACGAGCACCTCGCGCGCGTCGATCCAATCGACGGACTCGCCGCGCCGCGCGAGCAATCCGTGGAGCATCTGCGCGGACCAGAGTTCTCCGTAGCCGCTGACAAGCTCGGTCGTCGTGTCAGGACAGACCCCGGCGATGCGAACGCCGCGCAGCAGGTCTTCGATGTCCGATACGTCCTTCTCGATCGCGGCGACGACCGGTGAGGCGCCCGCGGCGAGCAGTTCTTCCGCCGTCGAGATATTGCGGTCACGCAGAGCGTGCACCACTTCCTTGTAGTCCGCGTCTGGATCACTCGCGAGCTCCGTCGCGCGGATCAACTGATCGGTGATTCCTCCCATCGCCGAGACGACGACGGCGACCCTTTCATTCGTGGCACGGCCACCGGTGATCGAGTCCGTCGTGAGGTCGGCGGCATGGGCGATTCGTGCGGCGTCTGCGAGACAGGTACCACCGAACTTGAAGACCTGCCACGCGAGGGACGACATCACCTGAATATCGGCGTGGACGGACCGCGGACCACTGCGAAATCCGCGATCGGAACGGCAAATTCTCGCCCGGTCACTTGTTCGCGAGCCAGGAGTCGTAGGCGCGCCGGATCGCGTCCACCCGGGCCCGGTTGACGCCAAAGTCGTAGTAGCCGACGCGGGACGACGAGCGCACGTGCACGAGCTTGTCCGCGGGCACGATGTGGAACTCGACGTCGTCCTTGAAACGAAAGATCAGGGTCGTGAACTGGAACCGGAGGTAGTGCCCCTCCTTCTTCATCAACACGGTGCGTGACATGGCGGCGATGATCGCTTCCAAGCCAGCGCGGGTCTCGTCGACGCTCTTCACGAGAGGGAACGCATCCACGCGGTGGCCGTCGTCCTCCGCGAGGCTCGAGACGCAGTTCGGGCTGCCGGGACACGACGTGAGTCGACCATCGCGCAGACCGAGGTCGGGAACACTGCAGGACGCGAACGAGATGAGCAAGACGGGCCCGAGAGTCGAGCTACAAGCGAGCTGTCGAGGTGCGTCGAACATGCCGCCCATTACTCGACCCGCTCGAAACGGAACACGTTCGCGGATTTCTCGCCGCTCGAGCTGACTCCCTCGACGCGAACGGTGAGAACGCCGTCTTTGGAGCACCGGTAGGTGAGGCGCTTCATCTTCTTGCGGGTCGGGTGTTCGAACACGGCCTCCCGCTTACCGACGCTCTTCAACGGAAAGTCGAGCGGCTTGCCGACGGGTTCCCACGCGACGCTGCCTGGGCCTAGATGGCGAAGGTAGAAGGTGACGCCCTTCTTCGTCTTCTCGATCAGCAAGAACTCGTACACCCATCCGACGTCCTTCTTGAGCCAGCGGAACGTGCCAGTCATCGAGTTGCCGAGCGGCGGGTTCCAGCTCTCCTCGAGAACCTGCTCGGCGTCGGACTTGCGCCATACGCCCGTGATCCAGGCGAGCTTCGCGATATCGGGATCCACGGCAACCGTCGCCGGCTTGGATTGTGTGGGTTTGTCCTCGATGTCTTGGAGCGGGAGCAGGACAGCTAGCGCGGCGGCGGTGAGAGGCAGGGCGCGAGGGATCGTGATCATGGCGAATTCCGGGTTTCAGAGGGCATGGTGAAAGGCCACCACCCAGAGGACGTCCCGGCCATCTCGGATTCGACAAGAGCTCCGAAGGAATCGCTAGGTCCCAGTGCGAATTCAGGGCGCGGTCGAGGTGCGAGGCACGGCTGGATCCCATGTCACCAGCGACGGCTCGCCAAGGGGTTGTGAACGATCGGGGCAGAATCGGCCTCGGCGGCGTCCGCAGACAACATTTCTGGAAAGAAGCGCCTCCGGTTCGACCGGCGCCCACGCGGAAGGGGGTGGCAGCAGCCTGTTGCCGAGGGTCTGCGCTCGGAACAGATCATCGACCTCGGAACGAAGACCTCGGGCGTCGTCAAGAGCGACGTCCTGATCGCCTTCCACAACAACGGTCTCGACGTGACGCCGCTGCCGTTCCTCGTCGGTCTCGACCTCTTCGACGCCGGTCTTCTGGACGACTTCCGAACCGTGAGCGAGCCGGCCACCGTGCACATCACGATGTAGTCGGAACAGGACTTGTCGACGCCATGGGCTCATCAGCGACCTGTGGAGCGTCGCGCGCCCAGGCGGTTGTCGAGACCGAGAATGCACCCGATAATCAAGGGCTACCGAACGGTCACGACAAGCCATGCTCTTGACGCCCCCTTCGCGAGCCAATCGTGATCACCGGTTCACTTCCACCTAGGGTGGCTCTCGGATGTCACGCATTTCCGCTTCGGTGTGATCGACGAGAACTCCCGACTCGCAATGTACGCTTGCCGTACGCAGGCCCCGCGCAGGCACGCTGCGCGGGGCCGCTTTTCTTTGTGTCGGCTCTACTCGCTCTTGATCTCGATGCGGCGAGTCTTCTCGACCGCGGCCTTCTTGACCGTGATGGTCAGGATGCCGTGCCTGGCATGTGCGACGACGTCGTCCGGAGTGACTGGAATCGGGAAGGAAAAGCTCCGGGAGAACTCACCGTAGACTCGCTCGGTGATGTGTCCACGCCTGGTGTCGGCCTCGGACTCCGTGTTCTTCTTCTTCTCGCCCTTCAGGGTGAGACCCTCGGACGTCACGGTCAACTCCACGTCGCTCACCTCGATGCCCGGTAACTCTGCAGTGATGACGAATGACTCATCGGTCTCTCGCACATCCACGCTGGGCACCCAACACGACGACTTCTTCGCATCGCCCCAGAACTGGTTGAACAGCTCGTCGACGGTTCTCGGAAACAGCAGGTCCGCGACGTTGGGCAGTTTGCTCGGCTTCATCTTTTTTCTTCCTCGTTTGGTTGGTTTGAATCAGGTTCGTGTCCTGAAAGGTTGTCGCCCGCGTCTAGCCTTGCGGCGGGCGTCCATTCATGCGACTTTCCTACGGAGAGTGCCGAGAACGGGTCCCCCACGCCGGGACACTGCCAAATCGCGTGGGTGCGACACGCGAAACTGCCAGATCCGCAGGCTCGACTTGGGGTCCCGACACAGGCGTCGTAAACTCTCGCGGATGAACCGCTACCTACTCGCCCTTGCCCTCCCACTCCTATCGTTGTGCATCGGCTGCGACGTCGTCGGTGAGACGGGAAGGTCGCGCTTCCTGCTCTTCAGCGACACCCAGATGAACAAGATGGCGATCGACGCCTACGCCGAAGAGACGGGCAAATACCCCGTCATCACCGGCACGAAGGACGCGCGCATGGTGCAGGACGTCGGCGAGAGGATCGCGAAGGCCTGCGGTCGCAACTACGCGTGGGAGTTCAAGCTCCTCGACGCACCGAAAGTCGTGAACGCGTTCGCCCTTCCCGGAGGCAAGATCGCGATCTACTCCGGGATCCTGAAAGTCACAAAGGACGAACACGGGCTCGCTACGGTGATGGGACACGAGGTCGCCCACGCGACGGCAAGGCACGGCGCCGAGAGGATGACCGACACGACTATTGCGAAACTCGGATTGGGTGCCGCGGCGCTGGTGCTCGAAGGTTGGGACAAGGAATCCGAGGAAACCAAGGGGATGGTCATGACTGGCCTCGGCCTCGCCGGCAAGGGTACCCTCCAGAAATTCAGCCGCACCCACGAGAGCGAAGCCGACACCATCGGCCTCGAGTACATGATGCGTGCCGGCTACGACCCCGAGGCCGCACCCAAGCTCTGGGAACGCATGGCGAAACTCAGCGCGGGAAAGGGACCCGGTATGCTCGAGTCGTTCTTCGCGAGCCACCCACCATCCCTCGAACGCGCTGCAGCGCTGCGAAAGCTGATCCCGATTCTGCGGCAGAAGCTCGCCGACGAGAAAACGGGCTCCGCACGGGAGTGATCGGGGACTGATTCGCGATATTGTTTGTGGGTGTGACGGGCCGTGACCGTCAAACAGCAGATCTAGCACGTAGATGGTGCTCCAAGACACGAAATGACGAATTCCTACCACTCCTCGAATCAGCAGGTGTCGACGTGGTTTTTCCTCGCCGTGATGGGGCTGACCGTCCTCACGGCGCTGGGATTCCTGTACCTCGGTCGACAGCTCGCACCGGGTTCGAACCTCCCGAGCGCAGAGTTGAAGATACTCAGCCGGGCCTACAACCGGATCGACGAACACTACATCTACGACCTCTCCGAGGAACGGCGGGCCGAACTGATGCACGCCGCGATCTCCGGGATGGTCCGCAAGCTCGACAAGTATTCCCGCTACTACGCACCGAACAAGAGCGGAGACTACGACGTCGGCACCCGCGGCGTGATGACCGGAATCGGCATCGTCGTCCAGACCGTCGAGGACCAGGTCGTGCTGCTCTACCCGAGCCCGGGTGGACCAGCTGAGCACGCGGGACTCAAGGTCGGCGACATCGTCACTGCCGTCAATAGCACGCCGGTGCACAGTTCGAAGGAGGCGGTCGACGAAATCCGAGGCGAGCTCGACACGGCTGTGATCCTGACCATCAAACGCGGTGACGCGAAGCCCCGCGACGTGTCCGTCCATCGCGGTACGATCGTGATCCCAAGCCTCAAGTGGGCGCGAATTCTCGACAAGGAAAAGCGCATCGGCTACGTCTACCTCCAGAAGTTCGCCGAGAACAGCGCGACCGAACTCGACCTCTGGTTGCAACAACTGGACGCCGAACTCGGCCAGCGACTCGACGGGCTCGTGTTCGATCTGCGAAACAATCCCGGCGGACTACTGGACACGTGTCTCGACGTCACGAACAGGTTCCTGAAAAAGGGGAAGATCGTCACGCTCCAGCGTCGTAACACCGAAGACGTCATCCACAGCGCCGACCCCGCGAAGTGCACGCGGCAAAAACTAGCTCTCGTATTGCTCCTCAACGGGGACTCGGCGAGCGCCAGCGAGGTCTTCGCGGGTGCGATGACGGACCACGGACGCGCGCAGCTGGTCGGGACGCGCAGCTACGGCAAGGGAGTGGTCCAGAGCGTGTTCAGCTGGAGCGATAGCAAGGAACGCGTCAAGATCCCGACGTCCTACTACCTCACCCCCGCCGGTCGCAATATCGAGAACACCCTGCGTCCCAAGAGCTTGCGAGGCAAGGGCGGCATCCCGCCGGACCACCTGGTGGACTTCAAGAAACCCATCGACGGGCGAATCGCGATCGCGCGCCTGCAACGCCGTGAGGTGCCGCGGAAGTACCGCGAAGACGTCGACGCCCTGTGCCAGGCGAACGAGAAGATCAAGATGTACCGACCCCTCGAACCAGACAAGGACGTCCAACTCGCCGCGGCGCTCGAGCAAGTGCGCGACATGCTGGCCGCCAGGAAGAACGGCAAGTGACCGACAACCTGGTCCTCGGGATCGAGTCCTCCTGCGACGAGACGGCGGCGGCCGTCGTCCGCAACGGCACCGAAATCCTGAGCAACGTCGTGCATTCGCAGATCGAATTGCACAGCCGATTCCGCGGCGTCGTGCCGGAGATCGCCAGCCGTTCGCACACAACCCGGGTACTGCCGATTCTCCTGGGCGCGCTTCGCGAGGCCGAGGTCGCACCCGAGGATCTCACCGCGATCGCCGTGACGAACCGTCCTGGGATGATCGGGTGCCTTCTCGTCGGCATCGCCGCGGCCAAGTCTCTGAGCTGGCTGGGCGGGACGCCGCTGATCGGAGTCGACCACATCCTCGCCCACATCCACGCGGGTTTCATGACGCGACCAGACCTCGCGCTGCCCTGCCTCAGTCTCGTCGCGTCCGGCGGCCACTCGGCGCTGTACCACGTGCGGGGGCCGGGCGATGCCGAACGGGTCGGCAGCACGCGGGACGACGCCGCCGGTGAAGCGTTCGACAAGGGCGCGGCGATCCTCGGGTTGACCTACCCCGGCGGTCCCTCGATCCAGGCCGCGGCCAAGGACGGTGATCCCGAAGCCGTGAAGTTCCCACGCCCGCTGCTCCACAAGTCTCTCGACTTCTCCTTCAGCGGGGTCAAGACCGCCCTCCTCTATCACTTGCGCGGCAGCGGCCTGACACGCCCGATGCCCGAACTGAGCCGCGCCGAGGTCTGTGACCTCGCCGCGTCCTACCAGGCGGCTATCGTCGACTGTCTCGTGACGAAGCTGCGCAGGGCCGCGGAGCAGTTCGGTTCGAAGGCGCTGACGATCGGCGGCGGCGTCGCCCGCAACGAGCTCCTGCGCGAGCGGATCACTTCCGACCCCGTGCTGTCCGAGCTCGAACAGGTCTTTCCCCCGATGGACCTGTGCTCCGACAACGGGGCGATGGTCGCGGGACTGGGCGCCCACCTGTTCGCGACCGGCCAGGTCGACGATCTGCGCCTGGACGCTACGGCGACTGCGCGGCGGTAGGGCGGACCGTTCCCGCGGAACGCAACGGGGGCGCAGAGGTGTCAGACGCCCGATTCGTTGCAGACACTCGTTGCGCCAGGCTCGCGGGGCCATCACGATGGGGCGCGGACGGACGGACGATCGATGAACCACGACCTCAGGACGACGCTCGAACAGGTACGGGTCGGCGAGTTGTCCGTCGAGGAAGCGACGCGGCGGCTCTCGCCCAGCGCCGACCTCGGCTTCGCCAACGTGGACCTGGGCCGGCAAGAGCGCTGCGGATTCTCCGAGGTCATCTACTGCGCTGGCAAGACGCCCGAACAGGTCGTCGCCATCGCGGCGGAGATCCTCGTGCGATCGCCCAGGATTCTCCTGACGCGCGCCGACCAGACCCAAGCGGACACAGTCGCCGCGGCGACCCCGGACGCGGTTTTCCACAATCGTGCCCGCTGCATCACGGTCGACCCCGAACCCCTCCCCCGAGAGGGCCTGGTGGCCATCATCGCCGCGGGGACAAGTGACCTCCCGGTCGCCGAGGAAGCGAGCGTGACCGCCCAGATCATGGGCTGCGACGTCACTACCCACTGGGACGTCGGCGTGGCGGGCCTTCATCGTCTGGTCGAGCGCATCGAGGCCGTGCGCGAAGCGAGGGTCATCGTGGCGATCGCGGGGATGGAAGGCGCCCTCGCGTCGGTCGTCGGCGGCCTCGTCGATCAACCCGTGATCGCGGTCCCCACCAGCGTCGGCTGCGGCCTGCACCTCGACGGAATCGTCCCGCTGCTGGCCATGCTCAACTCGTGCGCCGCCGGCGTGGCTGTGGTCAATGTTGACAACGGTTTCGGCGCCGGTTATTTCGCTGCACTCATCAACCGGACGAACGCTCCAAACCCCCCGATTTCTTGAAGCGCACCGAACGCAAACCCGCCCGCCTGGTCCTCGAGGACGGCACCTGCCTCACAGGTCGGTCCTTCGGCGCCACGACCGATTCGATCGGCGAACTCGTCTTCAACACCTCGATCACCGGCTACCAGGAGATCCTGACGGATCCTTCGTACCGAGGGCAGACGGTGTTGCTGACCCAACCGCACATCGGCAACTACGGCATCAACAGCGAGGATGAAGAATCCCGCCAGTTATGGCTCTCCGGGTTGATCGTGCGGGAGGCCTGCGCCCGCAGCAGCAACTTCCGGTCTGGCGGCGAGATCCAGGACTACCTCATTCAGCACGGCGTCCCGGGAATCGAAGAGGTCGACACGCGATTGCTCACGCGGCGCGTGCGCGCCGGGGGATCGATGAAGGTCCTGATCACCGAGGATGTCGACACGGCGACCGAAGAACTGGTGGAGCGCGTGCGGCAGGCTCCCTCGGTCAGCGACGAGGACCACGTGAAGGCCGTGACCGTCGACAGGGTGGAATCGTGGACACGGGGCTACGAGTCCCCGTTCTCGCCCCCGCTCCATGCGTCTCAGACCCGCTATTCCGTCGTGGCCTACGACCTCGGCGCGAAGCGCTACATCCTCCGCTCACTCGTGCAATGCGGATTCGACGTCACGATCGTGCCGGCGGACACGCCCGCGGAAGCAGTGCTCGAACGCAAGCCGGACGCGGTCTTCCTCAGCAATGGTCCCGGGGACCCGGCGGTTCTCGACTACGCCGAGACGGCCGTCCGCGGCCTCGTCGAGAAGTTGCCGGTATTCGGCATCTGCCTCGGCCACCAGATTCTCTCCCGCGTGTTCGGCGCCGAGACGTTCAAGATGAAGTTCGGTCACCACGGTGGAAACCAGCCGGTGATGGACCTCACGACGGAGAAGGTCGAAGTCACGGCACAGAATCACTCGTTCGCGGTCGACCCGACGCGTCTTCCGGATGCCGTCGAGGTGACCCACATCAACCTGAACGACCGGACTGTCGAGGGCATCCGCCACAAGGAACTGCCGGTGTTCTCCGTCCAGTACCACCCCGAGGCCGCCCCAGGCCCGCACGACGCGCTCTACCTCTTCGAACGGTTCCGCAACCTCATCGAGCAGAGCTAGCCGGCTTCGAGAACGTCACTGGACCGGACAGCCAGCCGACGTCTACTTCCGCACCTCTTCCTTCACGTAGAAATCGACGTAGAAGGGGTTCCACTTGCGCTCCTCGATGGAGAATTCGTCCATGTCGGAGGAAAGGAGTTCGCGACGCTCCTCTTCTTCCTCGGGGAAGTCGACGGCGAAGACGCGCACACCGCGACGGCGTTCGAGGCGCATGATCGGGAATAGCCGGGGGTTCTCGTCGCCTTCGAGCCGGATGACGACGCACTTGCGGCGGGTCATCACGAACATCTTGCGCTCCTCGTTGCGCTTGAACAGGCACGCCATGTGGATCGAAAACACGTCCGACTCCACGGTCAACATGCTGATGAACTTCTCCTTCACCTTCGGATCGGCGATGTTGGCGAACTCCGGTACGCTCTCCAGATCGTCGAGACTCGTAAAGACCTGCTTCGGCGGCTCGAGGCCTTCCTCCACGTCGCCTCCGTACTCCGCGACATCCTCCTCGCCCTCCTCGCCCTCCTCTTCGGGAGCCTCTTCGTTTCGGTAGCGAAGGATCCCCTCGATCACCGAGTCCGGGATCTGGGCTTCCGTGAACAGGCACCGAAGCACCGCCCGGCTCGCGGTGTTCACGTTGATCTTGACGCCCTGCCCCTCATTCTTCGGCGCCGCGGCCTCACCGCCGGTCGCGCCCTCGGAACCCTGATTGCCCTGGCCGGCTCCTCCCTGGTTGGGATTGTTGCGGGCGTTCTTCTCCGGGTCGCCGGGATCGGCGCGGTAGGAGGTGTAGATCGTCAACACCGACTCGAGACCGGGAAGAACCTGAATCGGCGGCCCCTCCATGATCAGGTCGAAGAAGATCGTGTCCGTCACTCCGCGCTGCAACAGGAGCTCGTCGAGATGGAGCGGAATCGTCTTCCGGTCGTCCTCAGGGTCATCGCTCTTGAGCTTCGGTCGCGGTCGGTTGTCATCATCGCGATTCTGCCCGAGTAGCCACTCCTCGATGGACGTGACGATCGTCGTCGCATCCGAGGCGGAGATCTCGAACGACGTGTTCTCTCGCAGCCCGACGATCAAGCGTTCCAACCGTTCTTTCGACTCGTCGGCGAAGTCCTGATCGGGGCTCGCCAGGCTGAGGATGTTGAACTTGCGGTTCTCGTCCTCGACCCAGACGTAGGTCGTCAACTCACCGTCCGAATACGCTGTCGGTTGAAACCACGGGTCGTTCGAACTGTCGGACAGAGGCTCTTCCTCGCCACCTCCGCCAGGGCCACCTTCACCGCCAGCTCCAGCTCCAGCTCCAGCTCCAGCTCCAGCTCCAGCTCCAGCTCCAGCTCCAGCTCCACCGAGGGGATTGGCGCCCTCGCCGCCCATGCCTTCCATCCCGCCACCACTCAGGTCGTCCTTGAGCATCTGCTCGACCTCGAGCAGGTTGTTGCTCAGGTGGTTCTCCATCTTCGTCATCAGGGCGTCGTTCTCACCCGTGATGCTGGCCATGCGCGCGGTGGTGACGAGGTCCCCGACGAGGACGAACAGCAGGACGCTGAAGATCACCACGAGGATGAGGGCGATGCCTTCCTCGCCCTGGCGGCGATTCGGCGTGGATCCTGCTGGTTTCGGTTGTGGCATCGCGTTGGATGTTTGTGGTCCAGGAAGTCCGATGTGCAGACTCTGACGGGATTCTAGGCCAGTTCTTCCCCGTCGTCCGCATTCTGACGAAACAAGGACAGTGTGACACAACCCCCGGTCAGCAATGCGACAAGCGCAGGCCTTCTAGCGGGCCAGGACGTCCTCGCTGCCGATGCGGATCCGGGGCGTGATCAAGAACTTCAACTCGGTCTCCGAGGTCTGCTCCGTGGTCTGGCGGAACAGGTAGCCCAGGATCGGAATGTCCCCCAGGATCGGGATCTTCGTCTCGTTCTCGAATGACGTCCGGGAGCGCAGACCGCCGATCGTGACGGTCTTGCCGTTCGGAACGTGAACGGACGTGATCGCGCTTCGGGTCGACACGATCGGGGTCGGGACGACCTCCGTGTCGGCGAAGCCAGTCACGGCGGACACGTCGATATGGATCTCGAGGATCACGGTCTCCGTGCCTGCGATGCTCGGCTTGATCCCCATCGTGATCCCGACCGGTCGGAAGGCGACGTCGGTGGACGAATTGACACCGACGATCTTCGCCTTGGGGAAGGGGAAGTCCGTGAACGTAGCGATCGCTGCCGTGCCGCCGTTGCGGACGACGAGCCTCGGACTGCTGAGAACATCGGCGCGACCCTGGGCCTGCAGCACTTCGAGGGTCGCGTCGAGTTTCCAACCGTCATGGATGCCGCCGAGATCGAAGAGGCCCCTCGAACTCAGGCCACTTCCGGCGGGCGAACTGAGCGGAAACGCGGACGTGATCGTGCTGACGAGCTTGCCGCCCGAGAGGTTGCTGAACGCCGATGGAGGGATCTTCGCACCCCCGGGGCCGCCGCCCCCACCGGTGCCGAACGAGAGGCTGTCCGACGTCGAGAACTCGACGACCTTCACCTCGATCTCGACCTGCGGGATGTTCGAGTAGAAGAGATTGAGGGCGTCTTCGAAAGCCGCGAGGTCAGGCGCCTTCGCCGTGACGAGGAGCAGGTCATTGGTCTCCTCCGTGCCCTTGATCGGCACCATGGGCTTGGTTCCGGGCTTGCCGCTGGCGTACATGACCTGGGGAACGCTCTCGAACCCGGCTACGTAGCTGATCTCGACCTGATTGTCGCCCAACATCGAGCCCAGGATGCTCGGCACGCCCTCCTTGCCGCCCAACTTCAACACGTCGGCCGGCTTCAACTCCACGTTGATCAGCTTCTTGAAGATCGCCCCCGAACCGGTGCTGCTCATGAAGTAGCGCTTCGTCACCAGATCACCTCGGATGAGCACCGTCGAGCCAAACTGGTTGCGGATCGCCGCCTCCATGCGCCGCTTCTTCTCCTGCGGCGTGAGGCCCGGCGGGTCTTGAATGTCCGCGAGCGGATCCGTCGTGCTGCGCGGACCGAGGCCCAGGATCTTGAAGTTGGCCAGCGACGCGCCCGACTTGATTTCCCTTCCCTGCGGATCGAACACCCTCGACGTCATCTTGCGGGACCCGGGCTTCCACTTCGGAGTCGTCACGCAACCGCTGGACGAGACGACGAGAACGGCGACAACCGCCCACGCGCTCATGGCGCCGCTGACGCCGCGCCGATCACTGCGATCCATCCGTACGGACAACCCCCGCAATACCATCATGTCGATGCTTCGGAACCGCCCTGGTCCTAGCAGGGTCAGGGTATGCGTCGACCTCGAGAGGAACAAGGCAAACGCGTGGAGAGTGGGTCAACGGCCCAATTCGGCGATCACGTCAGAGGTCAGATCGGTGACGGTCAGGCCGCCCGCGTTTGAGATATCGCCCTGTCGCACGACGCAGTCCCGGCTCTCGGTCTGGGCCACCGTCGCGCACGCAGTCTTGATGCGGCTGTTCATCTCGGAGATGAGCAGGGCGTAGCGGGCCGAGCCCTTCTTCACGCCATCCGACTTGATCGTCTTCCACTCCGGGGTCGCCCCCTGGACCTTCCTGTAGTTGAGGGTGGAAGGCTGGCTGCAGTTTGCCGTGCTGCCAAACAGCACGACACAACCCCGCTTCGTCTTGATTTGGGCGATTCCAGCGCCGACCAGCAGCAGGCCGGCCAGCAGGCTCATCGCCATTCTCTTCGTGGTGGTGCTCATCTCTATTGGCGTCGTCTCTTGTCTCGGCGTTCCGTTTTCAGTCCATGGCGAGGCGCCATGCTTGAACGCAACAAATCCCAAAAATTCCAAACCCGCAAGACAACCCTGTCCCGTAGGCCCCCTGTCGAAGATCTCGACAGCTCTGACAGCCGGCGGCGTAGCAACCGCGGTACCTGTCGAATTAGTTTTCGCCGTAGAGAGTTCACCATCAGACCCAAAACATTGGTGACAAATCGGTTAAGATGTGTATAAATTCTTATCAGGAGCCGGGGGCGGCGAATTAATTCGCCGAAGAACGAGGCGTTTCCGACTATTCGCCATCCGCCACTGGCGCGTTCTCCAGCCTGCCACGGACCCGATATCGCGCCCCACGACGGCGTCCGACCCGTTCGATGAGGCCCCTGGCCAACAGGTCGTTCAGATCCCGCAGTCCGGTCCGCGAGCTCACCCCGGCGACGGCGACGTACTCCTGATTGGAGAGGCTGCCGCGCTCGCACACGAGTTCGTAGAGGGTCTGGAGTCTGGGCCCGAGGCTCAGGCCAGATCGCGGCAGCACGAGGTCCGGCAGACCGGGGACGCCAGCCGGGTCACCCGCCGGACGGCCTGCCGGGATCTCGACCGGCGCCCTGAGCATCGCGGGTTGTGGGGCTACATCGACCTGGGTCAGGATTCCCTGGAGGTGGCTGCGTTCCATCAGTCCCTCTCCAGCGAGGACCATGGCACGGAACGCCGCGTTGCGGAGTTCGCGGA
>Ga0114996_10004156_pt1 | contig 17537 bp, 12 predicted proteins | sample ArcticOcean_MG_C_4_FD_87039 | JGI IMG/M metagenome (GOLD analysis project Ga0114996, IMG submission 87039) | Marine microbial communities from western Arctic Ocean - ArcticOcean_MG_CB4_134 | ecosystem: Environmental > Aquatic > Marine > Oceanic | place: Arctic Ocean: Canada Basin | collected...
AGAGAAAACTATTGCGTCTCTAGGCCGAGATTCAGTAAGCCGAGACGCGGGAAACACTATTATACTAGTGTTTGCACGTCGCGTACTTTTATTGACCCTTCGCCCTGGTTGGGAGAGATCCATTGCGTCTCTAGGCCGAGATCTAGCAGGCCGATACGCGGGAGACACTATTATATTAGTGTTTGCATGTCGCGTACATTTTTTGACCCTTCGCCCTCTTCGCCCTTCGGGATGCCTTTGGTGTCTCGCGACTTCGACCTTACACCTTATACTCCACTTCCCGATTCTTCCCCGGCATCGGTACTGGGTACTTGCCGTCGGAGTCGGGCATCACCGGCGCGGGACCGTCTGGGGTTAGCTTGGCGACGCCCGGGGCGAATTCCTGAGCGCTATTGAGCATCTGGTCGTAGGTAATCTCCTGACCGGTATGCGCTGCCATGCGACCCATGCTCGTGACCAGGCTCGCCTCGACGCCGCGAGGCACCTCGTTGTACGGCGTATCCTTGACGATCGCCTCGACCAGATCGTCCCACTCCAACTGGTAGGGATTCTTTTCGGGCTGAGGAAACGCCCAGGTCACCTCGCGACGGTGCTGACGCTGACCGCTGAAGGTGCGGACCTTACCCGGCGTGTGCCCAGAGTTGCTGACGATCGCCGAACCCTTGCTGCCGTGCACCACGCTGGACATTTCGTTACGGCATCCCAACATCGTGCGTCCGTCGAAGAATAACTTTGAGCCATCCGCATAGGTGTACTCCACCGCGTAGGTATCAAAGTTTTGATCGACAAAATCCCCACGGTAATGTCGGCCGCCTAATGCTTGTGCCTTGACTGGCCAGGCGTTCTTCATCCACGACGTCTCGTCGATCTGGTGGATGTAGAAGTCGCTGAAACAGCCACCGCTGGCCCAAATGAAACTATGAAACCGGCGGATCTGCCACATCACCTCAGGCTCGCCCTTCGGCTTCCGTTTTGAGAACGCCGACGCGACCGGCCCATGCATCCGATAGGCCCGCATGGTGATAATGTCGCCGATTTCGCCGTCCCGAATTCTCTTGTGCAGCTCCTGGCGCCCGCGACAGTGCCGAACCATCAACCCGACAGCCGACTTGAGATTCTTAGCGTCTGCTTTCTTGGCCAAGTCGAACATCCGCTTGGCGCTTGCCCCGTCCGCAATGACCGGCTTTTCCATGAAGACATTCAAGCCACGCTCAATCGCGTACTGGTAATGGACCCAACGAAACGCCAGCGGCGTGGCCAGTATCACGATATCACCCGGCCGCAGCACATCCATTGCTTTGCGATATCCGTCGAAGCCGACAAACTGGTGGTCTTTCGAGACCGTGACTTTCTCGGGCGTCGAGCCAAACGTGTTGGTGATCGCCCGAAAGCTATTAGACAGGCGATTCTGAAACACGTCGGCCATCGCCACCAACCGCATCGGCGCGGCCGTTACTCGCAGGGCGTCGGCGGTCGCCCCGCTGCCTCGTCCCCCGCAACCGACCAGGGCGATATGAATTGCACCGCCGTCCTTTTTCTCGCCATGCACTTTCGGCACAGCCAAGGTTCCCAAGGCCGACACGACGCCCGCCGCTTGGATGAACTGACGACGGTTGGATTGACTCGTGCGAGTTTCGTTCATGACGGTTTACTCCTTGGCAGGCGTGTTAACGAAGCGTACGCGAAGGAAGCGGCACACCGGTGAATTATCGTTTGTCCTTTGCACTGTTCCAAAAGAATTCCATCTCGTCGACCGTCGGCGCCTTGAGCGGTCGGACGATCCGCAGGCCCAACCACGGGGCGTTGGTATGATACCAAATACTCTTCGGCAATTGGGGATCCTGCTGTTTCCAGTTTGCGGTTGAACCCCGCCGATACGCCGAGCGGAGTTGTTTGGGGTCGTCGTCCCAGCTACCGCCGCGGACGGTGCGAGGATAGAGTTTCCGGGGCCGGAGCAGTGGATTGTTGGTCGTCGTCTTGATCCGCGCGAAGTAGTCTGGTGCGTACTGGTCGATTGTCCACTCCATCACGTTGCCATGCATGTCGTGCAGGCCCCAGGGATTCGGTTTTTTTTGACCGACCTTCTGATACTTTTCGTTGCTGTTGTCGTAGAACCAACCGTACTCTTTGAGCTTCGATTTATCGTCGCCGAATGAATAGGCCGTTGTCGTGCCGGCTCGACAGGCGTACTCCCACTCCGCCTCAGTCGGCAGTCGATAGAAGTGGCCTGTCTGAGCGCTGAGCCACTGACAGTATTTACTGGCAGCATGCTGCGTCATGCTGATCGCGGGATAGCCTTTCTGTCCCATGCCAAAACTCATCTCAACATACGGTGACGTCGGCTGGCTGACCGCGTCGACGAGCGAGTGCACCTTGGGATTGTAGTCCGTGCGGCCACCATGTTTCGACCGATCGACTTGCGTGATCATGTACGGCTCGTATTCATCCCATGTCACTTCGTATTTCCCGATCCAGAAGGGCGCGACCGTAACCTTCACCTGCGGACCTTCATTCTCACGGCGATCAACCTCGCTCTTCGGGCTGCCCATCGTTATCATGCCACCGCGGATTGCGACCATATGATACGCCGCTCCGCTCTTGGGGACCTTGTCGGCGTAATCCTTCATCTTGGCATCGGGTGACTTCTTCTCCGTATTGACGATCAGCGTATGGATCCTCTCGACCAACTCTCGTGTGTCGGGTGACGGTGGACCGAGATAACCTTTGGCCCGCGGCTTGAGCCTGACGCTCTTTGGCCAAATTGCCCCTTGCGCGATCCATCGCCGCAACACCTCGGTCTGTTTCCCCACCAACGGCCCACCCTTCTTGAGCGGTGGCATCAGCTTCTTGTCGTCCTTTGCACACACTGTGACGGTATACAGTGGACTCCTCTCTGGATGGAACGCGACGAACGACGGCGCTGCTTCACTGGTCGTTCGCGCCATTTCATAAGTCGCAAGATTAAGGTCTCCTTCAGCGTTCTTGGCCCGATGGCACGCAAGACAATTCTGTTCCAGGATCGGTTGAACGTGCCGTGCAAAGTCAATCCGTGGTTGCACTTGAAGTTTCGCCGTGTCGGGCCACTTCGCACCTTGCGCGATCCACATCTTGATCCGATCCGTCTGCAACGAAGTGAGTCGTGAACCGCCCGGCGGCATCGCACCTTCTTTGTCTTTGGCCAAGAGCATTGTTGTATAGAAGGGACTCTCGGCTGGCTTACCTGGCACGATTGCGGTGCCGTTTTCACCGCCCTTGACCGTGGCGGCGAACGAGTCAAGCCGCAGTTTGCCCTCGACTTTTTTCTCATTATGACAGTTCAGACAAGCCGACTCGATGAGCGGTTGCACTTCTTTCGTGAAGTCAATGCGCGCTTTCTCGTCGGCCGAACCTGCGTGGCAACGGATTCCCATGGCAAGAACGAGAAGTAAGGTTTCTGTCGGCCTCATACGATACGCTCTCGCGACGAAAAAGCAGGCCAGAAGCGCGTCGCTCCTGCCGCTCGATCTCCTAACGGCGAACCGTCAGGCAGAGCAAACAACGCCCCGCACGTTATTGTATCACGGTCATGATACGATTGCGACGAAGCAAGTCTGTCACGCTGATTCGTGGCGACCGCTAGCTGGCAGCCAACTGGCAGATGCGAGCGCGTAATCGAAACGATAGACTGGAGTGCTTGGCGAAGTTCATGATTTTCGGCAAGCGGCACATGGACTATTTGATTTCTGAGTTCGTCGCGTATTACAATACGACGCGGTCGCACATGGCGAGGGAGAATCTACCGCCGGTACGAGACGAGGAGCCGGAGGAGGTCGAGACGCTCAAGCTAAATGAAGTCGTCGTCCGGTCGCACGTTGGTGGGCTGGTGAAATCGTTTGAGCGGAAGGCAGCGTAACGCTTTCTCTCGGGTCTCAAGCAACTGCGGCTCTCGGCCGAGACCTAGCAGGCCGACACGCCGTAAACGCTGTTATCACAGCGCTTCTGCCTAGTGTACGTTTTTTGTCCCTCGGGATAAAATCAGGCGACAATTAGACCTTGTCACGAGGTAACTTACGAACGGGAAATATTCACTATGAAATTGCACGAGACGAAACGAATCATTGGGTTGTTGGCGGTGTTCACGTTTCTCGGCTCGGCTGTGATCGCAGCGGAGAAAAAGACGCCAGAAGAGAAGCCTGGTTACGATAAAGCGAAAGACGTAGGCGCCGCGGCGCCCAAAAGCGCCGACGTGCCGTTTGATGGCACGCAGAAATCAATCAAAGAAAATTGGGAGATGTGGCCGAAAGTGGAGATGCCGATTACGTGGTCATTGGTTGACAGTCCCAAGGGCGGCGGCAAGGTTCTTATGACCAACGGTGGCAAACGCTGGGGCACACACGACCTAGTCACGAAGAAGAAGTATACCGACTTCGAAGGTCACGTTGATTTCGTGATGCTGGGTAAGCGTGGCGACGACAAGGTCGAGGGCTACGCCAATAGTGGCGTGTACCTACAAAACCGGTACGAACTCCAGATCGAATCCCCGAAAGGCAAGAACGCGAAGGATCCGTATAATTGGAAAATCGGCCCCCATGGCATCGGCGCGTTCTGTATGGAACGCGTACCAGACGTCAACGCCTGGCGGCCGAACGGTCAATGGCATTCCTTCCACTTCCTCTTCACCGCAGCACGTTGGGACGGGGATAAGTCCATTGAGCCGGCACGTGCGACTGTGTGGTGGAACGGCTTGAAGGTTCACGACAATGTGCAGATCAAACACGCCAACGGCGGTGCCAAGGTTAGCCCGAGCGCAGAAGGGCTCAAACTGCAGGAGAACGGCCAGGATGTGCGCTATCGCAATGTCTGGATCCTCGACCGCAGCGCCAAGAAGAACAACTGACATGGGTGGAGAATTAGGGGACGCAGCAGCGCGAAAAGTGAATTATCTCCGCCGACCACAATGTGGCCGCAAACAAATGCGGCCATCGGCCGAAATTCAGCGGGCCGAGGCGCCCACAACCTCTATTTCACCAGGGTTGGGACTTTGCGTACTTTCTTACCCCGTACAGTTTCGAGTTTGGCTACATTTTTGCTCCTTCGGGGAATCTAAATAGCATGGGAGAAGCAGTGCGTAATCCGTTTCGATTCTGGGTGCGAATGGCTAGATTCATCGCTGTTCTTGTCTTATCCCATTGGATTCATCAGCCCGATGCGTGTGGCGACTGGACACGCTCGATTAGGCCCGACGTGAAGCCGGATAAGTCAGTGGTCCTGAAGGCGTTTCAAAGTCCGGCCGATGTGGCCGATCGTTATAGCTGCCGTGTGCGCGGGTATGTCTATCCACCAAAATCCGGCGACTATGTCTTTGGCGTCACGAGTGACGATCAGTCAAAGCTCTATCTGAGCACAGATGACGACCCCAAGAACAAGAAACTGATCGCCCGCGCCGATGATTGGACGGAACCCGAAAACTACAAGAAATTTCCCACACAAAAGTCCAAGCCGATCCGCCTCCAGGCAGCGAAAAAGTATTACATCGAGGTGATACATCGTGAAAACTCGGGCGGAGATCACGTGGCTGTCGGTTGGCTTGTTCCCGGCGGTGGCGGAATAGAGATCATCCCGGGAGCGAACCTCTCCCCGTTTGGATCGGAGGTGAAAGGGAAGATCGTTCAAGAGATCTGGACCGATCCGGTGGTGCCGCCTATCAAGGGTACGCCGACCATCAAGGTCACTTCTAAGAATGATCCTACCAAGCCCGTGCCTGGCGGTGTTCGCTGGTTCTGGAACAATCACCAAAGCAATCTTCGCAAGACCAAGGCCGACAATTTCGACATTGTGTTTCTGGGGGATTCGATCACTTCTGGTTGGCCGGGCGATCTTCTCAAGAAGACCTGCGGCAAACACCGCCCGGCGAATTTCGGCGTTGGCGGCGACCGTGCCGAGAACGTTTTGTTTCGATTGAATAATGGTGAACTGGCGTGGACCACGCCTAAGGTGGTCGTGTTGCTGGTCGGCGTCAACAACTTGGCGATGGGCAATAACCCAGGAGAGGTTGCGTTGGGTGTGGCGCACGTCATCACGAAACTGCGCGGGGTCGTTCCCGATGCGAAGATCCTTGTGCTGGGCGTCTTTCCGACGAAAATCCGCGCCCACGCGGACAAGATTCCACGGGTCAATGCATACTTGGAAAAAATGGACGATGGCAAGATGGTGCGCTATGTCAACATCAACCGACAGTTCTTGGACAAGGATGGCAAGCTCCGAAGCGACGTAATGAGAGACGCGGTGCATCTCAGCCGCAACGGCTACGTCATCTGGAGCGAGAACGTCGCGTCGGTTCTGGCTAAAATGATGAAATAGTTCGGGAGCTATCCCGAAAGGTGAAAAAACTCAGCCGACCGCGAATCCGGTCAAAAACAACTGCGTCTCTAGGCCGAGATTCAGTACACTGTGTTCTCGGAAACCTCTATTTTACTAGGGTTTGCGGCTCGCGTACATTTATTACCCCCCGTGAACAGTACCAATGTTCGTGATCCAAACAATTGCGTCTCTAGGCCGAGATCAAGCAGGTCGAGACGCGGAAAACGCTATTATAGTAGCGTTTCCCGCGTACATTTTTTGACCCTTCGGTTTCGTAGCCGGCGTACCTTATCAATCGACCAAAAGCCTAGAAGTCGTGGACTCTCAATGACTTCGGTCGATTTTATCGGCGAAAGACACTTTTGAAAAGCGTTGCGTAGGCTTGCGTACGGTAGCGTCTACTTGCACTTACTAGTGGTAGTCGGGCGCAAAAGTGGTAGGCCTAAATGACAACGCCGATGGCGTGAAAGATACTCCGTCGTCACGCTGAAAATTCATGTGTTCGAGCGGCGCCGTGGGGCGTGGATGGTTCCCACCCTCACTGATTTTCCTTCGTCTCCATCGGAGGCCAACTTGGCGCTTTGCTTCGGCGTCCCAGCGGGGTTCAATGAATGTGTAACTCCCTTCTATTACTGTACTTCCGACAATAGCACGTTGGACGGGAATTACCAGCCGCGGCGACGACAATCGGCCGCACTTCCGTAACCTCAGCTCCCGAACCCTTCAGTATTGCCGGAGTTTGCGGATCGCGTATTTTCCCCCCTTCGCCTTCGGGCTGACGCCGCGCGATCTCGAAACTTGACGCCCTTTGCTGACAGTCCTATATTGACCATTGATGGGTCAAGGCGCGGCGCACAACGCCAGCCCGTCGCGATTCTTTTGTCTCACTATCTTGAAAGGAGACGCTGATGCAAAGGATACTCATCGCCTTCGTCGCGTGTGGTTTGTCACTCTCCTTTGGCTCAGCGGCCCAGGGTGTGATGACGACCACGTTTCAAGTGACGGGCAACGTCGGATACGAATTGGTCGGATTCGCTCAGCCGGGTCAAACCAGCGTCAGTGGCAATGTGCAGCTGATGACCGTTCCTCCCACGGCCACGATTCTCAACGCGTTGGTCTACACCAACGACTTTCTAGCTCCTCCGCCGGGCGGCGGCCCCAACGGTGGCGGCGGCTGGCTCGACGGCACCATCACCGATCCGTCGTTGGTGCCGAGTTCGTTGGGCGTCAACGTCGCGCCCACCAGTCAGGATCCCGGCAGCGCGTTGGTGTTTGGTTATCAATTCGGCGCGGCCGGAGCGATCACCACCACCGGACAATATTCGATCAACCTTACCGCCTCGTTTGCCGGCGGAAATCCTGGCCAGATGCACGGGGCCGCACTGTTGGTGATCTATCAAGATGCCACGCTGCCGGTCACCACGATCACGGTCAATGACGGCGTGCAATATCTGGACGGCGTCGCGGGCAACACCAACCGCACCACCACCTTTGCCGAACTGACGCCCAACGCGATCGGTTCCGGCACAGGAGCGCTCTCGCTGTTCACGCTTGGCGACGACCCGTTCACTTCGGGCGAGCAAATCAAGCTAAACAATCAGGTCCTGGCGACGAATATCGATAGTAATCTCGGCGGAGGTGGCGGCAGCGCCAGCCTCTATAATTTTGACGCCCTCAATGCTAGCGCAATCACGACCGTCGGTGGTGGCGGCAACACCGTCGAGCTAACTTCGACCGGCGACGTTTACAGTTGGAGCGTGGCGGTGTTGCAATCCCCGGTGCCCGAGCCCTCGACGATCATGCTCGCGATCCTCGGTCTGCTGGGGCTATTGGGGTACGGTCGCCGGAGACACCGCGCCACGTATGTATTGCAGTAACAACACGGCGCGGTGCTCCGTTGTTTTTCGGTAAGGTTTTTTGTGCCCGAAAGGTCAAAATGCACTGCCGACCATGAAAACCATCGATCATTTAGTGCTAGATCAAATCATTGGCGAGCATTCGGCCCAGAACGACACGCGAGCCCACCGATTCAAATTGCGACGATGAGATGCCAAGGCTGAAGGACCTGACTTGCCCTGCATGGGAGAAAACTATTGCGTCTCTAGGCCGAGATTCAGTAGACCGACACGCGGGGAACCCTATTATACAAGTGTTTTCCGCTCGCGTACATTTCTTGACCCTCCTGATTATTCACCACTCCCTTGACATCCGCGAAATTTCAACCGAGGGGAAGCGACTAATGACGATGTGTAATTTGAAGAGGACCTTTCTGCGACGCACGGTTCTTTTGGCCGTCGTCCTCTCCCTCGGCGCTGCGAATCATGCGTCGGCGATCACGATTATTCGCAATCGCATCAACGCAGGTCCGTTTCCAGGGCCAGTCCCCGGCCAGGGCGTGGCCGACGCGGGCGGAGCACCAGGGGGGTCGATGGTCGGAGGGGGAAGCCTCGACATGGCGTTCAACGTGGCCGCCGATATCTGGGAAAAGGCCATCCTTGATGATTTTGAGATCACGATCAACTACGGGTGGTCACCGCTGGCCGGCGTGGCAGGTGTTCACCAGTTTGTTGCCGAAGGCGGCGTCCCCTCGCGGGAAACCGTGGCATCGATTCGTTTCGATAACGACGGGAGCAACAACTACTTTATGGACGCCTCTCCCAATAATGCAAACGAGTTTAGCGGCGAAAACACCACCACCATGAATCTCGGGGGTGGGGCGATTTCGGTCGGTCGAGTCAATCCGGCGATTGGGGGACCGGCGTTTGGGCGTCTCGATATGGTGACGCTCGCTCGCCATGAGATCGGCCATGCGCTCGGGCTTGGGTTTCAGTACAGTGGGTTTATGGCCGAGGCAAACCTGGACAACGACGTCGACGTTGCCGGACCGTTGCCGTTTCCAGGGACAGTCGTGCCGCTGACCAATGCGTCATCGCACCCCAATCCGGCGATCATTCCCAACGTGATCATGAACACGAACATTGGCAACAGCCGACGAAAACAACTCACTGCGGTCGACATCTTGGCCAACGCGCAGGTGAGCGGATTCACGGCGGTCAACCTGACGCCGGATCTGCCGCCCCCGCCTCCGCCGTTGACCGTGACGGTGCCGGTTCCCGACCCGATTCCGTCGTATCTTGGAACATTGACGCAGTCGCCCTCGCAGCCGGGCCCCCAGTACTGGACTTCCCAAGGAGTCGTGACGCTGAGCCAGTTCGAGTACGACGGTCTCAATCGATTGACCGCCAACACGTCGAGCCCCGATCATACGGGCACTTACGAGGCAACCGTTAACGCGATGTTTGACCTGGACGGCCAAGGAGCCGTGCCGATCGAGTTAACGGGCATGATCGATGTCAAGGCGTTCGACGTGACGGCTCCGGCCACTGCTCCGCGGTCGATCGAAACCGAGATCATTGCGATGAATCTGACGGGTTTGATCGTGGTCGGAGGCAATACGTTCAATGTCGTACTGACCGAGAGCGATCAGCTTCGTTCGGTGGGCGAGTCATTTACGTCGCCGAACGGCGGTGCTTTTGATTCGGAGAGTTTCTTCGACGTGTTTACCGAACTGTCGATCAACGGCGGGCCGTCCGCCCTGACGTTCAATGGATCGACGCGTCTCAGCGCGATTCCCGAGCCGACGACGTGTGTGCTGGCTCTGTTAGGCGGCCTGGGCCTCTTGTCGTTTCGGCGACGACGAACCGCGAACGGTCAAATTATTCAGCCGACCACAAAATCCTTTGCTCAACTAGGTTTAGATCGGCTCCACAGCGAAATCTTGGCCCAGAACTTCACGCGAGCCCACTGTTTCAAATCGCGGCAATGACGTACCAGGGTTGAAGGACCTGATTCGCCATCGACTTGCCCTGTCTGGCATCCAAACAATTGCGTCTCTTGGCCGAGATCTAACAGGCCGAGACGCGGGAAACACTATTATACTAGGGTTTGCGTGTCGCGTACATTTTTTACCCCTTCGCGGTTTGTTTAACAAGCACAGAAGCACACTATGAACACTCATCAATGGATCACCCGTCGGCACTTTCTTGCAACCGCGGCTGCGAGCACAGGCGGCCTGTTGATGGTCGATCGCCGCCGATCGAACGCCGCGCCTGTGACAGCCGCATCCGCGGAAGGCGAAACCGACCATTTCTGGTATCGCTTGGCACCTGCCGATCCTTACATCGACTCACAACGCGACAACAAGGCCTTCGGTTTTCGCGACGGAAAGATTTTGCTGTCGGAAGACAACGGCAAAACCTGGCCGCATAGTAAGAACTTTCCCGATGCAAAAAACATCACCTTTAGTTGCATCTTGAAGAACGGGAACATCCTCTTCGCCACGCGAACCAGGCTCTATCTGAGCACCGACAATCTCAAGACACACAAACAGATCACGGTCAAGGATCAAGACGGCCGCGATTACCTGCCACACACTCCGCGAGATCCGAAGCGGCCCGGCTGGTATTTTCATCCGCTCGACGGCGTTCATGCATGGGACGTCGACGGGAAGGAAATGCTGGTGTGGGGCAACTACTGCAACGTCCTCGGCGGACCGGTTCCGGTGAATATTTACTATTCGACCGACCAGGGAAAAACGGTGAAGATCGCGTACGCCTTTGGACATAATCCTGGCCATCATGATCGGGACGCAAAGACTGGAAGGCCGCTGGGTGACCCCGACAACCCAGTGATTTGCCGGCACATTCATTCGGTAGCGTACAACCCGGCGGAAAATGCATTTTACGCATGTACGGGCGACCATGATCGAGGGAATCGACACGAATGCCATTGGCTGCGAGGCACCTACGACGCGAAAGGCGATTCGTGGAAGTGGAAGGTGTTGGTGTCGACGGACTCCAACACGCGCTACAAGTCGGGCGGCATCAACTTCGTCGACGGCCGTCTGTACTGGGCCGCCGATGCGAACGGCCGCAAGCCACACGACCGGGGCATCTTCTGCTGCGACCCAGCGGATATTGCAGATCCCAAGAAGCACACCATGCTCTTCAATCCGAAATACGAATCGGCGAACATGATCATCGAAGACCGCGTGATTCTGTCGGCGCATTACGCACCGGCCTCGCCCTATCACACGGGACTGATCATCTCGCCGGACATGGGAAAGACCTGGGCGCAATACGACCTGAAGCAGTTTGGCCGTCGCTCGCCCGTTCGATTTCACAAGAAGAACAGCGACGGATGGTTTCGAGTTGATTTGAGAAAAGGATGGATCGGGCGCGGTGAGGTCCTTTTTATAAAACCGAAGTAGTCCTTCGGAGATAGCTCTACGTCGCAGTGTGCAGGATGGTGTTTGTCATCGTTGTGGGCCGATCTGGGTAGGAAACAATTGCGCCTCTCGGCCGAGATCTAGTACACTGTGTTCTCAGAAACCACTATTTTATCAGGGTTTTCGGTTCGCGTACAATTCTTGATCTCTCTGTATAATATCCCCCAACAACCCATTCATCTAACAAGGAGCGACCTGTGCGCATCACTTTCACGATGGTCATTCTGCTTAGTTTGTCGCTCGCGGCTTTCGGCGATGACACATTCCCAAGTTTCAAAGCCAAAGTCATTGATCCTAACATCGGTAAAGTCTGTTACGCCGTAACGTTGGCTGATGTCAATGGCGACAAGAAACAAGACATCGTTGCGGTGAGCGAGAATCGCGTACTTTGGTATGAAAATCCGACATGGAAACCACACGTAATCATCAAGGACCAGACTCCGCGGGACAACGTGTGCATCGCTCCGATGGATATCGACGGAGATGGACAGATCGACTTCGCACTGGGTGCAGGTTGGACCAAAACCGGAACGATTCATTGGCTCAGTCGCGGTCGCAAGACCGACGATCCATGGCAAGTTCATCAGATCGGCGAAGAGCGGTGGTTGCATCGCATGCGTTGGGCGGATGTGCTCGGTAAAGGTCGCCCACAGCTCGTCATCTCACCCCTAAACGCCACGGTTGGCGACGGTGTCCGCCTGACTGCATTCGAGATCCCTGACAACCCTGCGAAGGATCGTTGGCGTCCGACGGTCCTTAATGGCGAGTTGAACCGAATGCATAATCACTGGCATGTCGACTTCGATCGCAAAGGATTGATCGACACGTTAACCGCCAGCCGTGAGGGCGTTCATTTGATCCAATTGACGGACAAGGTCTGGTCAAAGACAAAGATCCGGACGGGAACAACCGACGGCGATCCGAACAAGAATGGAGCCGGCGAGATCAAAACAGGCCGACTGAAGAGCGGTAAGTGGTTCATTGCAACGGTTGAACCGATGCACGGTACCAGCCTGGCCGTTTATACGGAACCAAAAGAGAAGGGCGGCATCTGGCAGCGGCACGTCATCGACAAGGGGTTCCGGCGTGGACATGCGCTGTGGACTGCAGACGTTGACAATGATGGGTCCGATGAGATCGTGTTTGGACATAGTGATACTCCCAAGGTGCCAGGTGTAAACGTTTACGACGCCGTAAACGAATCTGGCACAAAGTGGCAGAAACATGTTGTCGACGCCGGTGGAATGGCAACGGAAGATCTAATTGTCGCCGACGTGAATGGAGACGGCCGACCCGACATCGTTGCCGGCGGACGTGCGACTCACAACGTCAAGCTGTACCTGAATTCGAAGTGACTGCGTCGTTATTGACGACGTGGTCAATGGCTCGCTGCTGTTCCCGGTTCACGATGCCGGCCAGGATAGTGAGCAAAAGATGCCAAGATTGAAGGACTGATTTCGCCATCGTTGGGGCCTGATCTGGGTGGAAAACAATTGTGTTTCTCGGCCGAGATCTAGACGGACGAGATGCTGGAAACACTATTATACTAGCGTTTCCGCCTCGCGTACTTTTATTGACCCCGAAAGGTGAAAATACTCAGCCGACTGCAAAACCCATTGCTCAATTGAGTTTATATCAAGTCAACGAAGAAATCTCGACCCAGCACTCCACGCGAGCCCAAGGATTTCCCTCGCAGGCCTGTCATCGATTCAGCAACACGATCAATCAGGCAGCATCACGGCGGTAATACTTCAGCAGACCACCAAGCCTCTCACGGCACTGTACATCACCAATCGTCAATTGACGCTCGTCATTCTCTTCCACGAGACGGTTGCCCAAGCCTTGGTGATTCCGTTCTCCGTGGTAGTGTTCAAGGTATTCCAGTACAGCGTTCCGCAGCGATTTCTCGCCAAAGAAAATCAGTCTCCGAAGACTTTCTTCCTTGATCGATCGCATGAACCTCTCGATGTGGCCGTTCAGGTTCGGTGAACGCTTGGGCAAGATCAAGCATGTGATGCCCTCGACTTCAAGAATCTCTCGGAAAGATCGGCAGAACTTCGTATCACGGTCCATCAGCAGATAGTGCTCGCCGTTCAAGAACCCCGCGAACCCGCTAATGTTTCTGGCGATCTGTTTCATCCAGGCTTCGTTGGGCGTCGTCGTGCAGCCAGCGAAATGCACTCGACGAGTCTTAATATCTATGACGAACAGCAGATGAAACGTCACCAAACCGCCCTTGGTCCATACTTCGACGGTGGTGAAGTCGATCGCTGACATCATATCCCAGTGTGCCTTCAGGAAGGTCCTCCAGCTGGTTGATTGCTTACGGCCTGGCGCCGGCTCGATCCCGTGGGCCTTGAGAATGTTGCCTACAGAAGTGTCTGAAATGGTGTGACCGAGATTGGCCAGAGCGCCTGCGATCCGGTCATATCCCCAAGATGGATTCTCCTTGGCAAACCGTAACACAAGATCAACGATCTCCCGATCGATCTTCGGTCGACCATGCGACTTTCGTCGGTCTGTGTAATCCCATTTCGCAGCCACCAACATACGATGCCACCGCATGATGGTGTCGGGCGTCACGATCGTAGCAATGTTGTCCAAAGCCTTCCGTCCAAGGATCTTCCCCTTCACGGCCAGCCGTTTACGCTGGTCGTCATTGAGAATGATCCTCTTTTTTCCAATCTTCTCCCTGAGGACTTGATTTTCGGTGCGGAGATAGTCAATGACTCGTTGCTGTTCTCGGTTCACGATGCCGGCGAGGATGGTCAGCAGCAAGTGCCACGGTTGCAGGGTGGGATTCGCCATCGTTGGGACCTGAGCTGGGTGCAAAACAATTGTGTTTCTCGGCCGAGATCTAGCAGGCCGAGACGCGGGAAACACCAGCATACTAGCGTTTCCGCCTCACGTACTTTTATTGACCCTTCGCGATCGCGACATCCTTTGCTCGATTGGGTTTATCTCGATTCCACGGCGAGATCTCAGCCCGGAACGCTACGCGAGCCCGTCGATTCAAATCGCGACAATGAGATGCCAAGGCTGACGGACGTGGTTCGCCATCGACGTGCCCCTGTTTGGGAGAAAACTATTACGTCTGCCGGCCGAGATCTAGCAGGCCGAGACGCGGGGAACCCTAGTATACTAGGGTTTTAAGCTCGCGTACTTTTATTACCCCTTCGACGTTGAGCGGGAATTACCACCCACGGCGACTGGATTCGGCCGAGATCCCGCAAGCCGTGATGCCGAAACCCTTTTATTCTGGGTTCAGGCTTCGCATTCATTTTTTTGACCCTTCGCCCGCGCCAAGTCATCGGTGTTTCTTTTTCTTTACGTCCTTCGCAATGGCCTTGAGACTCTTTTCGGCGAACAATTTGCCGAGGTCGATCTGCCCCTGCGTTCCGTAGTGGCCGGCATAGGCGAGTTGCAGAGTGTCGGTATCGAACCAGTAGACGTTGTCGTCTTTGTCGGCGACTGTTTTCTGTGCGGCGCGGACGATCGCATTACCACCGCGAGGTCTGGTATCGAAATGTGGGCGGATGCGACCGAGGACAAAGGGCATTTTGGGCGTTTTGAAATCCTTACGAACGGTAGCGATTAAGTTGGTCAGGTTGGCCTCGTACGCCGCAGCTTGCTTGGCCTTACTCGCGTCGCTTTCACCTTGCATCCACAACATGCCGGAGATTTCGTGGTCGATCTTGGCGTCATCCAGAATGGCCAGCGCCGCCTTCACTTTTTTACGGAAGTCGATGTAGCCCTTACTACCGGGCGCCGCGTATTGGACGGCCAGATTGGCTCCATTCACTCCATGTTTGATTAGATAAATATTATCACCGGACAGTGCATCGGCCATGGCGCGGCCAAAGCTCACCTCTGGTCCAAACTGCTTCGGGTCGACGTCCCCGTAATTGAAGTTGTGGCCGAAACCGGGCTTCAACGAAACCCAACCGTCATTCCAGTACCGGACGTCCCTTTGGGGTTTGCTCAGTGGCGGCGTCAACTTAGCACACACCCCGGTGCCTTCCGCATTCGACTGGCCGCCGATTAAGTAGACGCGCGTGACGGCCGACGCGGTAGGGCACATGATTGCCAGAGTGACCGACGCGGCCACAATTTGGAGCAAGCGGGCAACGCAAGGTAACCGCAGATCCATCATGGTTATTGGTTCCTCTTTCAGGTTAAACGAGAAAATCCGAAACTCGTTCTTTGCTTTCGATTCAAGCTTCGATACTCGTTGTCTTAGGTTGTACCTCCCGCTGCACAAACGACGCGAACGTCACTCGCCGATTCCCCTAACATCCAGCCTGCGAGAGGGCGGGAAGAAATACTATTGCGTCTCTAGGCCGAGATTCAGCAGACCGAGACGCGGGAAACACTATTATACTAGGGTTTCCCGCTCGCGTACTTTTATTGACCCTTCGGCGTGTCTTCTTGCAAACGTGCTCGTCGTACATGGCGCCGTCATTCGTCAGCCAGTGTCAATTTCTCGATAGCCACGCCGGTACAAGCCTTCTCGGAGACCGGCTCGACTCCCGATGCAAGTCCTTTGATTTTGACGTTTCGGAGGCGGACACCTTGGCAGTCGATGAGGTGTATCTGCGGAGAGGCGGCCTTGGCTCGATTGGTGATGGTGAGATCCTCAATCAGCACGTTGGCGTAATGTGTAATCCTCACCGGCATCTTGCAGTCCGTGGCGGTGAAGCGCCGCAGCGTCAGGTTCTTGTGCCCGCGCTTGTTATCGCCGCCGAGCATGACGGCCTTGCAGTTTACGGCCGTCACGTCTTCGAGCAGGATGTTCGTGTTCGGCACTTTCTGGCCGTGGTCATGCACTTCGATGGCGTATTTGGCGTCCTTGGCATAGACGCGGCGAACGGTGACATTGTCCGTGCCGTCGCTCACCTCCACAGCCCCCCGCAGATAGCCGCGCTCAAGATGCACGTCTTCGACCAACACGTTGCGGACACACGTCCCGTTGCCACGATCTCCGCCGGCGATGGAGACGGCGTCGCGCCCCATGCGATAGGCCTTGATGTCCCGGACAACGACGTCGACAATGTCGCCGTCCGATTTTGTCGGCGTGACCATGACGCCGTCTTTCGAGGCGTCGTAAAAAACGCACCGCTCGATCCTAAATTTACCCTTGGTAACGTGAATCAAAGGCGCGCGTTCTTTCTGAGGCACCGAGTCGTAGTTGCCGTGCAACTTGAGGTCGAAAAGGGTCACGCCCTTGGCCGCCACGATGAGGATTGGCGTCCTGCCTAGCTTCTTCGGAAGCCGCGCGTGCAACCCGGCAAGGGTCAACGCCCGGCGGATCGTGATCGACTTGGAGATTTCCAGGCTACGTTTGGCATCACAGGTGACCGTCGCGCCGACGGGTGCGGCGTCGATCACCGCCTGTAGATCGCTGCCATCGCCGGTGTACGCGATCTTGGGCGGATCTGCCGCTTCGGCGACGCCGGCACACACCAGGGACAATACCAGGACCGTAAGGTGCAGTCGTTTCATGGGATATACTCCGATGCTAGGTAAATGGCTATTCCGGTTCTGGGTGCTTATCAATATTAGCCGCGTTCCCGTATCGATCACTCGCTACTGCCACCCTGCCAGTTGTCGGTCTGGAACGGCGAGGCGGGCAGGCCCTCCTTGTTGACCAGGTTGGGGTTTGCCACATTGTGCCAGCCGAAGCGAACCTGGGCCGGCGAGGCAACCTCATTGGCCTCGACGATGACCGTATCGCCGTCGATCACCGCCTTGGCCGGCTGGAACTTGCCGTCGGCACCGGCGATCTTGAACTCGCTTAAGGGCTTGCCGTCGCGCGAGTTCAACCCACCCCCGACGTGCGCGAAAGACAACCGGATCTTATTGCCCTCGACCTTCATCGACTTGTAGAGCGGCCCAGAATATACGAGGTCCT
>Ga0114996_10004157_pt1 | contig 17537 bp, 12 predicted proteins | sample ArcticOcean_MG_C_4_FD_87039 | JGI IMG/M metagenome (GOLD analysis project Ga0114996, IMG submission 87039) | Marine microbial communities from western Arctic Ocean - ArcticOcean_MG_CB4_134 | ecosystem: Environmental > Aquatic > Marine > Oceanic | place: Arctic Ocean: Canada Basin | collected...
GACTGTTCATCGGAAATACTTCCCACAAAATGGTTTTTTGAAATCGGCGCCACACCATTAGAAAAAGTGGAAAAATATTTTTCTGATAATTGAAGATTGCGATTATGCTCAATGGGCCCCGCCATCGACAGAACCATGTTGCCGGGAACATAATGGGCATTGTAGTAATCCCTCAACATTTCCACAGTAATCTTTTTAATCGTCTCTTCCGTCCCAATGGTAGGCCAGGACATCGGCGTTCCAGGATAAAGCAGTTTGCATGCATGGTTGTTGATGTCTACATTCACGCCCTCTTCGTTGAGGTCCTCATAGTACTCCTCAAGAATAATTCCGCGCTCAAGTTCAATCTCTGGAAATGTCGGGGAATAAAAGAACTCGGAAAAGATTTCCATTCCTTTTTCCAATTGCGAGATATGCGGGCTGAACCCGTATTGCGTGTATTCCCCAAGAGTGGAGGCACGAAGATCCCGACCGATATTCTCGAATTCCATATTCAGGGAGATCGAATCGGGATACTTCCGGTTACCCCGGAATAGCATATGTTCCAGGAAATGGGAGATTCCATTGTTCTCCTCATTTTCAAAGCGCAAACCGGCTCGGACAAACATCGACACTTCCATGGTGTGAATATGCGGCATTTCCACCGTCACCACTGTCAAGCCGTTAGGCAGGACATCTGTAAAATATTTTAATGAGAATTCCGTAATTTCCATATTTCCTGTAATATAAAAACCCATAATTAAAAGCGGAAAGGCATTATCGCACAAACCCCTGACCAACTCCCAAAAAGATATGAGCAAGGTAGAATGGGCGCAATCCGATTACGCCATCGGATTAGACTTCATCACGCAAAATGAAGAGCAGGCAAAGGCTTCAGCCTTGCTGGATGCAGGATCGGGGGTGACCGTGGCCCTTCCAGCAGGCCTGCCGCTATACGGAATGAGGCTCTACAGCGCTTTCATTTTGTCCCCGATTCTCCTGTTCATTCTGATTGTGGCCTATTTCCTGATAGTTTTCTTGTTTTCCGGCCATGGAACAGCGGCAACACTTTTCATGGTTATCAGCGGGTGCATTTTTATGCTGTGGGGACTGGGAAGGGTTTTGCAGGTTTTATTTTCGGTTCGCGAGCTTTTTACGAGAAAATTTTTCACGACCCTGAGCAAAAAAGGAGTGGCCATGCATTTTTCCCGCTGGCATTTTCTGTTTCAATCCCAAACCGCCATTGCCTGGAATGATGTTGAATCCACGCGGGTAACTACTGCCATGTTCCTTCCCGGCCTGCTTGTGGGAATCCCTAAAACCACAATTTTAGAAATCACCGCTAAAAATGGTGAACTCTTGAAAATTCCTTTTCATCCCAAGAACACGCAATCCGTAATTGCGGTGATCGGCAGAAAAACCCAATCCCAGTCGGGAACACCTGTGCAATGGCCGGAAGAATAAAAATTTTCACGACGCATTCCTGCTATTCAAATAAAATGGCGTCTTCCCCCAGAAGAGCCTGAATCTGCTCAATCACTTCATCAGAAGGTTGAATGCGCAGTTCCTCCGCCACCGTGACCACACGCTCCTTGTCATCCGGAAAGATGAAATGCAGTCGAGTGTCGTTAGTGCCCTTGTGGGAAGCGAGAATCCCTTTTACCGCCATCAGGGTTTCGCGCTCCAATCCCAGTGTCCTGAAATGAATCAAGACTCGGCCGTGATGATGCTGTTTCGCCTGAGCAAGCGGAAAAACCGATTTCGCAATAACTTTTGGCATGTTGCCTTCAGAGTCCACTTCACCTTTTACAAGAAGCGGCTCTTCTGCCAACAAAAGATCCAGGACCTGGCTATAAATTTCGGGCCAGAGGATCACCTCAACAGACCCCTGCAAATCTTCAAGGGTGATGATACCCATCTTGTCGCCCTTGCGGGTAGTTTTAGGCAGATGCTTAATTGGGATTCCCGCCAAACTAACGGATTTTCCGTTCCCTGCTTCTGCTACGGAGGCTGAAGTCGCATCGGTGAACCAGGACAACTCTCTGGTAAATCCATCCAGAGGATGGCCGGTAATATAAAACCCAATACTTTCCCTTTCTAACTTGAGCCGATCCGCATCGCTCCATTCTTCAACGGTGACGTCAGATTGTTTCTCTTCCTCAACATCGAACGAATCGAACATGTTGGACTGTCCCAACTGCTCGTCTCTTTGTTTACCCTGCCCCCGCTCCATACAGGCTGGCAATTCCTTCATCATCCCTGCCCGGCTTCGTCCCAAGGAGTCGCAGGCACCGCTTTTGATCAAACCTTCAAAAACCCGCTTGTTGACCAGCTGCATATCCACATTCTCACATAATTGTTCCATTGATGTAAACTGACCCAGCCCTTGCCTGGCCTCGATAATATTATCGATGGCTTTGCCTCCGACATTTTTAATGGCACCTAAACCAAAGACCAGCTTATTGTCGGATACTGAGAAGCTTCGCTGGCTCAGGTTCACATCCGGGGGTTGCACGGTAATTTTCATTTCCCGGCAATCGTGGATATAGCGCAACACCTTATCCGTGTTATCCATATCACTGGTGATCAAGGCACCAAAAAATTCCAGAGGGTAATGAGCTTTCAGATACGCCGTCTGATAAGAGATCTGTGCATACGCCGTACTATGCGATTTATTGAATCCATATCCAGCAAACTTTTCCATCAGGTCAAAAATCTTTTTAGATTTTTTTCCATCGACCTTTTTTTCCTGCGACCCTGTCATAAACTTTTCGCGCTGGGCGGCCATCTCCTCCGCTTTCTTCTTGCCCATGGCCCTTCGCAGCAAGTCTGCATCGCCCATGCTGAACCCAGCCAACACACTGGCGATTTTCATTACCTGTTCCTGATACAAAATGACTCCATGCGTTTCCTTGAGAATAGACTCCAACTGCGGCAGGTCATATTTTTCCTCCATCGTTCCATGCTTGCGCTTGACATAATCATCAACCATGCCGCTTTCCAAAGGACCCGGCCGGTACATAGCCAAAAGCGCAATGATGTCCTCAAAATCGTCCGGCTTTAATTTTTTAAGCAGGTCGCGCATGCCCGAACTTTCCAGTTGAAAGACCCCTAGCGTTTTTGCATCGCAAAGGAGTTTAAAGGTAGCAGGATCATCCAGGGGAATAGCACCAATGTCCAACTCGACATTTTGAGACTGTTTAATCATCTTTAAGGCATTGTCAATCACCGTCAGAGTTCTCAACCCTAGAAAATCCATCTTCAGCAGGCCCAGCATTTCCACACTGCCCATAGCATACTGAGTCACCACATCGTCGTTACCGCCTTTATAAAGCGGGCAAAACTCTGTAAGGGCTTTGGATGAAATGACCACACCCGCTGCGTGAGTCGAGCAGTGACGCTGTAAACCTTCCAGATTTTTTGCGATATTCAGCAGTTCATCTACATTTGTGTTTTCCTTGCGCAATTTGTCAAATTGCTTTTCTTCCTTGAACGCATCATTAAGAGTGATGTTCAGCTTGTTGGGAACCAGTTTTGCCAACTTATCGACCTCGCCATAGGGCATATCCAAAACCCGCCCAACATCGCGGATGACGCCCTTTGCGTTCATACTGCCAAATGTGATGATCTGGGTGACGTTCTGGTTGCCGCCATATTTTTCGGTGACATATTTGATCACCTCGTCCCGCCCATCCATGCAGAAATCGATATCAATATCCGGCATGCTGACCCGCTCAGGATTCAGGAACCGTTCAAACAGCAAGCCGTATTGCAGAGGATCAATATCGGTAATTTCGAGGGCATAAGCCACCACACTGCCCGCCGCAGAACCGCGACCAGGCCCGACCGGAATGCCATTTTTCTTGGCGTAGTGAATGAAATCCCACACGATGAGAAAATAGCCGGGATACCCCATCTTATTGATAATCTCCAGTTCCCGGTCCAACCTCTTTACATAAATTTCCCGGTCAAATTCAATCTTCCGCCCCGCCAGTTCGCTAAACCTCTTTTTCAAACCTTCACGGGAGCGTTCATCAAGATAAGTCTCGAGGGTATAAGATTCCGGGATGGGGTATTCCGGTAAGTTGAGCTTGCCAAACTCCAGCTCCAGTTCACACCGCTCGGCAATTTTCAAGGTATTCTCAATCGCCTCGGGGGTCTCCTTGAACAGGGCGATCATTTCTTTTGGCGATTTGAAATAGAACTCATCTGCGGGATACTGCATGCGGTAAGGGTCGCTGATGGTTTTTCCCGTTTGAAGGCACAACAAAATTTCATGCGCCCGGAAGTCCTCCCGGTCAATATAGTGACAATTGTTGGTGGCCACCACCGGGAGCCCCAGCTTTTTACCGATGCCGATGATTTCCTTGTTGATCCTGTCCTGGTTTTCCAGTTGGTGGTTTTGCAGTTCGAGAAAAAAGTTATCCTCGCCCATGATCTCCGCATACTGGGCAGCCACCTTGATCGCACGAGGAACATTCTCCCGGTTCACGTTATGGGCGACCTCCCCACGAACACAGGAACTCAAGGCAATCAAGCCTTCCGAATATTCCGCTAACAGTTCCTTGTCAATGCGCGGCTTGTAATAGAACCCCTCCAGATATCCTTTGGTCACCAGCTTCAAAAGGTTTTTATAACCCTTTTCATTTTCAGAAAGAAGAATGAGGTGGTAAGACGCGTCACGGAGATTGTCCTTGGAGGTTTTTTCGTGGCGGCTCTCAGGTGCGACATACACTTCGCACCCGATAATCGGCTTGATGCCATGTTTTCTGGCGGCGTTATAAAATTCCACCGCCCCGAACATGTTGCCATGGTCGGTCATTGCGACAGCAGGCATGCCAAACTCTTGCGCCCTTTTAAACAAGGCAGAATGTCGGATCGAAGAGTCCAGCAAACTATAAGAAGTGTGCAGGTGAAGATGTACGAAATTGGCTGGGTCCATGACACCACTAAATACCAGTTTGCCAGCCTTAAAGCAACAACCTAAAATCCCTTTATTCCAATAAGTCTTACCCCAAATAATTCAAAGGAATAGGCTATTTACTGCAAGCAAAACAGCAGAGGTCACAATGCCCGCGCCAATAAAGTTGAGGACAAAACCAGCACGAGACATTTGAGGAACGCTCACCCAACCGCTACCAAACACAATGGCGTTCGGAGGGGTCGCCACCGGCAACATGAACGCAAACGAGGCCGCAAGCGTTGCCGGCAACATAAAAAATAACGGGTGTACCGTCGCCGCAACGGCCGCCATACCGAGGATGGGAAGGATCATGGTTGTGGTAGCTGTGTTAGATGTCAGCTCAGTCAAAAAAGTCACAGCAAGGCAAATGGTGAGTACCACCGCCCACAAGGGCCAGGCAGAAACACCCGTGAGTTTGTCGCCTATCCATTTATCGAGTCCGGTTGCACCAAAACCACCTGCCAGTGCAAAACCACCACCGAACAAAAGCAAAATTCCCCAGGGAATTTTTGACTGCACCGTATGCCAGTCCAGGGCAAACCACTCCCTTTTTCCATTTATAACCAGCCCTTTTACCCCATTAACCGGAATAAGCATGAGCAAAATACCCATTGCCATGGCTACGGTGGAATCGTGCAAGAATTTTGGATGCCCGAACAGTCCCGACCAACCGGGGATTACAAATTCCCCAAGTGCAATGGGTTTGCGAAATATCCATAAAAAAGCAGTCAGACAGAATACCGCCGCCACGATTTTTTCAGCACGGTTCATGGAGCCTAAATCATCGAGTTCCCGTTGAATGATTGTATGACTTCCGCCGGAAATACTGCCCAGCCGAATGGGGGAAACAAAGCGGCATAAATATACCCATACAATGGGAATAAAAACCACCACTACCGGAATCGCCAGCACCATCCATTGGAAAAAAGTAATTTCCGGATTTTCAGGAAACAAATTTTTATAAAAACCGGCAAAAACAATATTAGGCGCCGTACCAATAAGAGTGCCCACCCCGCCGATACTGGCGGAATAGGCCAAAGCCAGCATGAGAACGAGCCCCAATCCATTCTCTATGGTTTGGCGTGTTGCATCATTTTTTTCTCCGTTCAAAGACGCGTCCAGCGCAATTTGCCGCACCACCGCCATGGCAACCGGGAGCATCATCATGGTCGAAGCGGTGTTGGAAATCCACATCGACATAAAAGCCGTGGCAGTCATGAATCCCAAAACAATACGCTGAGGCTGAGTGCCAATTGCCAAAATAATCCATAACGCCAGACGCTTGTGAAAATTCCATTTTTCCAAAGCGAGAGCGATCATGAATCCGCCGAGAAATAAAAAGATCAGGTGGTTGCCATAATTGGGTGCAACCAGTTTGCTGGGCAGGATGCCCAACAAGGGGAATAAAACCAGTGGTAACAGGGCCGTCACAGCAATCGCAGTGCCCTCACCGATCCACCAGATGGCCATGAGCGCGGTCACCGCCAGCATGCGTTGTCCCTCAGGTGTTAAACCTGCAGGAGTTGGCATGATGAGTATCGTCAGAAAAATCACAGCACCCGTTGCCAGAACAGAAACCTGCCTTTTGAATGAAGTCGCCAAACCATCGCCTCTTAAATCAGTAACCAGAGGATATTAACCTGTTCGGCGAAACAACTCAATCAAAGCAAACTCAGAAACCACAGATATACCCGCTTCTACTCCATGCGGGGCATGCGTGGTATCACCAACCATAAATTTCATGCCCGGTACGGGTAAAAGTTAATGAAGAAGATATAACTGAGGCACGATGGTAAGGTTAAATATCACGGCACAGATGGCTTGAAAGAGTTTGGAGAAAATGTAACAATTTTGACAGAACATATTTTTAAAAGTAGTTGAGCACTGTTTGTGAAAGTAGGTCATGGCTTTCCAAGTTTGATCTGTCGGCCACAGTTCATTAAGCCTATTTTATTGTGTTCTCACTCTCTCAGGGAGTTTGATACCCTCATGGTTACAATCAGACAGGGAAATCTACTAATGTCTGTTTTGCTGTCTGGTTTGATATTTGTTGGAGGGATCGGCGAGGCCAGTACCGCAGAAAATTTGTATCGGAAAGGATTTGACCTTTCTGTTGACGGAAATTCAGAAGCCTCTCGACAGGCCTATCTTCAAGCCTTGAAGATCAGACAGGGTTTTGCGGAGGCTCACCATGCCTTGGGCGTTCTCTATTTTTCCAGGGGACAAGGCGTGGAGGCAATCGATCATTTCAGAAAAGCGGAAAAACATTACCGGAACCGCAGGGATGAGCAGGCAAAGAAAAATTTAACCATCGTTCGAAGAAATCTGGAAAAGGCCTATAAAGAGCTGGGGTTAACCCCTGAAGATTTTGGAATTGGTAATCAACTTCATGCTGATCTCGGGTGGCAAACTACCGGCGTTGGTTTTCAGATCGGAAATGTCGGACAGATCATTACCCCCTATCATGTATTGGGGGATGCTAAGAAATTTCGGGCAAGGTTCATGGATGGCACTACGGCACCGCTGGAGTTGGTCAAGAAATTTGTAATTTATGATATTGCCGTGTTGAAATTGACCAATCCTGAAAACAGATCCTCGCAAATTTTGTATCTTGGAGATGATTCTCGCCTTGAAGTCGGAGACTCGGTTTACACAGTAGATTTTTCCAAATTATCAGATCCTGACACGCCCTTATTCCAAGGAACCATTCTTAAAAAAAACGCGGTGGAGAAAAGTACAAAAGTATTTAAGCTTGATTTGCAGGTCAAAAGGAATCACAGCGGTGGGCCGCTTTTAAATAAGTGGGGCCAGGTGATAGGAATGGTGCTTACCCCTCGCTTCGCAAAAAAGAATTTTACACGACTGGAGGAACCTTCTAAAAAGGCCAGTTTTGCCATTAAATCCTCCTATCTGGACCAAATTTTATCGGGTTTGCCCGGGTCGGCAAAACCTGGCCATCTTCCAGAAAAAACTGTTGAGGGTGATTCGGTGGAATTGAAAATTTCATCGAATGCATTTAAGAAAAATTTTATTTTCATTGAAAAAGAAAATTGAATATAGATAACAACAGGAAATTTTTCAATGTTGTGAAGATTAATCCGCGGAGGATGACTTGACGATGCTTTTCAAGTCGATAGTGATTGTATTGACGGTTTTATCTATTGCTAGCATGAATCCAGTCGCTTGCCTGGGAGGGGAAATTGTTGTCCGGCTAACGGGGAAAACCGATTTTCCGGGCGATTTGTCTTTGAAGATCAAGAGCATTCAACTTGAAAGACTTTGCTTTTTGGGTGTGGGAGCCAAGGGAAAATTGGATGAAAAATTCCTAGGCTCGATTGAGATCGAGGGTGTGCCGGTGGGAGATTATCAGGTGGCCGCCCCTTTGGCGGAAGAACAATGGCCCGTCCCTTCTTTCCGGAAAAGTGGTGTATTACGCCTGAAAATGATTTCAGGTTCCGGGTTGGAAATGTTGCGTGGGCTGAAATTGAATGGTATCGCTATTCATGGGCGAGATTTCTATCCACTGCTGGAACGGGTGGTGAAAAGCAAGCAAATGATCAACTTTCATAACAACCTGCTTTTTGAGCGGTTGCAAAAATATTGGGGGCCACTCCGTATTTCAAATTGGGATATGGGACGATTAGGGGACTTCTGGGCGCGTATTTCCCATCCCACAAGTGAGTGGCGGGTGAAGGCTGTTCGGGCCCGGCCGGAAGATATAGAAAAGTTCTGCAAGCCGCCGATCACCAAGCACAAGCCGGATTGATTTTTTGATCCTCTCAATACATGTCGCCAACTTCGCGAGCATAACCATTGTAAAGGAGAGTGTTTACTTTTTGGTTTTTACCGAGTGGGGTTTCATAGCGTTGGTCCCAGCGGGCATAGGAAACGCTGGGGTTAACGTTGGACCAGAAATCATAATCCAATGGAGCGACGGTCTGCCAGAACGTATTGGGAGCCTCGCTGACAAACTCCATGGAAGCGATGGATTTGATGCTCTTGAATCCGTACTTCCAGGGAACTACTAGACGAATGGGAGCTCCATTCTGGGGTGGAAGGGGATGCCCATAGATGCCCACAGCCAAAAATGCCAAAGGATGCATCGCTTCGGTCATGCTCAATCCTTCGGTATAGGGCCAAGGCTCCCAAAACCGCTCTTTTTGACCTGCCGCCGCATTAGGATCGAGAAACGTCTGGAACTTGATATAGCGTGCGGTTGAAAGCGGATCCAATGCCTTGATCAGATCGCGAAGGGGAAAACCAGTCCATGGGATAATTGCCGACCAGGTTTCAACACATCGTAATCTGTAGACACGTTGTTCCAACGATATCCCCCGCAATAATTTTTCCAAGTCAAGCGTTCGTGGTTTTGCGACTTGTCCAGAGATTTTCAGGGTCCATTTTTCCAAGGGCAATTTTTTGGCTAGATGCCATATGCTTGCCTTGTTGGTGCTGAATTCATAAAAATTATTGTAACGTGTGACCAGGTTTTCCGGAGTTATGCGATTTTGAAAATTCGGTGGAACCTCCTCCTTTTTCGAGCCGCCCCCTGTGGAATTTTGAGACCCGGCTTCGGAAGCCTGTGCCGACGCCAGGAAACCTGGAAGCGCGGAAAGCACCAGGGCACCAACCGTCACCTCCCCTATTTGCTCAAGAAAGCTTCTTCGGTTCAAGTATATCTCTTCCAGTGTAGCCTGGTTTTCTGGGAGGTCCCATGAAGAAGGAATTTTTAAATTGGACACTTGCAGCACTTGTTTTAAAAATTAAATTAATGTGGACGAGGAATCAAAAGATTCACCCGGCCTCACGGGCGCAACGAAAACCGACTGAGTTCAACCTGGTCCCGGGTTTCAAAGTGAAGCGCATTCCAGCATGTACGTAATAAGCCTTATTGTACCAGCTTCCCCCGCGAAGAAGTTTTTCCCCTGACTTTTTGTTGTCTCTAACGGCAGGCGCCGATGGTTGAGGGTAGAATGAAAACCAATTGTGCACCCACTCCCAGACATTTCCGCTCATATTGTATAAGCCAAAACCATTAGGTTGAAAGGAGTGGACGGGTTTGGCACCCGCATTAAATTCGTTCCCATAATTGGCTTTGGAAATATCCCCCTTCTGTCCGAAGGAATAGGAAAACTCTTCAGGCCCTCTAGCGGCTCGTTCCCACTCCTCTTCTGTGGGAAGACGACCACCCTGATGTTTGCAATAATTATTGGCCTCCACCCATGTAACCAGCGTAACAGGGCATTGATCGCAAGCGGAAGCGGCACTACGGGTGTGGTCAAGATCAAAGGTTTCAAACTGTAAATTGGTCACTTCATATCGGTCTATTTTGAATGCCTTCAAGTACACCTTGTGAATAGGCAACTCGGATTCCGTTCCATCCTCCGTTCCCATGAAAAATTCACCCGAGGGAATCAGTACCGGGTTTCCCTTTTCACTAGCCTGGCTTATTGAAAAAGGAAAAAAGAGGCTGATCCCCACGATAAAAAAAAATTGATAAAGTTTTTCTGCCCCCGATAAGCGGTGATTCATAAGTTTTTATTTTAAGGTCAATATATTCCAGAAACTAACCATTTTGTTGGCGTTTTTATCTTTGTTGTCACCATCCCAAAGGGCGAAGGCCAGCAAAACCGGTTTCCCATTTAAAAATTTAATGTCCCATCTGCTTGTGGTTTTTTTGTCGCGTGAAAACACCACACTCCAGCGGCCATTTTTCCATTGGCCCATACCTTTTACCTGCTGGTCTTCCACAGGTTGAATGCTAAGTGATCCAAACCCCTCGGAGTTTATTTCTTCGACGGAGGACTCTGTGAATGGATTCAGTAGTAATCCGCTTGACGGGTGCAAAATGGAGTGAGACCGATTTGGTTTGAGATTTTCGCCATTATAAATCCTCTGCCGCACGTCCGCTCTCCAATGCCAGATATTGACGGGTTTGTTTCTCTCCCCCATCCCGAAAAAAGGACCTTCTAAAATATTATCCTGATTGAGGGCAAACTGAACCGCACTCTGGTCCAAATAGGTATCGTTAACGGCACCATTGGGTTTGGGGTCCTCCCATTCCAGACGAAAGGCAATTTCTTTATCATTGTGAACGGATTGAACGGTCAACCGGGTGATAGGATTTTTACGGGCTCTCACAGGGGTCAGGTTGATCTCAAAAGAAGCCACGCCGTTCCAGATTGGGCTATCGGGTTTTAGGTCGATCTCCTTTTCAATAGTTTGTGAATATATTTGCCGGTCGGTAAGTGCAGGTTTGGAAGCTTGTATGACAAAAAGGGATTGTAAATAATGAACCAGGTCCCACCGCTCTCCATCACTCAGGTATTCGTAAGCATTCATCGGGGAACCGTCCAATCCGGTGATAAGGGTCCGGTAGATATCGGGTCCTGTTGCCCCGGCCTTGTACTGGTCGGCCCGACGCAGGTCGTAAACGAAGGACAGGTTACCGCCAAACTCTTGAATAGAACCTGAAAGGCGGTCTTCGCTATCGCCCTCGTTCCCATGGCATCCCCCACACCTCAGTTGCCTATACATGATCCTTCCGTTGGCTATGGATAACTTGTCAAAAGGAGGCTCCAGGCTGACGGGCATTTTGTGGTCGGGACTCTCCATGCTGAAGCGTCTGGAAAAAGTTTTAATGAATTCTGCCAGGGAATGAATTTCCTCTTCACTAAAAATATCTCCCCAGGCCGGCATGGCGGTCCCGGGAATTCCGTTTTGAATAGTTTGATAAAGGTCTTCGTTGAGCGGGAGGGCATTGGTTCTGGTGGAATGGAATTTGAAAATTCCCAGGTTTAAGTTTCTGGGTTTGGGGAATAGATAATAAGAGGCCTTGCCCCTTCCGTTGCCCTTCGCTCCATGGCAATGAATACAAAATTTGTGATAAAGCGCTTTTCCTCTTTTTACAAGGGCACCGCTATTCCCCAACAGCGACTCCTTCCCCGTTTGGGACTCGGATGCTTCGATCATTTTTTCTACCTTGCGGGATTCGCCGCCTGAAGAGGGTGAAACCAGTGACAGGCACATAAGGATGGCGATTACATAAAACCGGAGGGTTGTAGAAAGAAAAGGCATCTGGACCCTTTTATGGGAACATTAATGATCTCATTTGATCAAATAAAAGACTATCACCGGTCCCGGATACTGGCAAGCCAAATGGATGACCGGACGCCTTTTTTGCAATCTGCACAAACCTTTTTCTTGGTCCAGGTTGCTACTCTAGAGCATTGATAGCATCAAGTAGACCCACTGCACCACCGGCGGTTCGCCGGGCCTAGTGGCTAGCGCGTGGAAAACTTATGCTTTAGCAGATAAAATCTCGTTGATTTTGAGGGTGGAGACGATGTGTTTGTTCATGCCCAGTTCATCGGGGGAATAACCCAGTGCCAGGGCAACCAATTGGGGCAGGTGCAAAACGGGGATGGAGTTGTTATTTTTTTGCAGGATTTCGATTTCCGGTTGGTAGGAGTCCAGGCTCAAGTGGCAAAGCGGACACCCGGTCGCCACAACATCTGCGCCATGTTCAATGGCATCCAGCAGGGCGTTGCCCGACATATCCAGCGAAGCGGTTTTATTCATCATGACAATGGGAAAACCACAGCATTTGACGCGACTGGGGTAATACACCGGTGTGGCACCCAATGCCGCAAAAATGTCTTCCATACCGGTGGGGTTATCCGGATTGTCGAAGTCCGAGCGTTCTGAGGGACGCAGGACGTAACAACCATAAAACGCCGCAACTTTCAGTCCGGTCAGGGGCCGTTTGATGCGTTCCTTCAATCTTGCCATGCCCTCTTCGGTTGCGAGGATGTTGGCGAAGTGTTTGATGCGCGTCTTGCCGCTATACTGGTGTCCGCCTTCCTTGAGGATATCGTTGACCTTCTTTTTATATTCGGCATCTTCATTGAGGTGAGCTTCGGTTTTTTTCAAGGTACCCTGGCAGGTGGAACAGATGGTGACTATATCGAGGCCCTGTTTTTCAGCGATGGAAAACGAGCGTGCGTTGAGCGCATCGGCGAGCAGGGGACTTTTTTCGGAGACCACCCCGGCACCACAACAGGAAGCACTTTTCATTTCTACAAAGTCAAAGCCGAGACCTTCAGCGGCCTTGTGGGTAGAGAGCATCAGTTCCCGAGTCGCCCCTTTGGCAACGCATCCGGTAAACAGGGCAAACTTCATTGATCCAACTCCTTAAAAATTCGTTTAACGTCATCCACTTCTTCAATAGAATGATGAATGACCGGGGGAACCTTGCCTTTGAGAAACATTCTGATTCCTATCGGAAGCAGACTAAGCAGTCCGGGAATATTGAAAATTCCCATTGACTCAACGGGTATCCGGTTTTCATTCAGGTTACCGCTTCTTTTAACGGAATTAAAAAAAGACAGCGCGTGCCGGGCTCCGGTATTGTTGTGCACGCCCTGCTCCAGCGCCACGGTCATGATTTCCTTGATGCGCTCAAACGGATGGGCCGGTTTCGGGCAACGCTCACTACATTCGCCGCAATGGGTACAGTCCCAGATGCCACCTGGTTCACTGAGCGCTTTAACCCGCTCGAGGGTTTGCGAATCGCGGGAATCGCCAACAAACCTCTGGGCCTTGGCCAGGGCCGCAGGACCGAGGAAGTTGTCATCCACCTCAAGGGTATTGCAGTCGGAGTAGCAGGCCCCGCACATGATGCAGGTGCTCGCATCATCAATCAGCAGGAACTCTTTTGGGGATTGGTGCCGTTCTTTTTCCGGTGGAGCTTCTTTCGGTTCCAGATAAGGTTTGACCTTGTTGACCTTGTCCCAGAATGGGGTGAAGTCGACCACCAGGTCTTTTATTGGCTTCATGTTGCCCAAAGGTTCCAGCGTGATGGTATCGTTGTCATCTACAAGGTGTTCGGCTTGACGCTGGCAAGCCAGCAGGGCGTGACCGTTTGACTTGACCGCACAGGACCCGCATATCGCACTGCGGCAGGACATCCGGTAAGTCAAACTACCATCCAAAGTCCACTTGATCTGGTTCATGCAATCCAGAAGCGTTGCCGCCGGCGAGATGTCCAACTGGAATTCCTCATAATAGGGTTCCGGTTGTTTTTCTGGATTAAAACGCTTGATCCTGAAAGTCGCCATTAATAAGTTCTTTCTGCGGGTTGGTATTTGGTGATCACAACCGGTTTTGGTTTGACTACCGGGCCATCCGGGGTATCGTAGACCAATGAATGATGGAGAAAGTTTTCGTCATCACGTTTCGGGAAATCTGTGCGGAAATGCCCACCCCGGCTTTCCTTCCTTAGCAGAGCGCCGTTAGCGATTAGCTGGGCAATGCTCAGCATGTTTCCCAATTCCATAATTTCATAAATTTCGGTATTGAAAAGCTTGCCCTTATCGGTCACTTTACCTTTTTTGAACCTTTCTTGCAGTCCTTTCAAGGTTTCAATACAGATTTTAAGTTTTTCTTCATTGCGAAAAACACCGCAATGGGTCATCATCACCTCTTTCATCTCATCACGGATGGTGTTGTAGCTTTCCGATCCATCTCTTTGAAAAATATCCTCAAACTTTTTCAAGATCCGGGCTTTTTCCTGTCCTTCATTCACGTTTCCGTAGTCAATGCCCGCAGCATATTCGAGAACAGACTTTCCCGCACGTTCTCCAAACACCACAGCTTCCAGAAGGGAATTTGTTCCCAGCCTGTTTCCACCATGAACAGAGACACAAGAGCATTCGCCAGCGGCGAAAAACCCTTTCATTCGGGTGCCCTCTGCGTCAAGAATCACGTGGGAATTTATATCGGTCGGAATACCGCCCATCGAGTAATGCGCAGTAGGCTGAATGGGCAGACAATCTGTAATACAGTCCACACCGAGGAAATCGATACCCAGTTGCCTGATTTGCGGCAGGCGTTCCTTAATCCGGGCCTCACCCAGATGGCGCAGGTCAAGATGGATGCAGTCTTTGCCATCCACACCGCGGCCGGCATCCATTTCGCTTTGCTCGGCCCGGGCCACAATATCACGGGGAGCCAGTTCCATACGGGACGGAGCATACTCTTGCATGAAGCGTTCGCCTTTTCCGTTCAGGAGATAAGCTCCTTCTCCTCGCGCCGCTTCCGAAAATAAAATTCCCTGACGATACAAACCTGATGGATGAAACTGGACAAACTCCAGGTCTTCCAGGGGAATCCCTATATCGTACGCGGCCATGACTCCATCGGCAGTACTGGCAAAGGCGTTGGAAGTGATTTTGAATACCCTGCCATATCCCCCGGTGCAAAATATCACCGCTTTGGCTTGTATTACTTCCACCTCTCCGGTCTGGATATTGCTCACCACCACACCGTTACAACGGTCGCCATCGACAATCAGGGCATGCATGTACCACTCGTTATAAATTTTTACGGATTTCGCATTCTTCATGAGCTGTTCATGAAGGGCATGCAAAATAGCATGCCCGGTGCGGTCGGCGGAAAAACAAGCACGCGGTTTCGAATGCCCGCCAAAACTGCGCTGGGCGATTTTCCCATCGGGTGTGCGGCTGAAAACGCAACCCATATGTTCTAATTCATAGATGACTCTGGGAGCCGCTTTGACATACTCTTCTACCGCATCCTGATCGCTGAGAAAGTCGCCACCCTTGACGGTGTCGTACATATGTTCTTCCCAACTATCCGGCTCCGAGTTCCCCAGTGAAGCGGCAATACCCCCCTGCGCCGCACCGGAATGCGACCGAGAGGGATACACTTTGGTCAACATGCCAACATCCAGCTCCTTGCATACTTCCAAAGCGGAACGCATCCCCGCAAGACCAGCACCAACAACCACTACATCGTGTTGAATCACAAAATCACCTTATTCCAAGTTTCCGGTTTATCCCCTTATCGCAATAAAACCATTGAAAATCAAAGGGAAACTCTTTTAGATCAAGACCAGGCAGGCTTACAATCGAGGTTGTTACCGGAATAAAAATTGAACGTGATTTAACCATTTTGCCCCTTGCAAAGTCAAGTAAAATGAGATTTGAGTTGCAAATCAAGGGCCAGCCCCTCATAATAACCCTGAGCGTCAATAATGATTTTTAACCTTTTGAAAATAAAGGCTCTAACCCTCACGCGCCGATGTGAGAATTGCCCGCCCGGAGCATCTTTTGGAACTTTTGATTTTTGAATCCCTGCCCTTGCCGGAGCAGGTCTTACAAGGCGTTCGCGACGCGAAGTTTACAACCTGCACACCTATTCAGAGCAAGTCTCTGCCGATCACCCTTGGGAAAAAGGACTTGGCCGGACAGGCCCAGACCGGAACGGGAAAAACTGCGGCATTTTTAATCACCGTGTTCACCCGGCTGTTAGAAAGTACCCCTCCGTCTGCAGCGAAAGGAAAAGCTGGCCCCCGGGCGTTGATTATTGCCCCTACTCGCGAGTTGGCAAGGCAAATCGAAAAAGATGCCCTGCTTCTGGGCAAACATTGTCAGTTCCGCACGGTTTGTGTGATCGGGGGAGTGGATTATGACAAACAAAGAAACCAGATCAAGGCGGGGGTGGATATCCTCATTGCCACACCGGGCCGGTTGATCGATTTTTACAAGCAGAAATTCTTCAGTTTGAAAAGGGTAGAAGTTCTGGTTGTGGATGAAGCCGACCGCATGTTTGATATGGGTTTCATTGCCGACCTGCGTTATTTATTCCGCGCCTGTCCTCCCTACGACAAACGCCAGTCCATGCTGTTTTCAGCAACCCTCAACCACCGGGTTATGGAGTTGTGTTACGAGCATATGAATAATCCGGTCCGGGTAGCTATCGAGCCGGAAAAAGCAGTGGTGGACGAGGTCACCCAGATCCTCTATCACGTTGGACAACATGAAAAGTTTAACCTTCTTCTGGGTTTGATGAAACAAGAGGCAGGAGAAAAAGTCCTGATTTTTTCCAATACCAAAGTTGAATGCGAGATTCTTGAGTGGAAATTGAACCATAACGGATTCAACGCCGGACAAATCAGTGGCGACCTTCACCAGAGAGCCCGAATCAAGGTATTGGAAAAGTTTCAAGAGGGCGAACTGGATATCCTCATCGCCACCGATGTAGCCTCCCGAGGACTGCACATCGACAATATCACGCATGTCATCAATTATGATTTACCTCAGGACGCGGAAGACTATGTCCACCGTATAGGCAGAACCGCACGGGCCGGAAATAAGGGTACGGCGATCACCCTTTGCTGTGAAGACTTCGCCCAGCATTTGGACCGGGTCGAAGATTACCTGAAAGATAAAATTCCTGTAGCCTGGCCTGAGGAAGGATTATTTCTGGAAGAAAAAGAAGGCACACCTCCCCGCAGAAAGCGACGCGGCCCACCCAAAGCAAAACCGGATAACAGAAGGCCACACACCGGACGTCCACCACGCAGACGACCCCACTCCCGTGGGAGAGAACTGGCAAGGACTCGTTGAGCCGAGAAATACGATTGCTAACCAGATAAAGCTATTGCCCATTGCCACCGGCGGCTCGCCGAGCCTAGTGGCGGCTCTCCATTAATTTTTGCAACGCTTCTTCATCCAATACTGTGATACCCAGTTTGCGGGCTTTTTCCAGTTTCGATCCGGCTGAGGTTCCC
>Ga0114996_10004161_pt1 | contig 17532 bp, 9 predicted proteins | sample ArcticOcean_MG_C_4_FD_87039 | JGI IMG/M metagenome (GOLD analysis project Ga0114996, IMG submission 87039) | Marine microbial communities from western Arctic Ocean - ArcticOcean_MG_CB4_134 | ecosystem: Environmental > Aquatic > Marine > Oceanic | place: Arctic Ocean: Canada Basin | collected...
CGTAATTATAAAGTTGACCATTACTCCTGGTTTCCCTATCTCTTTAGGGCTATAAACGTTGGTAACAATTATATAGAATGTACCATTATTATACCGTATCGTTGGGGCATGTATCCCACCGTTTTGCTGTACATCGACCAGGTTTACAGCTCCCGTACACTGATCTTCCCGGTGAAGGCCGTAGCCAATTAATTCCCAGTTTACCAAATCCTTACTGTGATGAATTGGCAAGCCTGGAAAATACTCAAAAGTGGAATTTACGATGTAAAAATCATCGCCCACCCTGCAAATTGATGGGTCGGGATGTCCGCCCGGGATAATGGGGTTGACAAATCCTTTTGGTTGTGCAAAAAGGCTGGTTGAAATAGCCAGCAAAAGCGTAAATATTAAATTTTTCATAATCGTATTTTTTATTTTGGTCATTTTAATTAACTATGGGTTTTTGAGCAACTATTGTTTCTGTAATGATTACGATAAAAAAAGTTAATGTTAAAAACGTAGTTCGCAAATTGATTTTCCTCATGCTATTCTTATTTAGTTCTTTAATTGATAGCTTTTGTACGTATCATATGCCTTCCGATAAGGAATAAATTTTTCTTCAATACGTTGAGAAAGTTCTTTAATAATGTTTCTTTGGTCTGGATGTGAGGCAATGTTTTCCTGTTCAACTCTGCCTTTAGTCACCTGATACAGTTCCCTTTCCACCACCTTTCTGTTGTTTTTCAGATCCTGCCATTCAATGTAATTGTAATCTTTTGTGTGTATGGCATAGGCCATTAAATCTTTAATCGAAGGATCTATCTGGAAAGACTGGTATTGGTTGAATGCTGCATCAAACCCTTCGGCATTGGTATTTTCAAGGAGGGAGGCAAAGCTTTTCCCATCGTATCTTTTTGGTTGAGGCAAGCCGCACAATTCCACGAGTGTCGGATAGATATCCAGCAATTCCACGAATTTTGTACTTATTTTTTTATCGTGATTTTCCGAAGGATCGTAAACAATCAGAGGCACCCTGGTGGCCAAATCATAACATGTGTGTTTGCCCCAGATTTGCTGATCTCCAAGATGATAACCGTGGTCGGCCAACAGTACAACAATCGTATTATCATCTATTTTTAATTCTTTGAGTTTGTTTAATAGCATTCCAACCAGGTCATCGATATAACTAACACAAGCATAGTAACCGTGTTGTAATTCTTTGCTTTTTTCTTCAGAAACATATTTATTCCTGTAATTCCTGGTTTTATAATTGGTTGCGAAATAATTATAACTAGCAAGTTCAGACCACTGATATACGATGGTATCTCCATTTGCCGGAGCGTTACGATATTGGGAAAGCTTAATGTTATCTCTTTTATAAAGATCCCAGTATTTTTTAGGAGCAGCAAAAGGCAAATGTGGCTTCCTGAAGCCAACAGCCAAAAAGAATTTTTTATCCTTATTTTCCTGTAGCTGTTTCAAAGCAACCTGACAAAGATTGTAATCATTATAGTTTTCCAAAGGCAGGTCTTCACATTCTACAGCCGGGCGTATTTCATTATTTGAAATATTTTGGTTCGCCTTTAAGCCATAACTCTCCCAAGGAACCTCTTCTGGTTTTTGAGGATCTCCCACGTCATAATAAAAATTCCAAGAATCCCTATCGTCATCAGCACTGTGGTAAACTTTTCCTATTGAACCGGTGTAATAATCGTTTTCCCGGAAAAATCCCGGCATTGTGGTGTGGTGCATCACTTTATCATATACATTAAACGCATCCTTGTGATCTGTTGTTTCAGGGCTTAATCCGGTTAAAAAACTTTTACGCGATGGGGCACAGTTGGCATATTGACAATAAGCACTAGTAAAAGACACCCCATTGTTTACCAGTTTATCAATATTTGGTGTTTTTATATAGTCGACGCCCCATGCATTTATTTCAGGACGCATATCATCAACTATAATCAGAAGTACATTTTTAGCTGGGTTTTCATTATAGTCGCCTTGTAAAGATTGACTATTCCCGTTTTCATTAGGTTGGCAAATTGATGGGTCGGGATGTCCGCCCGGGATAATGGGGTTGACAAATCCTTTTTGTTGTGCAAAAAGGCTGGTTGAAATAGCCAGCAAAAGCGTAAATATTAAATTTTTCATAATCGTATTTTTTATTTTGGCCATTTTAATGAACTATGGGTTTTTATGAACTATTTTCCATTTTGAAGCCTTAGTATTGCCTTGGCAAATTCTTCTCCCAGATGTATATAATCCTTGCTGGTATAATGCCACTTGTCTTCAATAAAATCATAATTTTGGGTACTGGTAACTAATGCGGCATGCCCATCCTTTTTTACGAAGTTTTCTTGGGCCTGATGTACATTCTCAATAAAATCCATCATTTTACCGTCCTTTTCATCTTCCCCTGAATCTGCTATCTTGCCAATCACAATAGGTAAATCATCTCTTCTAAGTGCTGCCCTGAACAAATCCATCATACGTTTAAGGTTGGTTTCATATATCTGTGAGGCTTTCTCTTTCCCGGCGTCAGCTTCGCCCTGCATCCATACGATTCCGGTGGGAATCAATTTATCTTCTATGCCATCACCGTCAATATCACGAATGGCAAACGCATTATCGAGGGTCTTAAGGAAATTATCGTACTGATTAATTGCATTCCCATCATTGTAATCCGGTGCCCAGGTGCCAAATCCGGAGACTCCCTCCTGTAATGCCGAACCTCCTCTCGAATATTTGATAATGGCTATTTTTTGATCGAGGTTTTCTTTTTGAAGCCAGGCACCAAATGAAAGTTCAGGGCCAAACCTGTCAGAATGTGTATTCTTTGACCCATTGCTGGTATAACCTGTACCATGGCCCGGTTGCAAAGGTTCCCAAACTCCATTGCCCGCTCTTTCATCTTTGTCCGGTACATGGTTGCCCTGAAAGATCATCACATTCTCGAATGAACGATTAAGATTCGAAGGTAGATTACGGTTGAAACCAAATCCTTCCATATTCGACTGTCCGCCGAGAAAGTAAAGTTTGAATTCTGTAACATCTGATTTGCCATCCTGCTGCCCAGTACAACTTATCTGTAATAGGGTACAAAAAGCAAAAACAAGTATCCAATTATAACCAATCATTTTTTTCATCCTATTTCCCTTGTACTTTCGGTTTTGCTTTAATTAATTATAGTGGTATCGCTCGGCATATACCCGATACGATGGGCAATTACCTTAACTTTTTTACCTCCAGGGATTTCAACCGGATTATTATAAATTCGCCATCCCAACCATGGCTTATCATCTTCGGACAGTTTGTATCCGATGGAAGCCCCCTCTGTTGAACAGGTAATACTCATTTTCCCGTTTTCTATTTTAACCGATGGGGTTTCCGTGATAGGTTGCACTTTGCCCGGCCAGAATTGTCTGATGAGCTGTTCCTCCGGAATAAAACCCTTGTCGTTAATCTGCCCCATCCAACGTTCGCATTCCGTTCTCAATTCTACCAGTTTATCGGCATATTGTGGATCATCCGCCAAGTCATTCAGCTCGTGCGGGTCATTTTTTGTGTCAAACAATTCTTCTTTGGGTTTATGCGGCCGGAACCACTGCATCTGAACTTCATTTAAGGTCCCTTCATCTCTCATTCTCAATAGTTCCTGCATACTGGCCATGTTTTCTCTGTATTCAAGCGGTAGATAGTATGGTCGATCAGGTTGAAAATTTTGGAGATACTTAAAACGATTATCCCTAACAGCCCGGATCATATCATAGCATGCGTCAAATCTATCAGCTGCGGCATGAATATACGTTCTGTCTGTTTTAGATTCGTAAACACCTTCAAAGGATTGTCCTTGCATATAAGATTCAGGCGCAATATTCGCCATTGAAAGTAATGTTGGCGCAAAATCAACAAAGCTTATTAAACGATCATCTACTTCACCCGCTTTGCTTTTGTTTGGATATCGAATAATCATCGGAACCTGTAACCCAGAATCATATAATAGTCGTTTTTGCCGCGGTAAAGGCCCACCATGATCCGTGTACCAAACTATAATAGTATTTTCTAATAGACCATCAGCCTCCAATTGATCAAGAACAACACCAACATGCCTATCCATTTCAACAATATTGGAATACATTCGACGGATATCCTTTCTTACTATTTCCGTATTTGGTAGATAGGGCGGAACATCTACTGCTAAGTTTTCATCAACAAAAAGTGGTTTTTTCTTTCCTTCAAACTGCTTCCACCATCCATCTCCACCACGTTCAGGGGGGAAAACATCCAAATCGTAAGGCCTTCCATAGGGATTCCAAGTGTTGGATTCATGGGTTACTCCAAAGTTAAACACCGCATAGAACGGTTTTCCTTCTGGTCTATTTCTCCAATGTGCATGAATACTAGATTCATCCCATGCCATCTTGGAAGAATAAAATTGATAATCTTCTTTTGAGTTGTTGGTGCAATAGTAGCCATTTGCCCTCATAATTTCACTTACCATTTTTACAGAAGAAGGAGGTACACATTCGTAATTAATTATACCCTTTTTTTGGGCGGCAGGCTCTTGAGATAGTGTACGCATGTTGTGGGCTCCAATGCTCGAAGGATACATGCCTGTAGTAATCGCGGCCCTACTAGGAGCACAAACACCGGACACTGAGTACACGTTAGTATAACGGACTCCTTCGGCGGCCAAACGACTTAAATTTGGAGTCTGAACAGTTGAATCGCCAAATTCTGCGATATAAGGGCTTAAGTCTTCTGCTACCAGCCATAGAATATTAGGGCGTTCAGGAGAATTTTCCGTTATTTTTTCAGGATCATTTTGGCAGGAGATCGACCACACCAATACGACAAAAGCAACACTTAGTTTTATAAAGGTACACCGTTTAGTCATTTTCAAAATTTCATTTTTATTTAGATATTTAATCCAACTCGATTATCATAGGCTGCTTAGAATCAATCTCGAGCAAAGCCTGAAGAAAGACCTTTTTCCCTGTAATAACATCGAGCCCCGAAATACTTCCGTTGAGCATCTCGGCAAACGGCTTTAGATCCAGTCCTTTTTTTTCTTTGGATTTATTCAAAACGATCATTACTTTTTTGTTTTCATCATACCTGAAATAAACGTAAACCCCATCTATGGGCACGAAATGCATCAGCTTTCCTTGGTGTATGACCTTTGAATTCTTTCTCCAATTAAGTAGTTTCTTGATAAAAGTTTGAGCTTCTAATTGCTTTCCCGTCAATCCTTTTCCACTAAAGCCATTTATTTTATCGCCTTGCCAACCGCCGGGAAAATCACTTCGTATATTACCATGACTATTATCGCCCATGTTGGACATCAATACCTCTGTACCGTAATAGAATTGAGGAGTTCCTCGTATTGTTGTAAAATAGACCATGGCCAATTTGTACAAATTGTAATCCTCCCCGAGCTGCGAATAAATACGGCTCATATCATGATTATCAGGAAATATAACATGTTTAAATGGATCGACATAAAGGAAGTCATTGGATAACATATCATACAAATTGATCATACCTGCGTCCGACTTCTCTTCTTCGGTCAGTGCTTTTACCAATGCATTTTGTAATGGGAAGTCCAAAAGTCCGGGAAGACAGGATGTATAACCGTCAGGGTTATCTTTTCCTTGCTGCCAATAGGCCAATACGGCTGGATTTAAACTCCATTCTTCCCCACAAATATTAAAATAGGGGTATTCCTGCATTATTGAACAGGTCCAATCGGTCATGAAATCTTTGTCGGAGTACGGATAGGTGTCCATGCGAATACCGCTGAGATCTGCAAATTCAATCCACCAGATTGTATTCTGAATTAAATATTTTGCCAACTGCGAATTTCGTTGATTTAAATCGGGCATTGTGGGTACAAACCATCCATCGGTAAAATTCCTTTTGTCATATTGCGAGCTATATGCATCCCTAAGTGTTGTACGCCGATGACTGGTCTTAACATATTCATTAGGGCTATTCAACCAATCACCCGAAGGAAGATCGTCCATCCACCAGTGACCTGAACCGCAATGGTTCATTATCATGTCCATTATCAATTTAATTCCCTTCTCCCCAGCTTTCTTTGAAAGTCCCCTATATTCTTCATTGGATCCAAAACGGGGGTCTACTTTATAAAAGTCTGTTGTTGAGTATCCGTGATATGATTGTTCTTTTTGATTATTTTCTAGCACGGGATTGATCCATACGGCCGTAAAACCAAGATCTTTCAAATAGTCCAAATTGTTTATTATGCCTTGGATATCACCACCGTGACGGCCCCATTTATTCGTCCGATCCACACCTTCTGATAGACTTGCCACAGAATCATTAGTCAGATTACCGTTAGCAAAGCGGTCTGGTGTAATTAAGTACATCACATCGGAATTATCATATCCTTTTCGTTCTGCGGAGCCATCTTCCCTTTCTAATAATTCGAAACTTACCGACTCCCTAACATTGCCTTTACTATTCTTAAAATCTATTATAAATTTTCCCGGTGAGGAATTGGGAGCTATTTCAAGATATAGAAAAAGATAATTGGGGTTTTCTACACTAACTGTTTTTTTGATTTCGACCCCGTCATAAACCATTTCAGGTCGTAAACTTCCAATAGCCTTGCCATAAACCATAATTTGTAGTTCCGTGTTTTTCATTCCAGCCCACCAAAAAGGGGGTTCGACCCTTTCAATTTGGCCATAAGAAATAGAAGCCAGACCTATTGAAAGGAACAAAAAGAAGTATTGGAGATATGTAAGGGAATATTTCATGGATTCTATCGTATCTTATCTACTATAACTAGGTTTTTCCTGGTAAAAATTTGTGAATGCCCATTTAGTTAGTAATGCAGAAAACCTGAAAATTATGGGCCGGCAACTACTGGCCCAATCAACCAACTCAAAACTAACTCAAACACATTTACTTACATTTCAATAGGGCTAGGGCAAGACATTATTCACAAAATTCTGTGAGTAAAAAGTCATCATCATTTCCAGGATTCCTAGATATACTTAAGAATTTTTTCATAATTTTCTGTTCTTTAAATGAGGGTTACTATTCTGTTTAAGGGGTTCTAGTCAAACCATGGATGTCAATTTCTGTGGTTGGAAAGGGGAAAGCCAAAATATCTGCATATTCAGAAAAGGGTTTCAGGCCGCTACCTTCTGAACTAGTCTTTATTATACCGCGCTGCAAGCGTCTGGTATTAAAATAATGGTCTCCCCTTTCAAAAGCCATTTCTTTTGTCCGTTCTGCATATAGTGCTTCCAATGCATCCTGTGCCGAAGGAATCGTGGTTATGACATCGGAGGCATTGGCACGATTTTTTATCAGGTTAACATCATCCACGTCTTGTTGTGAAACACTGTTGTTTTTCATGATATTGGCTTCAGCCCTTGTTAAATACAATTCCGCTAAACGAATAAATATATAGTCCATTCGATCAGTAGGGTATTTCCCGTTGGCAAATATCAGGCCCTTAGCACTTTTAAACAACTGGGCATGCCTATAATCATTGGGATCAGCATTTCGGAGTTGTGCAACAAGGCTTTCTGGGTTCAATGATGCGGATCCCCGTTTTGCGTTCGCTTGGTACGCTGAAAAATATTGTTTTGAAGGGTTGTTAGATTTTTCGGCAGCATTGTATTTTAAAGAGAATATGATTTCGGGAGAACTTCCGGGATTATTAAAAGGATCTTTAACACTTGCCCCAAGTTGGAAAGTTCCACTTGAGATTACCTCGTTGGCACGCTCATAGGCCAAGTCATATTTTTTATGATAGAAATATATTCTGGCTGCCAATGCTGTTGCCGCCAGATAGTTCGCTACTCCAGAATTAGTTGCAAAATATGTTCTGGCCAATTCGATATCAGATTCAATTTGGGCGCTAATATCACTTGACAAAGCACAACTTACCCGGTCGTAAACCCCTATTGGTGTAAGTACCAATGGCACAGAATAACCAGTAGAGTACAGTGTATAGTAATTATTTAAGTCAAAATAAATGAGTGCCCTTAAAAAATGCATATCGCCCCTAATGGAATTTTTTTGCGACTCTGACCCCGGCATATCATTCAAAGTTGACGTAGCAACAATATTGAGAGATCCTAAAGCTTTATACCCGGAATCCCAAATTGCACCGCCACCTGAGTTCAATTGATGATCAAAAAAAGTTTCGAGGCCAAAACCTTGCCTTACTTGTGCGTCCCTTACCATGGCTGCAGCAAATAATGATGACCGACTAACAAAATTTCTGGCATCTGAATAGGCTCCATATACTAGTGCTTGCATGGAGCCTAAATCGTTCAAGTTGTTATCTGATACTCCAGTAGTTGGAGGCAAGTCAAGAAATTCATCATTGCAAGATGAAAATGTTGTCATTGCTATTAGTATTAATATTAAATTTTTCATAGTTAACGGGAGTTTTCGTTTGTTATATGTTTTTATAAATCTATTTTTAAACCCAACGACATTGTCTTGGCCTGTGGTGCAGATTTGTCGTTATTAATCGTTCTAATATTGTTTTGGCTCCTATTTTGAACAACGCCACTAAATTCTGGATCCCAATAGAAATCCGGAGCGTTGGTAAAGGTTAGGAAGTTGGTTAGTTTTGCGTACAGGTTTATCCTTTTAAAAATACCCTGTTCGGTGTTAAATGCATAACCTACCGTTAAATCCCTCATACGGATATAATCTACTTTATGCAAATATCTTGTGCTGGGTTGGAAAATGGGATTTTCGGTGGTCAATCGGGAAACGTTGGTAATATCGCCCGGGCTTCTCCATCGATCCAGAATATTTGTGGTAGGATTGTATTTGGTCCTTCCAAACGCCCCATAGCTCCTCTTCTGTTCGCCTACAATGGCTTCTGCGCCATAATTAAAGGTAAAGAAGCTATTTAAGTACCAGTTTTTCCACGAAATCTTATTGCCAAATCCTCCGGTAAATTTAGGCCAAGGATTTCCCATCGGTCTTCTATTGTCTCTAAAAAAATTCCCAAATCTACCGTACTGATCAATAATTTCGCGGTACAAAAGTTTTTGTCCGTCCTTATCAAAATAAATATCATCTCCAGTACTGGGGTCAACACCTCCCCATTCTACCAACTCTATAATACCTACTGGGAAACCCACGTAAATACCTGAAGACCCGAATAATCCTTGGCCCAAATCATCGTTAAGTTTTAAGACCTCATTCTTATTTAAGGCTATATTAAAAGTAGTTTCCCATCTAAAATTATTGCTTTCTATATTGGTCGTGCTTAATGAAAACTCAAAGCCCTTGTTGCCGATCTTACCAACATTTCTGGTATAACTAGTTACCCCTGTAAATGCTGATGCAGGGTAAGGCATTAAAAGATCGGAAGTTAACTTATCGTAATAATCGAATTCACCTTTGATCTTGCCATCCAGTAATTCAAATGAAAGTCCAATATCCAATTGGGTGGTGGTTTCCCAACCCAGTTTCTCATCGCCGATATTATTTCTCGAAATACCACTGCTGCCATCATAAGGGTCTGTAGCAAAAGATCCGTAATAAGCATAGTCCCCAATTTCTGAGTTCCCTGATTGCCCGTAGCTGACCCTTAATTTAAAATAGTTGAACACTTTTTTAAGTGGCGCGAAATAGGCTTCTTCACTCAAGTTGTAACCAATGGATACGGCCGGGAATAACCCCCATCTATTATCTTGGGCGAAGCGTGAGGAGCCATCATAACGGACACTTGCCGATAGCAGATATTTGTTCTTATAAGCATAATTAACCCTGCTAATGTACGATAGGAACGCATACTCGTTTTCTGTAAAACTTCCCACGACATTGGCCGCATCTGACGGTCTTCTCAAAGAGGGATTGGAAAAATCATCCCCTATTACCGTATTCACTCTACCATTAAACCGTTGTGATTCAAAACCTGCCAATACATCTACATTATGGCCATTAAAATCTTTTCTATAATTCAAAATGTTCTTGAAATTCCATGATTTTCGGCTTCCGATAACTGCGCCGGCGGTAGATCTGCCATTGAATAAAGTACGGCCGTCACGAAAATGGGAGTCATCGTTGGACAGTAAATTCAAACCAAATTCAGTTCTATTGGTCAACCCTTCTACAATATCTGTAGTTAAGAACCAGCTTCCAAAAAATTGATAGCTTTTTAGGTTAATTTCCCTTAATTTAACTGATGCAAGTGGATTGTTGGAGGTTAGATTGAAATAAGTACCATCAGCTTTGTAAACTGGCCAAATAGGCAACATATTCTGTACCGTTCCGGTTCCTCCTGCCCAAGCGATAGGAACGGTTTTATTGTCAACATGGCTCAATGACATCCTTGTACCAATTGCAAAGCGATCACTAATGGTATGATCCAGATTCAGCCGGGTCGAGTACTGCTTATAATCGTTACCTATAAAAATGGATTTATCATCCCTGAGCAAAGCACTCGTGTAAAATCTTGTCTTTTCAGAGCCACCAGAGGCCGAAATGTTATAATTCACACTTTCACCAGTTCTAAGCATTTGATCCACCCAGTTGGTGTCAGTGTTCAAGGCCTCTTCTTTGGTTAGGCCATCTACGAGTACCCCACTATTCTGCCAGAAATCGTCAATGTCGTTACCTGAATTAAACCAAGCTTCTTGAGCCAATGTAATGTATTCATTATTATTGAGATAATCAATCTTATGTGTGGCTTCGGACAGACCTGAAGAAATTGACACGTTAACTTGGGTCTTTCCAATCTTACCTTTTTTTGTGGTGATAAGCACGACGCCATTGGAGCCCCTTGAGCCATAAATAGCCGTTGCGGATGCATCCTTTAGAATCTCCATGGACTCAATATCGTTAGGATTGATACTAGCAAGAACATTGGTATTATGCGCCAACTGCAAATTAAAATTACCAACTGTTCTGCCTGGTTGTGAGGTGCTAATTTCACCACTTTCCACTGGAATTCCATCAATGACATATAAAGGTTCAGAATTTGCACTAAAAGAAGTTGTTCCCCTGACACGAACTTTCATGGCCGAACCTGCAATAGCACTACCTGATCTAACCTCCACACCCGCTGCCATACCTTGTAATGCCGCGTCAAAAGATTGTACATTTATAGAATTAAGATCTTCCACATCTATTCTCGAAATGGAACTGGAAAGATTTTTTCTTATCTGTGTTCCATACCCAACCACAACAACTACATCAAGGCTTGCAGCATCTTCCAACAAGGTTACATCAATGGTTAAATTTTCCCCAACAACAATCTCTTGGGTCTTAAAACCTATATAACTAAAGACCAAAGTGGCCCCTTTTGGGGCGTTGATCGTGTACTTTCCGTTAAAATCACTTTGTGACCCTGTGGTAGTACCCTTGACCAAGATGTTGGCTCCTGGAAGTGGAAGCCCATTATTCGTGACGGTTCCAGTAACAACCAATTGTTGTTCTAATACATTATCCAAAGTAATTTTGGCATTTTGCGAATATGTATTGGCCTGAATCTTAAAAAGCGAAACGACCAGTAATAGTGTGGTAAGCTTCATTTTTAAATCGAATTTTGGGATTGCATAAAATAAATTTTCCCAAATGAATTTGTTTTTCATACCTTTGAATGTTTAGTGGTGGTTAATTAATTAATGCGAGTGTCCGCCTTATATTTTTTATACTTCATGGTCTTTAAAATTAATGTCTAGTTTAGTTAATTATATTTTCACTTCTCGAGTTAAAACTATATAAATTTAATGTAAAGAAATCATTGAGGATTACGAAATAAATAACGAAAACGTTTTCGTGTTGACAACTTTATTGGGTTTTCACCATATTTGTAAGAATTTCATATAGTTATTGAATTAATAAATAATGTAATACCTTTATAAAAAGCTATCAATTAAGTCTCTGTGTAATAAATTTTTTGCTCATGAAAAGAAAAATTACTTTAAAACAAATTGCGCGAGAGTTAGGTGTCTCAATATCAACAGTTTCTAAAGCTCTTAGTGGCAGTAAAGAAATCAGCGAGGATACGACTCAAAAAATTCAGGCATTTGCTAAACTGTATAATTACAGACCAAATAATATAGCTCTCAGCCTAAAAAACAGAAAAACTAAAACTATTGGAATTTTAATTCCAGAGATTGTACATCATTTTTTTTCTACAGTTATTAGAGGGATAGAACGTGTTGCAAATAGGCGTGGATATAATGTTATTGTTGGGCTATCTAACGAGTTATTTACAAAGGAAATTATTAATATGGAAATGCTGGCCAATGGTAGTATTGATGGGTTTATTCTATCTATTTCAAAAGAAACATTACTTAAACAAGATTACCACCATTTTAATGCCACCATAAATCAAGGTATTCCCATTGTGATGTTTGATAGGGTTGTGAACGAAGTTGATTGCGATAAAGTGATTGTTGATGATTTTATTGGCGCAGTTAAGGCTGTAAAAAAGCTTTTAGAAAATGGATGTAAAAATATTGCGCTTATCACTACCATGGATTATGTAAGTGTGGGCAGATTAAGGACACAAGGATATTTGGAAGCTTTAGAAGAAAACAATATAGTGGCAAACCCCAATTTAATATTGAAAATCGATGATAGCTTAGATGTTGAAAATCATTTAGAAATTTTAGAAAATGAAATTGGACTATTTTTTAAAGCTAACCCAAAAATTGATGGTGTTTTTGCAGTTAACGAGCTTTACGCTGTAAGTGCGATGAAAGTTGCCAGAAAATTAGGATTTACAATACCTGATGATATTCAAGTTATTGGTTTCACTGACGGCGTCCTTTCAAAACATGCCACCCCTAGCCTAACTACGGTAAGTCAACATGGACAAAAAATGGGAGAACAAGCGGCTCATTTATTAATAGATAGATTGGAAGCCGAAGATGTTGAACCCGAACAATACTTTACAAATAATAACACTAAAAAAGACTTTATCAAGGTCGTTATTGAGACCGAAATTATTGAGAGAGAATCTACTAAATCAAGGGATTAGTTTTCAGTTGCAGTTTCCAGTCTCGGTCGCAGTTCGCAGTAAGATTCTGGTCTTATTTTTTATTCCACTTCACCCCTTAAGTCCTACGCCACATAGCCTTAAGTCCTTTCATGACAGACCCTGTCTCCCTACCATCCACCCTCTTTTTCTGTATATTTCGTTTCCCTAAATATTATTTTTAGAAAAAAAATATTAGGAATAAATAAAATCTTTTATATCTTTGGCGCGAAATCAAAACTTATATTTTCACTTCTCACAATAAGTTTTGATAAGTATATCGCTTATCAAATAGTATCAATTTAAATATACTATTTAATGGAAAAGCGCAAGTTAAGTTTCTGGCAAATCTGGAATATGAGTTTCGGATTTCTAGGAATTCAAATGGGTTTTGCCCTACAAAATGCCAACGCAAGTAGAATACTTCAAATTTTCGGAGCCGACGTTCACGAACTATCTTGGTTTTGGATAATAGCACCCTTAATGGGCTTAATTGTTCAACCTGTTATTGGTCACTACAGTGATAAAACTTGGGGACGATTTGGCAGAAGAAAGCCTTACTTTTTAGTTGGAGCTATTTTAGCATCAGTAGGATTAATACTCATGCCTCAGGCAGATATGTTTATTGCATTTTTACCCGCACTTTGGGTAGGCGCTGGTATGCTCATGATAATGGATGCGTCCTTCAATATTGCCATGGAACCATTTCGTGCGTTAGTTGGAGATAATTTAAGAACAGATCAACGTACTTTAGGGTTTAGTGTACAAACTGCTTTGATTGGTTTTGGAGCAGTAGTTGGCTCGTGGTTACCATACGTTTTAACAAATTGGTTTGGTGTTTCAAACGAAACTTCACAAGGTGTTGTTCCAACGAATTTAATTTTATCATTCATTATTGGAGCTGCTGTTCTAGTAGTATCCATTTTGGTAACTGTGCTTACAACAAAGGAATATACTCCAGAAGAATTAGCAAGCTTCGAAGATGGACCAGTTGATCCTGATGTCATAGTCAAAGATGGTGAAGTAGAAAAATCCAGTTTAATGGATATTTTTGATGACTTCAAAAAAATGCCAATAACCATGCGCCAGCTAAGCTGGGTGCAATTTTTTTCATGGTTCGGGCTGTTTGGTATGTGGGTATTCGCAACACCAGCAATAGCACAACATATTTATGGCTTGCCCCATACAGATAGCAGTAGTGCTATGTATCAAAATGCTGGCGACTGGATAGGAATTCTGTTTGGGGTTTACAACTTGGTATCAGCATTTTACGCTTTTGCATTACCATACATTGCGAAAAAAATAGGAAGGAAAAAAACACACGCTGTATCTCTCATTATTGGAGGTGTAGGCTTGCTTTCTATTTATATTATGCCAGATAAAAACTGGCTCATTGTTTCCATGATTGGTGTTGGTATTGCTTGGGCAAGTATTTTGGCAATGCCTTATGCTATTTTAGCAGGTTCTATATCGCCTAAAAAAATGGGAGTTTATATGGGTATTTTCAATTTCTTCATTGTGATACCTCAAATAATTAATGCTTTAATTGGCGGTCCACTTGTTAAATATGCTTATGGCAATCATGCCATATTTGCTTTGGTAATGAGTGGTGTAAGTTTTTTAATAGCCGCATCTTTAGTTTATAAAGTGAAAGATGTTGATGATATAGTTCAATAAAAAATCAATGAATAAAATAGGAGTCATTTTCGACCTCGATGGGGTCATTGTCGATACTGCCAAATATCATTTTTTGGCTTGGAAAAACCTTGCCGACAACTTAGGTATTGAGTTTACCGAAACACATAACGAATTATTAAAAGGTGTAAGTCGTGTTAGGTCATTAGAAATTTTGTTAGGTATTGGAAACGTAACTTTATCTGATGTAAAAAAACAAGAAATTTTAGTGAGTAAAAATGAAGACTATCTTGGGTACATTAAAGAAATGGGGCCAGACGAAATTCTGCCCGGTGTTCTTACATTATTGGATACATTAGACAAAAACGAAATTAAATATGCATTAGGTTCTGCCAGTAAAAATGCACCATTTATTTTAAAACAAGTTGGCTTGTATGATCGGTTTGAAGGCATTGTTGATGGTAACGATGTTTCTAAAGCAAAACCAGACCCCGAAGTCTTTTTAATAGGGGCTAAAAAACTTAATCTTCCTCCAGAAAACTGTATTGTTTTTGAAGATGCCATTGCTGGTATTGAAGCTGCCAATATAGCAAAAATGACCTCTGTTGGAATCGGGGATAAAGAAACACTAAAAGAAGCCGATTATAATTTTAACAACTTAACAGAAATACCAGAAAATTTCATCACTGAGTTTATCAATTTAAAAGGATTTTTAAAAAAATGAATCAAGATTATATACTGCCAGATAATTGGTCCATCATAGAAGAAGGGTTCGATGCAAATCGAGTTGAATCTTCTGAAAGTTTATTTAGTATAGGGAATGGCGCCATGGGCCAGCGAGCCAATTTTGAAGAACATTATTCGGGGGAAACATTTCGAGGAAGTTATATTGCCGGCGTTTATTACCCAGACAAAACCAGAGTTGGCTGGTGGAAAAACGGTTATCCTGAATATTTTGCAAAAGTTCTAAATGCTCCAAACTGGATAGGCATTAACGTGTTCATAAATGGAGAACAACTCGATTTATTTACTTGTAAAAGTGTAGAAAACTTCAGAAGAGAGTTGAACATGAAAGAAGGCTGGTTATCAAGAAGCTTTACAGCGTTACTAAAAAACAATACGCAAGTAAAAGTTTCTGCAAAACGTTTTTTAAGTTTAGATTTAGATGAATTAGGGGCCATACAATATGAAATAACACCTTTAAATAAAGATTCAGAAATTATATTTCAGCCTTATTTAGATAGTGGGATTACTAATAAAGACACCAATTGGGATGATAAGTTTTGGAGCACCTTAAATGTAACTATAGAAAATAATCAAGCTTTTATTCAAGCCAAAACCATGAAAACAGATTTTTACACCTGTACCTTCATGGAGTCCAGTGTGTTTATTAATGGAAAGTCTGTATCAAACGAACCAGCCTATGAGGCGAATGATAATTATGCATCCTATAGTTATAAACATACTGTGAAGCTAGGAGAGACTTACACAATAAACAAGTATGGCGGATATACAGTTGATAGAAATCATGATAAATCTAAATTGGTTGCTGTGGCAAAGTCGACTTTGAAAAAAGCGACCACGCTCGGTTTTAATTTATTGCTTGAAAAACAAAAACAAGCTTGGGCCAGTATTTGGGAAAGAGCAGATATTACCATACAAGGCGATGTGAAGGCGCAACAAGGCATCCGTTTTAATATTTTTCAATTAAATCAAACCTACTTAGGCAAAGATTCCAGATTAAATATAGGCCCAAAAGGATTTACAGGCGAAAAATATGGAGGAAGTACTTATTGGGACACTGAGGCCTATTGCATTCCTTTTTATATGGCAACCAAAGACCAAAAAGTAGCAAAAAGCCTTTTAGAATATCGTTATAACCACTTAGAAAAGGCTATTGAAAATGCTGAAAAATTAGGTTTTAGCAATGGTGCGGCCCTCTACCCTATGGTAACCATGAATGGTGAAGAATGCCACAACGAATGGGAAATAACCTTTGAAGAAATTCATCGTAATGGCGCCATCGCATTTGCCATTTATAATTACCACCGCTATACAGGAGACTATAGTTATATACCTGAAAAAGGATTGGAAGTTTTAATAGGTATTGCTCGTTTTTGGCAACAACGTGCTACATTTTCCAAGGACAAAAACAAGTATGTTATTTTAGGGGTTACAGGACCAAATGAATATGAAAATAATGTAAACAATAACTGGTACACAAATTATTTAGCACAATGGTGTATTAAGTATGCTTTATATAATATTGCCAAAATTAAAACCGAATATGCTTCAGATTTTACAAGAATCATGAAGAAGGTCAAACTGTCTGAAACTGAATGGAAAGAATGGAAAACAGTCGCAGACAATTTGTATTTCCCATATTCAGATAAGCATAATATTTTTCTTCAGCAAGATGGGTTTTTGGATAAAGAATTAATTACTGTTGCTAATTTAGATCCATCGCAACGACCAATAAATCAAAAATGGTCATGGGATAGAATTTTACGGTCACCATACATTAAACAAGCCGATATTTTACAGGGCTTTTACTTTTTTGAAGATCATTTTTCTACGGAAGAATTACAACGTCACTTCGATTTCTACGAGCCTTTTACAGTACACGAAAGCTCCTTGTCGCCTTGTGTGCATAGTATTCAAGCAGCAAAATTAGATAGGATGGATCAGGCATACACCTTCTATTTGCGTACGTCCCGATTGGATTTAGATGATTACAATCATGAAGTTCATGAAGGATTGCACATTACCTCTATGGCCGGGACTTGGATGAGTATAGTTGAAGGTTTTGGTGGTATGCGCATTAAAAATGATATGTTATCATTTACACCAAAAATACCAAAACAATGGGATACTTATTCATTTAAAGTGAATTATAGAAACAGCATTGTAAAGGTAAA
>Ga0114996_10004162_pt1 | contig 17531 bp, 19 predicted proteins | sample ArcticOcean_MG_C_4_FD_87039 | JGI IMG/M metagenome (GOLD analysis project Ga0114996, IMG submission 87039) | Marine microbial communities from western Arctic Ocean - ArcticOcean_MG_CB4_134 | ecosystem: Environmental > Aquatic > Marine > Oceanic | place: Arctic Ocean: Canada Basin | collected...
CGGAAAACTCGACCTCGGCGCACCCCAAAGCACGTCCGCTACCCATGCCGCCGTTCCAGGAGCAGTACAGTCCGAGTAGCTGCCACACGCCATCCACGCCGAGGCACCCCGGTTGAACCGGATCCTCCAAGAAGTGGCACTGGAAGAACCAGTCATCGAGCCGCACGTCGCGCTCCGCGATCATCCGTCCCCGGTTCCCCTTACGCGAGACGTGCTCGATGCGATCGACCATCAACATGGGAGGCAGAGGCAGCCGAGCCTTACACTCGGGCGGGGCATCCTCAATGAGACGCCCGTGGGCGATCGCCAGAACCTCTTCTTCGGAGAAGTGCGAACGCGCCTGAAACTCCTCGTACGTCACGGCTGATTTCCCCTCACGGCTGATCTCCAAAACGGAGAACATAACTCGCCCATGTCAGTCCCGAACCGACGCCGATAACGGCCACATCGTCCTGGTCGTTCCAGCGGTCCCAGTTCATCGACAGCACCGAGGGCGCACCGGCGGCGCCCCCATTTCCGTATTCGACCACGTTGGAGTGGTGCCGTTCATCATCAATGTCACATTTCTGACAGACCGATTCCAGCATGCGGAGGTTGGCCTGATGCCCCACGAAGTTCAGCCTCCGTCCGGGCGACGGGAAGGTCTTCTGAATCTCCCGGAATAATCGCACGGTCTTCTTGATGGCGAACATCTGCACAGTGCGCCCCTCTTGGTCGAAGTGCCCGAAGAGGGGCACCACCACCTTGTCAAAACCCGCGGGGCTGGACTCGACGGTGTTACTCAGCATCTGAACGCGGGACGGTATGCGGGCAGAGACGATCGCCGCCGCCGTACAATCGCCCCACAGCACCGAGGCGGCTCGGTCGTTGTAATCCACAGTGGTCGTAAGGCTCTCCGGTGCCACGACGAGCACGTAGTCCGGCAGGCTCTCCGGGCGCATGTTCGAGAGCATGTACATCGCTACCCACATGCTCGTACAAGCCGAATTGATGTCGAGGGCCGGCACCTCCATCCCGAGCCCGGCCGCGATGTGACATGCGTCGGCGGGCGACGAGCGTCCGGGACGGCTCGAGCCGGCGATCACCATCCCAATCGCGTCCCTGGTAATGCCCGCCCGCTCTAGCGCCATCTCGGTGGCGAGCACGCCCGTATCCGCGTGCGTGTACAGTGCCGCCTCCCGGGCCTGGCTGGGATCCCGATTTCGGGTGTCCCGGATGTAGTCGAGAGCAAGCACGGTCCGGCGGCTCCGGATGCCGACACGCTCCATGATCCATTCTTCGTCCGTCCCGATATCGAGCTCCTCGAGAAAGCGATTCGTGATCTCGTTTTCGGGATGGAAATGGCCGAGGCCGTGCACATAAAGGGTCACCGGGAAGCACCCGAGATGCGCTCGCCCCCGTCGACCCTGAGGACGTTGCCGTTGATCCAAGCAGCTTCCGGTAGCGACAAGAGGTAGATCGCGTCGGCCACGTCCTCCGGCATCGTCAGCCGGCCGAAGGGATTACGCGTGCGTGCCTGAGCTTTGAGGTGCCCGCTCCCGGGGATCATACGCAGGGCTGGCGTGTCGGTGACCCCCGCTTGCACGATGTTCGACCGAATCCCGAATGGGGCCATCTCCACGGCGATCGAGCGCGACACCGACTCTAGCGCGACCTTCGCCGCCGCAACGGCCGCGTAGCCCTTCCACGCAACAGCATTCCCCTCGCTGGTCAATCCCAGCACCCTCGCGTCGGGTGCGAACAAACCTCGCTCATGGAGCGCTTGAGTCCAACCGAGAAGGCTGGTCCCCATAGAGTGGATCGTCCTGGCCATGTCCTCCTCTTCCAGGAACGAATCGGCGGCGTATTCGGGGGCCGTTGTGAGGCCCTGTACACCGTCACAGCCGTCGGCGAAGAGATGGTCCGCGGCCTTGCCCAACACAGCCTCGTCGATACCCAGCTCCTCGGCGAGACGCTGCCGGGCGGTATCGCTCACGGGCGCCTCTGGTCCGATGAGCTTGAGGTTGCCGAAGGCTATGGAATGAAGGACCACGCGGACCTTCCCATCCGCACCTAACGCCTCCGCCAACCGGTCCAGAATCTCCGAGCGTACCTCAGCGTTCAGGGCATCCTTGTTAAACGTGACGAGAGACACACCCCGATCCCGGATTCTCTCGAACTCGGGCTCGATGCGGCTCATCGCACCTCGTCGGTCCCGATGGACCACACAGAGGTTAAGTCCGTGCTCGGAGAGCTTGTGAGCACTTGCGAGTCCGAACCCACTCGAGCCCCCGAGAATCAGTGCCCATTCATCAGGAGGGAATGACGTATCAGACATCTTCAGCGTGTTGTTGGCTCGCGAACATTAGGAAGAGGGTTCAGGTCCCGTGTGAACCGGGCGTTCCCTTCGGGATCGCCTCGAACTGGCACACCCTTCCGGGACACAAGGATACAAAAGGGGAGCGGTCCTGACTAGGAAGTGGGGGAGGCGTATATCTTTAACGAGAGGGACGCTCGACACATCTAGGTATTCAGAAGGGACCCCGTCCGGAGTTCGGCCATGAGCGCTCTGCCCGTTACAGACCCGAGAGGTCAGGCGGTCATAGTCTTCGGGCGAATATTCTGATTGAGCCGGAACAGATTGGTCGGATCATAACGGTTCTTGAGTTCGACCAGACGTTGGAAGCTGGGCCCGTACGCCGTCTCGAGCCGTCCCCCTTCTTCCTCGGTCATGAAGTTGACGTACGCCTCGCCGGTGGCGTACTGGGACATCGCGTTCCACAAGTCTCTGCACCACTCGATGCAACTGTCGTCTAAGACCGCATCACTCCAGCGAGCGTGGACGTTCATGAGGTACGCGGTGCTACGCCCTTGGTAGGCGGTCGCGTCGTCGGGTACGCGTCCTTGGGCACCACCGAGCTGTGCGAAAAAGACGTCGCATTGGGGGTCCGGAAGCATCTCGACATAACCTATGACGGTGTCGATCATCGCATCGCTCATCTCGGCGAAGTCATGCGTCTTCCAATAGTTACGCTCACCAGGGGTCAAGGTTGGGTCGAACGCTTGTTGCCAGTCCACGAAGGACTGGGGGCCGATCACATCGGCAATCGGGTTGCCGATCGCACGCAAGGGAGCGAGCGCGATCTCGCCGTCCGATATGTCCCCCGCATACATCGCCGCAAGGATCAGGATCTCGGTGCCATGCACGTCTTCGGGAAGAAACGGCAACGGCGGTGCCTTCCTCAGCACCGCCCACACGCTGAGCTCGTCCGGGGCGTCCTCGAGGAAGTCCCGGTACGCCTGAAGTATCGGCTTTGCCTCCGAGAACGGATGGACGATCAAGCCCGCAAGGATCTCGGGTCCGACCGGGTGCAGCTGGAACTCGAAGGACGTGACCACGCCGAAGTTGCCGCCGCCGCCCCGGAGCCCCCAAAAGAGATCCGAGTTCTCTGACTCACTCGCGACCACGACTCTCCCGTCTGCCAGCACGACCCGCGCCGAGAGCAGGCTGTCGACGGTCATCCCATGCTTGCGACTGAGCCATCCGAAACCGCCTCCGAGCGTCAGGCCGGCGATTCCCGTCGTTGAGTTGATGCCGGTCGGCACGGCCAGAGCGTGGGCCTGAGTGGCGGCGTCCAGATCGCCCAACGTCGCCCCCGGATCGACACGAGCCGTTCGGGAGTCGGGGTCGACGTCCACACCGTTCATCTTCCTGAACGAGATCGTCAAGCCGCCATCGGTCACGGCGTTCCCAGCGATGTTGTGGCCCGCCCCGAAAATGGAGAGGCGTATACGATGCTCAGCAGCGAACTTCACCGCTTGGCTCACATCCCCTTCGGCCCGGCAGTCCACGATCAGACCGGGCCGACGGTCGATCATGGCGTTCCAGAGGGATCGGGCATCGTCATACTCCGGCGATTCCGGCGTGAGCAGGTCGCCCACAAGCGCATCGCTAAGAGTCGCGACCGCGTCTTCGCTGACTGAGACACTTCCACCATCGAGGGTTGTGAGGTCGGGCATGGTCTTCTCCACAGGTGCTTTCTTGGTGAACTGGAAGGCCGATAAAGGAGTACATTGGGCATCGGTGCGCCAGGCGCCAAGAGGGTGTGATCAGGGAACGCGAGAAATGGCGTCGGCGATCTCCTGCCGCACTCGGCCGTCCGTTTCCTCTTGCGACGCTTCCGAGAGCGATTCGCGGGCCTCATCGGTGCCAACCCTACCCAACGCCCAGGCCGCATGCTCGCGCACCAGTGCCTCCGCATCGTCGAGGGCCCTGACAAGAACTGGCACGGCCTCCGCTGCCCTCCAGTTGCCTAAGGCTACACAGACATTGCGCAACAGCCCGGCCCGCTTTGCTCGCTTGATGGGCGATTCTCGGAAAAGCTTGCGAAACCCCTCGTCATCCAGGCTCAGCAGCCTGTCAGCCAACTCCACAAGCGATGGCCCGTCCAACCCTTCGCTGACTCGATAGGCCTCCTCTTCCGCCGGCCGGCTGAATCGCTCGTTCCACGGACAGACCTCCTGGCAGATGTCGCACCCGTATACGCGATTCGCCATGAGCGGCCGGAGCTCCAAGGGTATAGAGCCCCGGTGCTCGATGGTCAGGTAGGAGATACATCGCGTGGCATCCATCACCGGCGCCCCCGATACATCCCGTCCTAGCAACGCTCCGGTGGGGCACGCGTCCAAACAACTCCGGCACGTCCCGCAGTGGTCCTCCTCAAACGAAGCGTCTGCGTCGAGATCCAGGTCCAGGAGCAGCAGCCCTAGAAAGAAGTACGAACCCCGCTTAGGGTGGATCAGCATCGTGTTCTTCCCGAACCAGCCAACGCCCGCACGCACGGCAATCTCCCGCTCCAGAATGGGGCCGGTATCCACATAGACGCGTCCTTCGACGGCACCTTCCACCGATGCCTCGATCCACCGATGAAGCTCGAGAAGCCTATTCTTGATGGCGCCGTGGTAATCCTGGCCGCGCGCGTAGCGGGCAATCACGCCCCTCGACGGATCGGCGGGTACGCCGGGGGGGTCTTCCTGGAAGTACTCATGACCGACCACGACAACCGACCGGACGGACGGCAACGTCCGCCGGAGATCGCCACGGCGAGCGACAGCGTCCTCACGTGCGAGATACCCCATGTCTCCGTGCCTGCCATCCTCCACCCACTCTCGATAGAGGTCCATGTGGGCGCTCGCCTCGTCGGAGGCCACTCCCACGAGACTGAAGCCTAGCTCTCGGGCCCGCTCTTTGAGGCGGGTGGTGAGCGTCACACTCGGTACTCCCTCCCTTTCCACTCGACGTGACCTCCCCTAATCCAGCTTCGGAGGAAGATGTAGTTCACTACACCGGCGGCCAGTGGATAGAAGGCCCCAGTCCAGAACGGCGCCCCAAGACGCCAACCGATGAGGCTCCAAGTAATGACGCTGAGACCCGTGATCCAGCCGGACCATATCCCCCAGCCCCCCGGTCCGACCCCTGCAATCCATAGGAGCAGGACCATGGGCGGGACGATCCAGATCAGAATGCTGACCACGATCCCGGCCGGCATGACGATCTGAACGGCCCAGGGTGGAACGGCTTGGCGGGCCGCCAGGGACAGGTTCTTCGACCAGCCTTCGATCGACTCATCAAGCGACCGGTACATCCGGGTGCCAAAAATGGTCTCGGCTGCGCGGACCGTGAGCCGTTTTTCGGATCTGCAGAGGATCTGGGCCAAGCGCTGGTCCTCGACGACCTCCCCCTTCACGGCCTCGTGGCCGCCGATTTCCTCATACACGCCTCGGTCAAAGAGCATGAACTGTCCGTTGGCGATGGCATCGCGCCAGCGTTCCGGAGGGCAGGGCTTACTGGGGTTCGGAAAGCGAAATATGATCGCCGCCATCATGTGGGTCTGCACCAACCGCTCCCAGAACGTCTTCATGATCTGTCGCCCCAACAGCGTGAGGGCATCACCTTCGTCCTCGACCATCCCCGCGACGGCCCGACCCAGCAATTCGGGCGCATGAACGGTGTCGGCGTCGGTGAAGAGCAGCAGGTGCCCCTCGGCCACCTTGGCCCCCTGAGCGCACGCCCAGGGCTTGCCCATCCACCCCTTGGGGAGTGGGTGTCCTTCGACCACCACGATCCTACGAGCGTGGTTCGGCGGAATCGCCCGCGCCAGCTCCAAGGTGGCGTCGTCGCTCCGGTCGTCCACGACGATCACCTCGAAGTCCGGATAATCCGATGCGGAGATGGACTCGACGCACGACCGAATACTCCGCTCCTCGTTTCGGGCCGGAACAATGACGCTTACAAGCGGAAGCGCCCGATCAGTTGCATTCACCACCGGCAGTGCGCCGGGCAGTGCGCCGGGCAGTGGGCGTGGGAGCCTGACCTTGATCACGATATAGACTGCGAGGGCGATCCAGGGGGCGAATGCGACAGGAAATGGCATGGGCGTTGATCCACCTCTCGGCCTTCGCGGTCAGCAGCCGAAGAAAAACCGCGAACGTGTCAAAAGTGTGAGGGATACGAAACACTACTCCACCTTCTTCGCCCAGCGCTCCCCGTCCCTGAGCTGATACTTCTCCATGACCCTCTCGAATGCCTCGTCGAGGTCGATCCCCTGTTCGTTGGCCAAACACAGTATGACGAACAACACGTCGGCCAATTCTTCCGCCATCTCCTGCTCGCCCTCGTCCGGCTTCTTGGGCTTGGCGCCGAACCGATGGTTCACCAGACGCGCCAGCTCGCCCACCTCCTCGATGAGCCGGGCCAGGTTGGCCAGCGGCGGCCAATAGCCGTCCTCGAATTGGGAGATCCACTCGTCGACACGGCGTTGGGCGTCTTTCAAGGGAACAGCACCAACCTACCGAACACCTCACCCGCCTCGAGCGGCGCGTGGGCAGGTCGGGTATCGTCGAGCGGCATGACCGCGTGGATGACCGGCGCGAGACCCTCGGACACCGGGCTCATGACTCGCTTGGAATGGGCTCTGGCGCCTCGGCCTCAGCGATTCGGATCACCTCGGGTCCGCCGTGCTCGAAAAAGACGGCCGCTCGCATGCTGACTCCTTTGGAAACTGACGACGAGGGTAGGGGCGCGAAGAGTACCTTCAGGGCGGCCGACACAGCAAGCGTCGAGGCTGTGCTGCCCCCCCCGTCTGCCTTATCGTTAAACACCCGTTCGACCCCCTCTGGGAGCATAGGAGCCTGTCCGAGTAGCATGGAGGATCGAGAAACCGTACCGGGAGCCTCCACGCCATTGGGCGATGTCCCTGAGCACCCCGATTCACCGGACGCCCCCGACGTAACCCTGGGGGGTTATCTGGAGGTCCATGAGCGCCCCCCCGCTTTTACGGGCTCGGACGAACAGCCGTACACCGCCTCTGTGGAGGTCGAGTCCGTGGAGAACCTCGCCGCTCCCTACGTGGCTTACTTGGTCTTTCCACGCTGGGCCGAAGCGGGCCTCGGCATCGTGGGGCACCTGGAGACGCCCGTGTTGTGGGAGGGGAGGAGTCGGGACGAGGTTCGAGACCTAGCCCATGCACTTCGTCTCACCGAGGTCAAGCATCTGTTGGACGAGGCCATTCAACGCAAGAACGGGGAGGATTGAGCGGTGAGTACGGCCGAATTTCCGTTTCTCCGGATCACCGAGATTTTCCACTCCATCCAAGGCGAATCAACCTGGTCGGGGCGACCATGCACGTTCGTGCGGCTGACCGGTTGCCCTCTCCGATGTGCGTGGTGCGACACGGAGTACGCTTTCCATGGAGGCACGAGCCGAACCCTCGACGAGATCGTCGAAGAAGTCCGCTCGATCGGAACCTCACTTGTCGAGATCACCGGAGGAGAGCCCCTGGCGCACCCCAACGCCTACGTACTCGCCGAGCGCTTGCTCAACGAGGGATTCACAGTCCTCGTCGAGACGTCCGGAGCGTTCGACGTGGCCCCCCTCGACCCCCGGGCACACCGGATCATGGATCTCAAGTGTCCGGGAAGTGGAGAGGTCGACAAGAACCTATGGGAGAATCTGGACCACCTGACGAGCCTGGATGAGGTGAAGTTCGTCGTACTCGACCGGACGGACTATGAATGGGCGAGAGATACGATATTGGAGCGGGGCCTCGACCGCCGCCTGGAGGAGGGCACCCTAGGCGAACTCCTCATGTCACCCGTCTGGGACACCTGCGATCTCGTCGATCTTGCCGGCTGGATTCTCGAAGACCGGCTTCCGGTCCGACTTCAGACACAGCTTCACAAACATGTCTGGGAGCCGAACACCCGGGGCGTCTGAGTGGAAATTCCAGACGTTCGCCTGCGTGGCCTCGAGGGCCGGCTCTTCGGCCAGCCGGAGAACAGGAGCGATCCAGAATCGGGTGACGGTCACACGGAGGCCGCCGTGGCACTGATCCTCCGGGCCTCCACTGAGCTCGAGGTCCTGTTGATCAAGCGCGCCGAGTCGGAGCAGGACCCATGGTCGGGACACATAGCGTTTCCGGGCGGACGTAGGGACGCCGGAGACGTGAGCCTGGAACGCACGGCCATCCGGGAAACCTCCGAGGAGACGGGCGTGGAGCTTTCGTCATACGGATGGTCGCTGGGTCGCTTGGCGCAGGTCGCGCCGAGTAACCCGACGTTGCCTCGGATTACGATCACACCCTACGTGTTCGGTGTGCCGGCAGAAACCGAGGCAAACGCAGATTCGGTAGAGGTCGATCAGGTGCTCTGGGTAACCCTCTCCGTTCTGCTCGACCCGAAGACCCGCGGGACCACAACCATCCGGTTACCGGAAGGTCCAACGGATTTCCCCTGTTATTGGATCGACGGCCTCGTGGTCTGGGGTCTCACGTTCCGAATCCTGTCAGAGTTCGCTGAATTCGCGGGCGGACTCTGATCCCGTAACGCCAGGCCATTTACTCGACCAAATCGGCTACTCGACCTCATCCGGCTATTCGACCCACTTCGCAATTGTTTATTCGACCCACTCCGCGATGAATACGTTGGTCTCGCCCTCCTGGGCCTGATTCCGATTGGATCCCCAGACCAGATACCGGCCATCGGGACTGAACACCGGAAAGCCGTCGAATCCGTCCATGAAAGTGATGCGCTCCTGCCCCGACCCGTCCTCGTTGATCATGTAGAGATCGAAATCCCGGCCGGTCGGATCATCCATATTCGACGCGAAGATGATTTTCTCGCCCGAGGGGTGCCAAAAAGGGCCGAAGTTGGCGGTCCCGTTGTGCGTTATCTCGGTCTGATTCGATCCATCGGCGTTCATGACGTAGATCTCGAGCTCACTCGGCCGAATCAGTCCATCCACCAAGAGCGACGTGTAGTCCTCGATCTCCTCCGGAGTGGTGGGACGAGAAGCTCGGTACACGATCTTGGACCCGTCCGGAGAGTAGAAGGGCCCCCCGTCATAACCCATGGTGTCGGTGAGGCGAAGGACGTCGGAGCCATCCGACTTCATCGAGTAGATGTCGAGCTCGCCGTCCCGCATCGACGTAAACACGATGCGATCGCCCACCGGAGAAAACGTCGCCTCCGCATCGTACCCGAAGGAATTGGTCAACTGCTGGAGGTTCGATCCGTCCGCGTCCGCAACGAAGATGTCGAAGCTGGGGTACACCGCCCATACGTAACCGAGGGAGAAATCGGGCACGGCTGGACAGGCCTCATCAAAGTGATGGGTCGAGGAGTAGAGGATCCTGTCGCCCGCTGGGTAATAGTAGGAGCAAGTGGTCCGCCCCTGACCGGTGCTCAGCAACTCGACGTCACCCCCGTCGACCGATATGGTGTAGATTTGGTCGCACCCGCCGGCTCTGGGTGTGGACTGGAAGATCAGCTTGGTGCCGTCGAAGGAGAAATACGCTTCCGCATTCTCACCCTCGAAGGTGAGTTGGCGTATGTTCCGGAGATGGACCTCCTGGGCCGCTTGTGTCACCTGAGGCTGATCTATGGTATCGGCCCCGGTGGTGGCCAGAACGAGAAGGCCTGCGACGGTGGCGGCCGCGGCCGCTTTGATGAGTGTAAACATTCAGAGTCTCCAGAGGATGATCGATGTCTAAGGTACTGACGGTCTTCGCGGCGCTCATAGCCGGGCTCACTCTTGCGAGCCCAGCAGTTTCCTTGTCGGCCCAGCAAGCCACCGACTGTCCCGACGTCGATCAGCTCACGGCAGGCATGGACCCGGCCCTCGCCCACGTCCGCTATCTAGCCGACGACGCCCTCGAGGGCCGCGGAGCAGGAACGAACGGTGCCGGCTGCGCCGCACAGTACATCGCCGACCAGTTCGAGGCCATCGGCCTCGAACTGGTCGGGTCGAACGGAAGCTACTTCCAAGGATTTCCGATCCGCGCCGGAGCCGTCCTTGGCGCCGGAAATACACTCCGAACCCCGCAAAATGCCTACACCCTCACTACAGACTGGATCCCGTTCGGGTACTCCGCGTCGGGTACCGTAGCCGGCACCCTATTGTACGGGGGAGACGCGATCAACCGCCCCGGGGATCCGAACAACGAGTATCCGACACTCGATATCACCGGCCGAATCGTTGTGGTTGAGGACGGTGACCTCCGAGCTCCCTCGAGCCAGGCCCTCCAGACAGATGCCCACTTCAAGGCATCGGTCGCGGCGGGTCGAAACGCCGGCGGGATGATTGTCCTCCTCGGCGACGGACGAGGCCTTCCCGACTTGTCGGATGAGACGAGGGCGGCCCTGCGGATCCCGGTGGCCGCGGTCCGCGGCGAAGCGGCCGACCTTATTCGGCAGGCTGCACGAGGCGGCGACCGCGCTGTCCTCGCGACCTCCGTCCAGCCACGAGCGGTGGAGGCCCGAAATGTCGCGGCATTGCTCCCCGGGTCCGATCCTACCCTTGCCGACGAGGTTCTGATCATTGGAGCCCACTACGATCATCTCGGATTGGGAGGCGAGGGCTCGCTCGATCCCGACGCGGTCGGTGTGGTCCATAACGGTGCGGATGACAACGCGAGCGGAACCTCGGGTTTGATCGAGATTGCCCGGCTCCTATCCCAGGGTGATCGCCGGCCGGCCCGTTCCGTCCTGTTCCTCGCTTTCACCGCAGAGGAGAAAGGACTGTGGGGTTCGAGCCACTACGTCCGTAATCCACTGCTGCCCATCGCCCAGACCGTCGCTATGCTCAACATGGACATGATCGGCCGGTTGGAGGGTCGCACCCTCGTCGTCGAGGGCGTCGGCACGGCAGAGGAGTGGATGGACGTGCTGCGGGCCGCCAACCAATCCACCGCCCGGCCCCTCAGTATCGCCACAACGCCAGACGGGTTCGGTCCCTCGGATCACTCTTCGTTCTACGGAGAAGGATTACCTGTCCTGCACTTCTTCTCCAACACACACGTCGACTACCACCGCCCGTCCGACGATTGGGAAAAGGTCGACATCGAGGGCCTCGGCCAAATCGTGGATCTCGTGAGCGAAGTTGCGTTCGACGTGGCTGGAGTCACCGGCTCGGATAGACGTATCGCCCTTACACACGTCGAGCCGGACCTGGCCGCTGCCCACGGGCAAGATCCGTCATCCTCCACCACCGGCGGCGGATATGGTCCATACCTCGGCACGATTCCGGATATGGTTCCCGTCGACTCCGGGCTCCGTTTGACGGGCGTTCGTGAGGGCAGTCCGGCCGCCGACGCGGGCATCAGGGGAGGCGACGTCGTGGTGGAGTTCTCCGGTAGAGAGATCGGAGACATCTACACGTACACCTACGCCTTGCAAGATCACGAGCCCGGCGATGCCGTCGAGATCGTGGTCCTACGGGACGGCGAGCGGCTGACGCTGACGGCGGTGCTCGGGGATCGACGGTAGTAACGAGGAGCCATCTGCGTAGCGGTGGGGGGCCGGCCGCAATCGCCGAGCCCCGACTGTCCTGTAGAGACCAGGAGTCATGCTGAGACGAACATCCCTGTTGGTAGCGGCGCATCTCTTGGGGATCACCGTGTTCACCTATCTTGCTGGTGCGTTCTCGGGCAGGAATGGGGTTCCCCAGTTTTTTGGTCACCTCGGTCCCGCGATGTTATTCGCCGGTGCCGGGCTTATCAGCATCTCGGGGACAGTCGAAAAGCCTCGACTCATCCGACTCGAGGCCTATCTGGCTCTTGGTGCAGCGTTCCTCTACATCCTGGTCGACAGCTTCATCATCCACGCTCCGTTCGGGATTTTCGATGGCGCGGGCCCGGCTGAGCAGCAACATGTGGCCCTTAACCTGCTGCTTATTGGGGTCGCGTCGTTCGTGCTCGTGACGCTTCGATATACCGACGTACTCCCGTCCGTTCAGATCTTGATCGCGGCCGCCGCGTTTGCAGTTGTATTTTCGGCGCACGAACCGCACAGCGCGACCATTATGGCGGGCCACAACGCAACGACCCTGTTCTTGGTCCTGGCCGCGGTGCTACGACTCCTCGACCGGATGTTCGAGTACGGCGTGATCCTTACTTATTGCCGCCCACACCTTCTTCGGCAGCCAGGTGGGCCTAGCCCGGTTCGCCGAGGAAGTCGGAATCGATCCAACCGCCTGGTCCGCCTATTGGATTACGGCAGGGTGTCTGGCCGCTGCGGCATACCTCGCTGCGATGAAAGGGCAGCCGTGGGAGGCCCCCTAAGGGGCTACTCCAGCAAGTCCAACTGCCCGACCGATACTGCTTTCCCCTCTTCCTTCTGTTCCCCCTCCTCCCTCTCCCCCTCGTCCCCATCCTCGTCAGCCTCGCTCTTCCCGCCCACGTTCTCGCTGTACGCCCGTGTCACTTCCACCACCCGGTCGCCCGTGGCTGGTTGGACCAGTGGCATGCCCTGCGTTCGTCGTCCCTGGGATGGGACCTCATCGGCATGAAGGCGCGTGACCTTTCCGCTCGCCATGACAACCATGACCTCGTCTCCCTCGAGCACCTCCAAAGCAGACACAATCGCGGCCCCAGGCGCCGTCCCGTCTCGCGACGGCACGGCCAGCGTGCCCAATCCACCACGCTTCTGGAGCGGGAAGTCGCCCACCTCTGTGCGCTTTCCCCTCCCGTCCTCTGTAACACTCAGCACCCACGCCTCCCTCCGGATGAGCAGCATCCCGACCACGGCGTCGTTGCCCTTCAAGTCGATCCCCTTCACCCCCCTCGCAGCACGCCCAAGAATAGACAGATCGGATTCCGGAAAGCGGATCGCCCTGCCTGCCTTGGTGATCAGCATGACCTCCCCGTCGCCGTCGGAGAGGTGAACATCCATTATGCGATCGCCCTCCTTCAGCCCCGCGGCGATTACGCCTCCTGCCCGTGGATTCGCAAACTCCGAAAGCTTGGTCCTTTTCATGAGGCCGTTCTTGGTGAGGAACACAACAAAGCGCCCAACAGTGAGATCGTCCGCGGGCAACATCGTGACGATCGCGTCACTTCGATCAGCCTCGGTCAGGCCGTAGATCGACTGCCCCCTGGACGCCCTTCCCCCCTCGGGTACATCCAACACCGGAAGGAAATGGAGATGCCCATTTTCGGTGAAGGCGAGCAACCAGCCCTGCGTGCGCGCCACGAAGATCCGCTCCAGATAGTCGTTCTCGAACCGCTCCATCCCGGCCAACGCCTTCCCCGATGAGATCCGGCGCTGATAAAGGTGCATGGGAATTCGCTTCACGAACCCCTCGTGGCTGACGGTGATTACCGCATCTTCATCGGCAACCGCATTTTCCACTTTCATCGCGTCCGACTCATGGTCCTCTAAGATGACCGTCCGCCGAACATCCCCATACTTCTCGACGATCTCGTCGAGCTCCTCGAGCGTAATCTCGAGCTTTCGGGCCTCGCTCTTGAGTATCTCCTTCAGCTCCTTGATGATGCCGTTGAGCTCCTTGAGCCTTTTCTTGATCTCGTCCTGCTCGAGCGCGGTCAACTTGGCGAGTCGCATGTCGAGGATCGCGCCCGCCTGGATCTCGGAGAGTCCGAGCAGGTCCTGGAGCTTCATGGAAGCCTCCGAGCGATCCGCCGACCCTCGGATGATCTTGACGACCTCGTCGATGGCGCCGAGCGCAGCCACCAACCCCTGCGCGATGTGCTTTTCCGCCTGCGCCTTCTCGAGATCATGCTGCGAGCGGCGCCGGATGACCTCGACGCGGTGGTCCCTGAAGCGCTCGAGAAGCTGCATGAGCGTGAACTCTTTCGGCTCGCCGTGGTCCAGGGCGATCATGATGGCCCCGAACGTGCTTTGGAGGCTGGTCTTCTTGAGCAGCAACTTGATGACCTTGCCGACCTTGGCACCCCGCTTCAGCTCCAAGACGAGCCGGAGCCCGTCGCGGTCCGACTCGTCACGGATGTCGGCGAGGTCCACAGCGCCGCCTCTTCTCGCAAGGTCGGCAATCTGTCGGATGATCCGAGCCTTCGAGACCGCATAGGGGAGCTCGGTCACGACGAGCTGGTCCCGTCCGCCCCTCAGTGCCTCCTTCACGATGCGGGCACGCATGATCATCCGACCCCGGCCGGTCTCGTACATGTCTCGAATCCCGTTACGCCCGACTACGAATCCGCCCGTCGGGAAGTCGGGCCCCGGAAGGTGCTTCATCAAGAGTTCGACCGTTGGATCGGGTTCCTCGATCAGGGCTCTCAGGGCGGCGGCGACCTCCCTCAGGTTGTGGGGCGGCACGTTCGTGCTCAGCCCCACGGCGATCCCCGAGGACCCGTTGATCAGAAGGTTCGGCACCCGGGACGGAAGAACGGTAGGCTCGGTTCGCTGCCCATCGAAATTCTCGACGACATCCACCGTTTCCTTCTCGATGTCCGCGAGGATGTCCTCGGAAATCGATGAGAGCCTGGCTTCTGTGTACCGGTACGCCGCCGCGGAGTCGCCGTCGATGGAGCCGAAGTTCCCCTGCCCGTCCACGAGTGGATAACGGAGGGAAAAATCCTGGACCATCCGTACGAGCGCATCGTACACGGCCGTATCGCCATGGGGGTGATACTTGCCCAGTACGTCACCCACCACGGTTGCGCACTTCTTGTAAGGCCTGTCCGGCCTCAGTCCCGCCTCATGCATGGCGAAGAGGATGCGCCTGTGGACCGGCTTGAGACCGTCCCGGACATCGGGGAGGGCCCTCTGCACGATCACGCTCATTGAGTAGTCGAGGAAAGATTCTCGCATCTCCTGCTCGATGAGCCTCGGCAGGATGCGCTCTCGCGTCTGGGCCGTCATTCCATCTCCCGGTGGACCGAAGACATACCGAAAATCGGGGCATCTTGGTACGATGCTTCGCCTACCATCTCAGGATGGGTGGAGCAATGCAAGCCGGGGGGAAAACACCAGGAAGGTTGTTGAAGGTGGCTTCAGTCCAACCCTTCATCCTGAGCCAGCGACTGGAGCACCCGCTCTCTTAGGCTCTCTGACGCTCGACCGCCATTCTGGGACCGTCGCAAGGCCTCCATGAAGTGCTTTTCGAACTGGACGCGAGGATAGCAGGCCTCACAGACCTCCAAGTGGCGGCGGACCTCCTCTTTGGAGATGCCGTCGAGTTCACCGTCCAAATACTCAAAGAGTCGGCCCGAGGCCTCGTCACAGGGGATCATCGCGACCGCCGTTTCACTGGGCGAGCCACTGCTCCCGGATGGAGCCGTGCCGCCGGTCTGGCCGGTGCCGCCGAACAACCGTTTCAACGAATCGAAAAATGCCACTAGTTGTCTCCCCCCTTGGAGATGTATCCCATCTCAAGGGCATAGTCGTAGAGCTGGCGCTGGAGCTGTCGGCGCCCACGGAAGAGCCGACTCTTCACGGTTCCGACCGGGATCTCCATGACCTCGGCGATCTCCCCATAGGAAAGGTCCTCTAGGTCCGAAAGCACCACAACCAACCGATACTCCTCCGGTAACTTTTCTATCGCTGTGAAAATTTGATCGTCCACAATGGACCGGAAAAACTCACCTTCCGGGTCCTCATCCCGGGATGCCGCGAACACCGAAGCCTCGCGGCTGGTTGCTCGCGGATCGTCGTGCGCCGTTTCCAGAAGAATCGCATCATGGCGCTGGCTACGCTCCCGCCGCCTCAGAAACACGTTCCTGCAGATTGTAAATAGCCAACTCTTACAGCGGGTTCCCGGTAAGTACTGCTCCCACGCACGGTAGGCGCGAAGGTAGGTGTCTTGTACGAGGTCTTCTGCTTCGTCTCGGGACCCGGACAGGCGCAAGGCGAATCTGTACACTGCGTCCATGTGGGGGATAGCCTCTTCCGAAAAACTGGCCCCCCGTGCGTTGCGGTCGCCCGGCACACCCTCACTCGTTTCCAAGGAATCGGACCAAGTCAGTCCGGAAAAACGAAGTCTCTGGCGAATTCCTCCGTGACAGGCTCGCCGCTAACCAATTCGACGAGCGCCTCCATCTCAAGACCAACCTCATACAGGCGAGCCTGGACGGAGAGGGCATGAGCAAAATCGAAGTATGCGGACACGGCACCTTCATGGGCTGGGTGATTGGCCGTGACCACGGACTCCATCTCGATTCGAAGTATCCCGACGATGATCGACACGGCCTGGAGTAAAGACCTCTGCTGGGCGAGTGTCGTCACCGAGAAGTCGCCGCCGAGCTGTGGGATGAGGGCCGCCACTTGTTCACGTTCCTCCGGAGGAGCGGCGATCATTCCGTGCTCGGGGGCATACCCGTCGAGAACCTGGCGCGCACCGGCCTTCAGCGCGGTCAACTCCTCGAAATTGCAGTACACGATCACGTCAGTATCCTCATCCCGCGAAGTCCTACACCCTTTCTACATATTCGGCCGCCCGATGGTTTTTGCAAGTAGGCCGACTCTTGGTGACTGCATCCCGTATACCCCTGAGTTTAGCACAGGTGGCGGCCCATTGTACCCGTCCATGGTCCTCCCTAGGCGGCGGCTCCTCGCCCCTGCGGCCCCTCTACGGACAACGGCAACGTCACATGATGCTCTCCATCGACCTTCACGTCGAAGCTATACATGCCCGGGCCTGCGAAGACCAATCCATCAAGATTGAGAATATGGGGAACGCGGATACCGTTCTGGGCGGCCGGTCCCCCCACCAACTGAATCTCTCCGTTGAGTGACAGCACTTCTGCGCCGCCGGGATCCGACATCCGAATGTGTACCTCATGAGAGCCGATCTCAGATGTCCCGGCGGTGAACCGCAATACGAGGGTAACCCGCCCGTGTTGAGCGGGAAACTGTGCCACGCCGATGCGATCGAAGATTCCGAGGATATTCAGTTTTCCCGACGCATCGATGGTGGCCGCATCGGCCAGCAAAGCCAAGTCGATCTCCATGCTACTCCGAGAAGGCTGTTGAGGGAGTACAGTGGGTCGCGTTGCGGATGCCACGGCCCCAGCTCCTAGGCGGGGCGACGACGCCATAGCATTCGCTACGGCTAGGAGCTCCAACAACGGAGATGGGGTCGTGCCACCGCAACCCTTCAACTTGTAAGGTCATTCCATTCATGGTCGTGGGCACATGGCGGTTGTGCGGTTGATCCTACGTCTCTCCTCCTCGGAGTAGCTATGCTACGCCTCGTCGTCGGTCCTTGTCTGAACGCGCACAAGCACCATGTGCGCGAC
>Ga0114996_10004165_pt1 | contig 17528 bp, 10 predicted proteins | sample ArcticOcean_MG_C_4_FD_87039 | JGI IMG/M metagenome (GOLD analysis project Ga0114996, IMG submission 87039) | Marine microbial communities from western Arctic Ocean - ArcticOcean_MG_CB4_134 | ecosystem: Environmental > Aquatic > Marine > Oceanic | place: Arctic Ocean: Canada Basin | collected...
CGGTCGGGCGCCCGGCGGGCAGACCAGCGGGCTCTATCGTCTGCGCGACACGACCGGCGATGATCAACTGGACAAGGTCGAGCAACTCGCCCAGTTCGACGGTCGTGGCGAACATGGTCCGCATGGTCTGGCGCTGACGCCCGACGGCAAGGGCTTGTATGTAATTGCGGGCAACGGCACCAGGATTCCCAAGGGCCTTTCTCACTCGCGCGTCCCGCGCGTTTGGGCTGAAGATCAGCTGCTGCCTCGCCAACACTATCGTGGTCGTACGCCCGCGCCGGGCGGTTGGGTCTGTCGGACCGACCCCGAGGGCAAGACGTGGGAACTCCACTGCGTCGGTCTGCGCAATCCGTATGACATCGCCGTGGATCGTCGCGGCGGGCTGTTTACCTTTGACTCGGACAACGAACGTGACGTTGGCCAGCCGTGGTATCGCCCCACGCGGGTCTGTTATCTGGCTAGCGGCGGCGACTATGGCTGGCGGACCGGCTCGGGAAAGTGGCCCAAATACTACGCCGATTCGCTTCCACCGGCCGTGGAGATCGGACTCGGTTCGCCAACCGGGGTGGCTTTCGGATACGGCACGCGGTTTCCAAGGCCGTATCGTGACGCGCTATACATTCTCGACTGGTCGTTTGGCCGCATTTATGCGGTGCATCTGCGGCCTGACGGGGCGGGCTACCGCGGTACGAAGAAGATTTTCGCCACCGGAAAACCGCTACCGGTGACCGATATTGCGGTCGGCCCCGACGGAGCGATGTACTTCACGACCGGTGGCCGGGGTATGCAGTCAAATCTGTATCGAATTCGGTACGAGGGTCGGTCGGTCGATGTGTCCGATTCGAAGTCCGACGTCGCGTCTCTGCCGATCGAACAACTTCACACGCCCGCGAGCATCGCCGACAACAAGAATGTGATCGATCACATCTTCGGCTCGCTTGCCAGTGACGATCGGTTCGTTCGCCACGCGGCCCGCGTCGCGCTTGAGCATCGGCCTGTCAAATCATGGCGAGACAGGGCGCTTGCCGAAGCGAACCCAACGGCGCGGATCAACGCGGTCATTGCACTGGCTCGAACCGGCGAGACGTCCGATGGCCCCACGATCCTCAAGTCATTGGGCGAGATCCCGTGGCTCAAACTCGATCAGCAGCGACAACTGGAACTGCTGCGGGCATATCAACTTACGTTCATCCGCTTTGGCAAACCGACCGGCACCGCGGCCAAGAAGGTGATCGAACGACTCGATCCTCTCTATCCTGCCGACGGGTTCAACCAGAATCGCGAGTTGAGCCAACAGTTGGTTTATATCGAGTCGCCCACGGTCGCTGCCAAGACGCTCGATCTGTTGACCAAAGGTCGCGATCAGCAGCAACAGATTCACTTTGCGCTGGTGCTGCGACTGGTCGAAGCAGGTTGGACGCTCGAGCAGCGGAAGACTTATTTCCGCTGGTTCAATCATGCGCAAACGTACAAGGGCGGCGAAGGGGTGATCAACAACCCAGCCAAGTCCAACGCGATCTTTCGCGGTATTCTTAAACGGATTCGCAATGACGCGATCAAGACGCTCAGCGACAAAGAGAAAACGGCGCTCAAGGAAATCCTCGACGGCGCGGACGCTGATTTCAGACCCAAGACGATTCTACCTGCCGGGGGTGGTAAGGTCGTCGAGCAATGGACGGTCGACAAACTGCTTGACGAACTCAGCAACCTCAAGGGCCGGGACTTCCAACGCGGTCGCTCGATGTACACCGCCGCGTCATGCGCCAAGTGTCACCGCTTTGCTGGTGAGGGTGAGCCGATTGGCCCCGACTTGAGCAGCGTGGTGGCGCGATTCGACAACCGCGCACTGCTCGAATCGATCATCGAGCCGAGCAAGGTCGTGTCGGATCAGTACCAGCAGTTGGTCGTCACCACGAAGTCCGGGTTGCGGCACACCGGTTTTCCCTTGGGCCAAACCGCTTCCGAACTGGTGTTGCGATCCGATCCTAGCAAACCGTCGACCGAGATCCGCATCGCACTGGAGGAGATCGATGCGCGGACCGGCTCCAAGGTATCGGCCATGCCACTGCGATTGCTCGATCTGCTTAACCGGGACGAAGCCCTTGATTTGCTGGCCTATCTCATGTCTCGCGGCAATCCGCAAGATCCGGTTTTCAAGAAATAGCATGGAGGTGCCTGACGACGTAGTTGAAAAACGTCGCGCGGCGCACGACAATGACGCCACTGGCGTACCTTCGCGGCTCAAGAAGGTCCTTCTTCGAGTCCGCCCCGAATCATCTATGTTCGACCCTGTCAAAGGAAACACAACATGAAAACCCGCGCGATCCTCCTTCTGTGCTTCGTTTCCTTCAGCGGACTTGCCGGCGCCGGCGAATGGCAACCGCTGTTCAACGGCAAAGACCTGTCCGGCTGGCATCCGGTCGGCGGGGCGGCGACCAACTGGGCCGCAAGTGACGGGGTCCTGGCGTGTAACGGCAAACGCGGCGCCCAGTGGCTGGCCACCGACAAGCAATACGCCGACTTCGAGCTAGAACTTGAATTCAACGTGCCAGAAAACGGCAACAGCGGCGTCTTTATCCGCGCACCCAAAAAAGGCGCGCCGTGGGTTCAGGGGATGGAGATCCAGGTGCTCGACGACTACGGCAAGAAATGGCAAAAGCTGAAACCGGCGCAGTTCTCCGGCGCGATCTATGCGGTCGTCGCGCCGTCGAAGCGAGTCACCAAGAAGGCCGGCGAGTGGCAGAAAATGCAGATCCGCGGCGAGGGACGACAGGTGCAGGTTTCGATCAACGGCCAGCAGGTCGTCGACGCCAATCTTGACGACTATGCCGCCAAGGCCAAACGGGTTACCGGACTGACTCGCAAAACGGGCCACATCGGATTGCAGAACCACGGCGACCGGATTTCGTATCGAAACCTTCGCCTGCGTACGATCGGATCGGCCGACAAGAAAACAAAGAAATAGTGAGAGACTCCGAAGGCGTTTCACTACCATCTTAGCCCGACGTTAAGGAACCCAGACCATGGCCAAGACACGACGCATGTCGCGACGCGGGTTTGTCAAGCGATCAGCGGCCGCGACCCTGGCGATACCATACTTTGTTCCCTCTTCCGCGCTGGGACTGGCCGGAAATGTGAGCCCTAGCAATCGCATTATCTATGGGTTCGTCGGCTGTGGAGGACACGGTGCCGGCTGGAACCTGGACCAGATCTTTCGCATGAACGATGCGCAAGTGGTCGTTGTGTGTGACGTCGACCAGGCGCGGATCAAAAAGGGCAAGGACCGAGTCGAAAAACATTACGGCAGCAAGTTGGGCAAGAACTACAAGGGCTGCGACACAACCACCGACTTTCGAGAGGTGATCAATCGCAAAGATATCGACGTCCTCTCGAATCACACGCCCGACCACTGGCATGTGATTCCGTCGCTGATGGCAGTCAGGGCAGGCAAGGATGTGATCTGCGAAAAACCGCTCACGGTGTTCGTGGAAGAAGGTCGGGTGCTGTGCGACGCGGTGAAGAAGCACAAGCGAATTTTCCAAACCGCCTCGGAGAATCGTTCGATCGACACCTATATCCACATCTGTGAGTTGGTTCGCGCCGGACGGATCGGCAAACTGAAGCACATCAAGGTCTCGCTGCCCGGGGGAAACGATCCGCGCGGGGCGAACTTTACGCAGCGTGACGAACGGCCCGTTCCCAAGGGTTTCGACTATAAGATGTGGTTGGGCCAGGCGCCGGTTAGGCCGTACGTTCCCGCGCGATGTCACGGCAGCTTTCGCTGGTGTCTCGACTATTCGGGCGGTCGCTTGACCGACTGGGGGGCTCACCTGATTGATCTGGCCCAATGGGGAAACAACACGGAAAACACCGGGCCGGTGGAGGTCGAGGGCAAGGGCAAGTTTCCGCCAAAGACCAGCCTGTTCAACACGGCTCACGCCTTTGATATCAACTACAAGTACGCCAACGGAGTGACGCTGAACGTCTCGAGCAGCAAGCCAGGCATCCGCTTCGAGGGCACCGAAGGCTGGATCGGCTTTGACAACTGGCGCGCACCTTTGCAGGCCAGCGACAAGTCGATTATCGCGTCGAAGATTGCCGAGAGCGAGCAGCTTTACCGGCCCAGCCAAATCGTTCCCCGCCGCAGTGGAATCGGCGGCGAGCATCGCAACTTTGTCGACTGTGTCAAGTCACGAAAGCCATGCTATGCCCCGGCCGAGACCGGACATCGCACGATCACGATCGCGCACATCGGCAACATCGCCATGCAACTCGGCCGCAAGCTGCACTGGAATCCCAACAAGGAGCGTTTCGTCAATGATGCCGAGGCCGACAAGATGCTCTCTCGCAGTCAGCGCGAGCCGTGGACCATGGCCAATGTCGACAAGTGGATCAAAGCGAACGCCTAATTGGACAGCGCCACTTAGGGCCGAGCTAACACGATTAAGTCATTGAAACCTATGGACTTGCGTGCATCGTGTGCGGTCTCGAAAAACCCCGACGAAAAGAAAGAACCGCGGATGGACGCGGATACACGCGGATCTCTCATGTGAGTCTTGGAAAGTGGGAAAGCAATACCTGTAATTCACGCACTTCAAATCGATCTCGAAACGACTGGGAAAATCACCCCATGAAGACCGCGCGGCGAGAAACATCCGCGTTTATCCGTGTCCATCCGCGGTTCTTTCGTTTCCCAAACGTTGAGCGCGGTCTCCAGGAACGGAAGTTTTCAGATCGCGAGACCTTGGATACAAAGCATTCCCAATCGAGAGCGAATTGCCCAACAACTTCGCCATAAGTGGTTTCATTTTCAAAACTTAATAACGCTAGCACGAGCCTAAGTGGCGCGGTCCTAAGCGCATGAACCGCCAGGAGTCCAGTTGATGTTGAAAGCCGTTGTTTGTTTGCCAGCGCTACTTGGACGCACGATTCCAACAGTCGCCGAGGCCACGAAGCCGAACGTTGTTCTGATCATGGCCGACGATACCTAGTCCCGGTCTTCCGCAAAGGCCGGGAAGTCGATGTCTAAAGCGATCTCACTCTTAACCGCTGGGCTTGGCGGGCGCTTTCACCGGCGCGGGTTTCAGTTTCGGCGGTGCCTGTCGATATCGCGTTCCTTCCGGTGGACGGTTGCGATTCGGAGCGCTTAGCACCATCTTGAAGTGCCATGCCGGGTCGCTGTTGACCACCTTGATCAACAGCTCATGCCAGCCGGGAGAAAGATAAATGGTGCCCGTCGATGTGCGCGATGATTTCGCCTCGCGGGCGGTACAGGTCGCGATCAACTTGCGATCGATCCACAATTTGTGGCCGTTGTCGCTGGAGAGGCGCAAGTCGATCGACTGCCTCTTGGGGAAATAAACCCAACTGACCGCATAGGCAGTCTGCGCCCCGGTGACCTTAAGCAACTGCTGCAAATCGACGCGACCGTCCTTTGCCTTGCCATCGATCCAACGAACCTTACGGCCGTTGAGCGTGTACGTCGCGCCCAAACGCACAGGACCGAGCTCCGGTCCATAGGTGATGTCGTGGCCGGCGCCCCCGGGGTTTGGAAACGGACCGATCACTTTCCAGTAATGAATGTTGGCATTGGAAAACTTGGCGAAAAACTCCGCTTCTATTTCCTTGGGCAATTGGCACGCCTTCATGAGCTCTGCAATCTCGGCAACGGGCCCGACCTCTCGGGCGTTGACCGGATCATGATAGAACAGCGAGATCCACTTGCCCGCGACGGCGGGATCGCAATCCATCAATAGAAATTTTCGCAGCGCGAGTCGCCGCTGCGGCTGATCAGCGAGTGACTTTTCGAGTTGCCGCCAGTAGTTCACGGCGATTTCCCCGAAGGGCATTTTCTTGAGCAATTCCTTGTTCATCGACCCGACGCCCAAGCCGAGCCACTGCAAGTCACCGGTCCGCTTCGTGCTGCCCAGATGCAACGTTAAGTTGACCGTCTGTCCGTGCAATGAGGAAAGATTCCAAGAATGGCTCTGTTTTCCGTCATATTCGATCTGGATGGTTGGAAGCTTCTTGCCGTCAACGGCCATTTGAAGCGGAAGCCCCGCTGAACCGGCAGCGCGGAGATAGATCAGATCGCGCTGCGGCGTGACTTGCAGACTGCGCGAAAGCGTCACTCCCTTATCATCTTCGATCCGTAGCGTGGGTAACCAACCCTCGCTCGATGTCGACCAACGTGGCGCCCCAAGAGAGATCAGCTTCGGGTCGCCAACGACCTTCCAATCGCTCCAGCCAGCCAGGAAACGCCTGATGATTGCCCAAGACCTGTCTGGGTCGGGCCCGACCTGCACCATGGGAAATAACCAATTCACGTCGTCACGGATGTCCAGCGGATCAGCGCCGGACGGGCGACCTTTATGAGCCGTGTTCGCTACGAGAATCAATCGCTTCGCACCGTCACATTCGAGCGGACCGATTCGGACCGCGGGGTCGGATCCCCGTATGAATCCACTCGTCCAGAGCGACTTGCCGTCGATCTTGTCGCGAAAAACCTCACACCGTACGCAGCCCCCTCTGCCCACATCGACGTCGAGATCGATCCAAGTGGAGAATGTCCGAGCGCCGGCCGGCAGATCAAACGCGACGGCCGACGGGGCGTGCATGCCGACACCGACGTCGGCGCTCAATTTCGGACTCGCCAAGGTCTGACGATGTGCGTCACGGTTTCGCTGCCAGGTAAGACGCCGAATTCCGTTCTGCGCCGCTCGGTCCTTCACGGTGATCGCCGCCGCCGGCAACGACGATAACGGAACTTCGTCGACGCGACGATAGCCGCGATGCACAATCTCCTCCGGTGGCACATAGATTGCCTCCATCGCCCAACTCGGCTGGATGAGTTGGTAGACCTGATCGACACCCCGCTTGGGCGCGCGGCGCTGGCTGATCAAAAGACTGCGACGATAAGTAATCACCGACCCGTCGGTCGTCGCGATTCGGGCAATCAGATCCTTCGGATTCCGACTGGGATAGTCGCGCATTTCGCTTATCAGAGTCGCCCCGTCGACCGGCGGCGCATAGAAATCGACGAGACTGTCGATCGGCACCGTCTGCACACCGTCGTCGGTCAGCAATACGGCGCCCGCCGCTTTCCAGCGCACTGAGCGCAAGGTGAGTTTAGGTCCGTTACTCAAGATCGCGGTAGACGGCCGTCCGCCGGCCAGTCGCTTTGCGTCACGGACGATCCGCAATACACGATCGGCTCGTACGCGAAGCCGGTCGTCGCGCGAATAAACGACCCCCGCCAGCGCGATCATCAATTGCGGCGGAGTCCCCGACGTACTGTTCGCCGGTAGACAGCCTGTCACTTCTCCCTGCAGGATGTCGCCGCCGGCCATGACGACATAAGAACCCTTTCGGCGGATCACCTTGCTGGTGTCGTGAATGAATCGCACGGGACTGGCGGGATCGAACAAGTCCTTGCCGGCCATCTTGGGGCGATCACGGCCGGACTTCCAGGCCGGAAGGTGCTTGCCTGAGACAACGCTACCATCGCGCAAGACCACCTGAAAACGATCGGCCCCGTCGGCGACGGTGGTCAACAAGATGACGGCCAGCAGGGCAGTAAGTGGTCGATCGATTCCCATGGTAGCGAGTAGACTTCCCGTGAGGCAAACCGTGGTAGAATACCTCCATCTTAATCAATCAAGACCTGGGTCGCACAGCGATGCGTCAATGCAAACGAAAACAGGTCGGGGAGCGAACCATTCCGATGCCGCGTGAGGAATTCGTCGCCGTCACTTACCAAGCGGAATGATGCTGCTTTTGATATCATCCAGGCGTTTCTTCGCCAGATCCTGCATCGCCTTGACCCTGTCGGGGAACTTGGCACTCAGGTCGGTCTTTTCGTCGAGGTCCTCGGCGAGATTAAACAGTGCGGGTCCACTGTTGCGTCCGCCAAGTTGAGCATGCCTGCGGTTGGGAAAGAGCTTCCAGTTGCCAACGCGGATCGCCTGAAAACCGCCTGAGCCGTGCCAATAGAGTAGGTCGTTGCGGGGATGTACCGCGTCTTTCTTGCCGATCAACGTTGCCCAGACGTTTACGCCGTCGATTTTTGGGCTCTCCTTGCTAATTGTCTTCAGATCGATGCCGCACGCATGGCTGAGGGTGGGCAGCAGATCGATCGCGGCGATCAGTTTGTCGCTCTCTTGCCCTTTCGCAATGACGCCAGGAAATCGCACAATGCAGGGCACGCGCGTGCCGCCTTCAAGAGCAGACCACTTCTTGCCCCGGTACGGTTTCGCCGTGGACTCCTTTGTCCCGGGCTCGGGCCCATTGTCCGAGAGGAAGACAACGATCGTCTTCTTGTCGAGTTTTTCCATCTCCAGCGTCTTCAATATCTGCCCGATGCGGTGGTCCATTTCTTCGACGACATCTCCATACTTGCCGAACCGCGATTTGCCTTTCCAGTCTGGATGCGCCTCGACCGGGAAATGTGGAGCCGTGTAAGGAATGTAGAGCAGAAACGGCTTGGCCTTGTTCTGTTTGATGAAACCGATCGCCTCGCGGGTAAACTGCTCGGTCAGCAGACGGTTGTTAAAGGGCTTTTCGAGCAGTTTGTCTCCACGCCAGAGTTCTTTCGTCTGGTTGTTGCTCTTGTTGATGTAGTAGGCCAGATCGAATCCTTGCCGGTGAGGCCGCAGCGGACGAGGGTCGCCCAAGTGCCATTTCCCAATCAGCGCCGTTTGATAGCCTTGGCTCTTGAAGATCTCGCCCATAGTGAGCGCGTCGGGACTCAACCCTTGGTTTCTTTTCATCATGTAACCGACCACACCCCGCGTCCAGCCGAGACGAACCGGATAGGCGCCGGTCAGCAGGGCGATCCGTGAAGGCGTACAAACCGTCGCGCCGGCGTAGAAGCTGGTGAGCCTAATCCCGTCGTCGGCGAGTTGGTCGAGAACGGGCGTCTTGATCTTGGGGTGACCGTAGCAGCCGAGGTCATGGTATCCGAGGTCATCGGCAAGTATTAGCACGATATTAGGTACACTTCCACTTGCCGTATTTTCTAGGTCTATTGACAGTAATACCGTCAATGCGGTAAGTATAAGTGTAGCAATTCTGTGTAGTAAATGACTTGGTATACAAAAAGGGCCTGGGCGTCGGCATTGGTTGATCACTGGCATTTGAGGGCCTTTTGGTAGATGCAGGAGCGGTTGGCAAGCGGGTCGAAGCTGCTGTGGCCTTTACAGTATCGATCGCGCGTAGCCTCAGGTCAATCTACAGCAACGGCAGTGGCGCGGCTCAAGGAGGGAATCCTCATGGGGCGGAAGAAGAAAGCACGGCGACAATCGCATGGCTCGGCCTGGCACTGGAAACAAACTGATTCTTGGTATTTCACTCTGCCGGGCACGAAGAAACGAGTGGCGCTATTCGACGAAGACGGCGAACGGATTCGTGGAGCATCGAACAAAGAGGCGGCCGAGCTCGCGCTGGCCAAAGAGAAGCTGACGTGGGAGGAAGAGGGAGACTCTCTCGGCGCCAGCAACGGACAGTGGCTCGTTGCCCGAGTGGGCTCTGAGTATATCCAGTATTGCGAGCGCGGTGTGGCCAACGGTTCGATTAGCAAGAGCCATCATTACAATACCGTGAGATGGCTCAACGACCTTTGTTCCTACTGTGGTGCCATGCGAGTCGCGGAGCTAAAGAAAGGCCACGTCAAGGATTGGATCGAGTCACATGCGACATGGCGCAGCACCGAGACCCATCGCGGCGTCATCGCAGTCGTTCTGGCCGCTTTCAATCGCGCAGACGAGATGTACGGGGTTGCGAATCCCATCAAAGGACTAAAGAAGCCCGCTCCGAAGCCGCGACTCCAATCAGTCTGCCCGGAAGATGAGCAGACGCTCTACAAAGCGACCGAACCATGTTTTCGTAATTTCCTTTTCGCTGCGTTCCATACCGGATTGAGGCCGTTCTGTGAACTGGCCACGATCACGGCCGACGATGTCGAAGAGACGGATCGCGGCATGATGTGGCGGGTTTATTCGTCCAAGACCAAGAAGACTCGCAAGATCCCGGTTCGTCCGGAGGTGGCAGACTTGACGCGAAGACTCATGAAGACGGCTCCGAAGGGATCGGGGCTGCCACCGCTTCGCAACACCCAAGGCAGGCCTTGGAAGCGCATGACCGGCGTGGTGCGATATCTGACGATAAAGAAAAAACTGGGCTGGGACACCGACCACATCAAGTCCAGGTATTCCTCCTACACCTGTCGTCACACCTTCGCGCATCGCATGCTCTCTGGCTACTGGACCGACGGCGTTGGTTGCTCCATTGAAACATTAGCCGAGTTGCTAGGCGACACGCCGAAAGTTGCCTTTGATCATTACGGTAGGGAATGGGGGCAACATTACCAGGCTCCCCTGTGGGCCGCCATCGGTGAGACCCCTTCACCGACAGCCAAGCGAAAAAAGCCCGCGGCGCGCGCGAAGAAGGCCACGGTTACAGCGGGGCGAATCCGCCGTGCTTCTCGCGACAATTCCGAGACAGCGAAGAAGATCCCAAGACGTCCGCGATAATTGCCGTACAGAAAATCGGAACTCCTCAACATGGCACAACAACCAAAACGCCGGCGTACGCGAGGGTCTGCCTGGTATTGGCAGCAGACAGACACCTGGTACTTCACGCGGCCGGGAACAAAACAGCGTGTGCCGCTGTTGGATGAATCGGGAAAACGGATTCGTGGGCGAGACAGCAAAAAAAATGCCGAATTGGCGCTGGCGCGAGTGAAGGTGGCTCGCCAATGGCGGCCAACCGCTGAGCCAACGGATAATGAGGAATGGCTGGTCGCCAAGGTCTGCTCGAAGTTTATCCAGAATGTCAAGCAAAGAGCGGCGAATAGTTCGGTGGTCGGCGAATACCGAGACGAGGTCATCCGATATCTTAATTTGCTAAGCGAGTATTGCGGTGCTCTGCCGGTTTCGCAACTCCAGAAGGGGCATGTCCAGCACTGGATCGAGAGCCACGACAGTTGGCGTTCGCCAGTAACGCGTCGCAACGCCATCACGATTGTCCAAGCGGCGTTCAATCATGCCGCAGAAGAACACGACGTGCGAAATCCCCTGAAGGGGTTGAAGAAGCCGCCGGCACGGCCACGGCTTCATTCGTTTGATGACGAAGACGAAGCGGCAATCTACGGTGCAACCGACGAACCGTACGCAAACTTCCTGTTCGCCGCGGTTCGCACTGGTCTGCGACCATTCTGTGAACTAGCGAAATTGACAGATGGCGATATCGAGGAGACCCCGCATGGGATGATGTGGCGAGTGTACTCGTCCAAGACAAAGAAGACGCGAAAGATCCCGGTGCGCACTGACGTTGCCGACCTGACGAGAAGTCTGATTGGGGATCGGCCTGATCGTGATCTGGTCGTATTTCGAAACCCTCAAGGCAACCCCTGGAAGAAGGTAACCGGGGTGGCACGTTTCCTGAAAATCAAGCGTGCCCTTGACTGGGAATCCGATCCGGTAAGATGGAAATACTCGACCTACAGTTGCCGACATACGTTCGCGCATCGGATGCTCGCTGGATATTGGAACAACGGCATCGGCTGTTCGATCGAGACCTTGGCCGAGTTGATGGGCGACACGCCCAAAACCGCCTTCGATCATTACGGCCGTGAGTGGGGGCAGAGCTATCAGGATCCGCTGTGGGCGGCGATTGGTGTGGCAAGCCTGACTTGAGGCTGCGCAGCCAATCAACACAGAGCGAACAAGGGAAGTCCGGCGACAAGCGGCATCGAGTTATACAGCAACGATTACTACCCATGCAGGCATCAACAAGGCTCGGCGCACGTCCACGATCGTACGATGGATACAAACGCGCCCGCACTGCCAAACTCTTCTGTTTGAAGTCGTTAAGCGAGGAACGTTACTGTCGTGCCGCGAATGCTGTGCGCACCATATGCTTATTCTAAATTCGGGGTCAAAATGCGTCATGATAAATCGAATTGCGAAAGGTGTGCTATCAGCGGCCCGCCTTGGCGCAAGAACGGAACAGCATACCACCATTCCTTTTGAACAAGGTCAACGGAAGGCGCTTCTATGGCGATCGAATACTGCGAATGCCGTGACGTCCATCTAGCATCGAGTCCATAGGAAATGCTCGCCATGCGAGAATCAATGCTCGGTCGCCGCGTGCGAGCGACCGTCAACGGCTACATATGTCGATTCGGATGGCCGAGCGGCGCTGTGATTCCTGGAAACGAAACTTGTTGAATCGGAGGTCGGCGAGAATTAGCCCGCTGAGGGTGGACCCGCATCAGGTCGCGAATGCGACCAACTTCACATGGTTCGATTTGGATTCTGCCCTGGCCCTTCCGTCCTGACTGGAAATATTCAATGGTCACGGATTGTCCGCGAATCAACAACAACCCGCGGTCGGATTCTCCAAGCCAGCCGTAGAGCGTAGCCGTACTGATCCCCAGGTGAATTGCTGCCTCCTTGGCTGATAGGTAAGCCTGGTTCATCTCGATGCCCACACTCGGCAAGTCAATACGTACTTCAGGTGGTTCGCCGTCTGGGTTCCCACGGGTAATAAAACAAATGTGTTTACAAAACGATTATGCAGTTCAGTTATCGCACCCGACTCGCATGGTGAGATTTCTCAGGTATTTCTGGGATCTATTTCGTCGAACGGTAATCTCCAATTCACGATGATGGGAATGTGATATTGACGCGGGTCATTGATGAGCACACGTTTAAAGTACGAAGCTTCACGAGAAGCTTTCTCTGTTACTCTAAACTTGAGGAGAGATGTCATGGTTTGCAGCAATGACAACGCTCATGAGATTCCCAGAGCCAAGCGTGTTTTTGAAACTATTAGTGGTCGAGTTCGCACGGTGCGTACGACCGAACGACTGTGGGATTCGTTGACACCGGGGGATCGCCTGCGTCTGGGTGATGACTTCGATGCCGCGTACGCCAAATTTGGCGGGGCGGTCGGTATGTGGAAACACTTGCGCGGTGTTTCAACACAACGCTCCGTTATGGACCTCGCAAAGAGGTTCAGCCATGTATGCGAGGATGATTACCATTTAGTCTTACGGGTATCCGGCGAAGTACCGGAGGAGCCAGGGGAAATTCCCGAATCGGCAATGTCTCCAGGCCATCTCGTTCTGATAGAAAACCCACGTGCTGCTTTCTGGAGCGGCAAAGCCATCACAATCGACTGGTTCAAATCTGAAAAACCATGGCGTTACTTCTGGAAGCTTGCAAGCGGTGCTAAGACAGGCACTCCCATTGACCGGTTTGAATTCGGCGAGGATCTGCATCATGATTACTTGACGAAACAGAAGTGTCGTCTTGTAAACCTGAAAGGCTTTCCGGTTGATTTAGGTGAAAAGATCGTCTCGAAAGGTCGCGGATCGCAGACACTCGATCTAAAGCAAGAACACATTCGCGTCATCGAGTCGCATTTGATCGAAGTCGCACGAGAACTCCTTGGCTGATAGGCCAAACACGCAGATCCCCGAGCCCGGATCATCACATATGGTTCGGGCTTTGGTATGCGCACTGACCTCTGCCGGCACTTTGGTGGGCATCCCCCTGCCGATACGTCGCCGTACGGGCTTTCTTTGCGGTGCGATAAAAAGAGCCCCTTTGCCAATATCTTCATCCAAATTGAAGGATTATCCGTTCATGCGATCGCAATGCGATCGTTGATCATTAGCTTGACCCTCTGGTGAATCTCGGACTCACACCGAATTCCAGAAAGGGCAAATGATGAACGATTCAGACAATATCGCCGAAAGTTGCGCCACGCAACGTTTGAGCAATGATCCAAACGAGAGATGGACCATCGATGAGTTGGGCCAACGGGCGGAAGTCCTGCACAGAGAAATCGAGTGCCGCGAAGAGGCTCTGGCACCCGCCTATTGGCAGCTAGGGGAGACGTTGAATTTGGCTCGCAAGAATTTTGCGCATGGCCAATGGTCCCGTTTTCTTGCGCAAAGGGGCATCGACAAAGGGCGAGCCTCAAAAGCCAGAGCGATCCATCGCACGTTCAAGGACCCGCGGGAGGTCGAAAGGATGTCGGTCCAAGCAGCATACGAGCGTCGCAAGAGACAGTCGCGGCGCGGTCGACGGGGAGCATCCGACAAAACACAGTCGAAGCGTCATCAGCAAGCGACCAGCATCGGCGATTGGCTAATGGATGCCTGCCAACATATCGATTTCTTTTGCGAAGAAGCGGCACACCTAACCGCCACGCAGGCCAGGCCGTTAAGAGATTCGATCGACGTGATGGTTGATCAACTGCAGCGCCTTCGTACTCAGCTCGACCGGCAGAACGATGATTCCGAGTGCGGAGACACGGCCAGTCATTCCGCGGATCAACGCTAACCACCGTCTTTGCCATCGCGACCTAAATCGAGCAGTCGGATGCGTCATAAGTAATTGGGGTGCGGATTACCTCTTGGCACATGATGCTCATCAAGCACCGCATAGATCATTCCCTTCGCAACTTCCATGGCGATGGAAGATTCGGACTCCTGCCGCCGGGAACGATGATCGTGTGTTCGTCCGAGCCAATCGCCTGTCGGTCTTCCAGCACCGCGCACCAAACGATAATCCGGAACAAAAAACTTCTCAGCCGGAAATCGCAGTACGCGATCTGTGTGCGATAGCCCATCCAGATACTGCCAGGTGTTGTCTTGCGGCAGCAGCGCCTGGTTGTACCAGGAGTGGCTAAATGGAAAGCATTGCCGCGAACTGTTCGTTATTAGGAGACTTCGATCATGATTGCTTGCAATCGTCGGAAGCGAGTAAAGTCCGGTACGTTCTTCTGTTTCGCCTTCGGATCCGCGCTGAACTCAATTATTCGCCACTGGAAAGCTGTGGTATCGATCACCACCACAGTGTTGATGACGGCGATAATCATGAGTATCGCCCTTATTGGCCTAATCGCGGCTTGCGAAGACACTACCGTGGCGAGCCAACGCTACATCGATGCTACTGCGACCAGTCCGGTGAACAACAGCTTGCCGGGCAACTTTCCCACCAAGGCACCGCTTTGGTGCGATGGCCGCCGGCTCGGTGGCGGCAGGCGTGTCGCCAGCCGGAAGAAGGTCAAACGCACGCGGGCGGAGATCCTGCGCGAACAGAAAGAGTTGCTGGATCGGACGAATCGCGAGATCGATGAAATTGTCGCCGAGTTTCACAAGAGACTGCCACGCAGCAAAGCAAAGTCGATTGGCTGCGCGTATTGTCGCTACTCGTCACGATTCCAGGATTCGATTGGCGATCAGCTGCGCAAAGTGCTCGAGGAGGCTTGCAAACTCGGTATCTTCATTGCCCGCGAGCATGTTTTTTTCGACACGGCGGTGCGTGGTTTCAAGGACCGTCGTCCGGGCCTCACTGCCCTCAGGAAGGCAGTCGCTCGCAAAGAAGTGAAAGCGTTCATGGCCTTTGCAACAAGTCGCATCTTCCGCCGCGCCTATAAGGCGCAGGAATTCGTGGAGGAGACGCTTGGCGACGCCGGAGTACGTGCGATCTTCTTGCAGCCACACATCGACACGGATGCTGACAGCTGGCGTCTTATGTTCCAGATGCTCTGCGCGATGGACGAGAACCTAGTGCGGATGATCGGTGCGCATGTCCGCGCGTCGCACGAAGGACTGTTCATGCGCGGCATGGTATGTACGTCGTTGTCGTTGGGATTTACGGGAGAAGACGTCCCGGGCGAATTCACGAAGCGTAAACGCCCACGTCAGCGGATCATTGTTGATACTGAGTCTGCCGCCTGGATCGAAAAGATATACCAGTGGTATGTCGAAGACGATGTAAACATGTCCGAGATCGCTCGCGAGCTGAATGATGACGATGAGGCACCCGTGCCAGCCAAGTCGTTGACTGGCTTGTGGACTCAATCACTGGTTCGCAAGCATTTGTTGAATCCGTGCTACCGTGGTTACTGGGTTTATGGGGCTACTGAAGCGAAATGGTCCAACAAGAAAGACTACGCCCGCCAGATTCCGCGTGAATCGCCTCTTCAAATGGGTCAGTGGGAGAATCTTCGTATCGTCAGCGATGAGCTGTGGTACAAGGCCCAGGAACTCCTGGCCAACGAGCGTGCGAAGTCGGGGCGCAAGGCCAAGAGGAATGATGGCGTTGCCCGACCTCGTTTCTTGCGAGGGTTGTTCGTCTGCCCTGAACACGAGCGTCAACTGGTCGTCGGGGGACCCTACGGTTCTGTTCTGTTTTGCCCGCTCTGTCGCGCGATCAAGGCGGAGCGCCGTCCGCTATATACTTACTTGAACCGCGAAGTCGCATTGCGACACACGTGTAACAAGTTGGCGGATCTGGTTCGCGCCGACGATCGACTCGTCACGGAAATTATCTCGTCGTGCCAGCGAGAGGTCGAAGCGCTCCAGACGGCAGATCCGGCTGTTGTCAATCGCTTGCGGACCCGTCTTGGCAAGGTCGATAGCACGATTGCCTTCAATCGTCGTCAACCCGGTTACACCAAGGAGGAACAAGCGGCAACAGAAGATCTGCTGCGGGAGATAGGGGTCGAACGCACTAAGATTCTTGCAGCGATTGCAGCCCACGAGTCCGCGCAAAGTCGAACAATTGAAGTACCGACGCCCGAGCAAGTCCTGCAGCTGCTAGCCGAACTTGGTGATACTCTTGCTACGGCCGCCGATGCCGAAACCGACAAGGAAATGCGAACTGCGCGGCGCATTATTGACGCGTTGACAGGCGGTCACATCGAGTTGTTCCAAATGGGTGAGCGGAGGGCCCAACGCGGCTGGCTCAAGGGAACTTTCACGGTGCGGCTACTTTCCTTCCTCGTGGAGCGGATCACGGGTGCGACTCCAAGCGAAGACGACGATGGTGTCGAGATTTCAATCGAATACCGTGATCCTCCGGCCATCATCCAAGAATCGGAAAGGGCAAAGGAACTTTATGATGAGGATTTGATGAACGCCGAGATTGGCGTGCAGATGGGCTGTGCTCGTAGCCGCGTTACGAAGTTGCTGAAATACTGGTTCGAGTCGCGCGGGCTGGAGATGCCCGACGGTCGCTCGCGTCGCTCCATGCTGAAGAAAAAGCACATGGAGCCACCGCTATATCAGCAGATTGCTGATCGCGTAATGGTGTTTTACAAGCAGGGCATGCTGCTGGGAGACATCGCCAAGAAAATCGGTTGTGATCACAACACGATTACGGCGGCGGTTCGCTGGTGGCATGAACAGCGCGGGCTGCCTGTTCCCGATGGGCGCACGCGGCGCAAGGAGTTGGATGTGAAGTCATCACCCAAAACCGAGGATACGAGGCCTGACACGGATGATCCGCAGTCAGAGGACAAAGAGGATGCCGACACTGCAGACGAGTAACCGTTAATATCACCAGTTGCTCAACAGAATCTATGCATGAGGCTCGGCGGCCACATTCACCCAGCTTTTCTCTTCGTCTTGAGGGTATTGTTATGAACAAGAACACTCAGGTGCGTCAGCAGATACCCGAATGCGCGATACACCCGCGCAGGTCCGAGGACGGTGTCGGTGAGGGGCGTCA
>Ga0114996_10004167_pt1 | contig 17525 bp, 12 predicted proteins | sample ArcticOcean_MG_C_4_FD_87039 | JGI IMG/M metagenome (GOLD analysis project Ga0114996, IMG submission 87039) | Marine microbial communities from western Arctic Ocean - ArcticOcean_MG_CB4_134 | ecosystem: Environmental > Aquatic > Marine > Oceanic | place: Arctic Ocean: Canada Basin | collected...
AGAGCCTCGCACCGGCCACTGGGCGCAACAAACAGATTGCCCAGAATTTCCTCAACGGTGTCACTGCGGTCGCGGGAACCAAACACTATGAGGCGATCTCCAAGGCACTCCGCATGACGCCACAGCCCGATGTGCTGTTTGTACTGACCGATGCGGATCGCCCGCATCCTACGGGCAACCAACTACAGGAACTGACGCGTCGCAATCTGGGGCGACGCACGTCGATCCACGTGATTCAATTCGGCGATGGTCCGCTTGAGGACAAATCGTCCTTCTTTAAGCGACTCGCGGCAGGCAACGGCGGAACGTTTCGCTACGTCGACGTCAGCAAACTGCGTCGGGCTGCTCCCGCCCGTCAACGATGACCGAAATAGCACGCTAGCGCCCCGCCTGAGCACACTCGTGCGCGCCGTCGTCATGGAGATATTCTACTAACGCCCGAGAAAAAACGCCCCATCGCGGTTCTTCGCGAAACGGCACGGACGTTGCTCTATTGGTTAGGCGAAAGGGTAATCGCCCTGAGTCATTTTTGAAGAAAGGGGGCCCGCCATGATTCGCTCCTCCCACTCACGAGACCCGCCGCGAGGTTGCACGGTGGGCGAAACTGCCGTCGAGGAGGCCTACAACCGACTGAGTAACGCCTCGCACTATTTCCTTCGCCGGATTCTGTGTGAGTATGACAACGGGACGCTGTTCGTCAGCGGAAAAGTGCCCTCGTATTACCTCAAACAGCTTGTTCATTCGCGGCTGCGGGGTATCGAGGGCGTCCAGCAGATCGAGGACCAAATCCAGGTGGTCAGCCCTACGGGCCTCAGTAGCGACCCGGTAACGGGCTACCCCTTAAGAATGCGAACACCACAGCGCGAGACGAAGTGACGATAACCGACGACCGCGTTTTTTGAGCGGTCTCCATTGAGAGAGTACGCAAGCCGAAAAGGAGCAATATGTCAAAATCATTGCCATGTCGTGCTGGCGAGAAATTCGGCGGACCAACCGCGAGATTCGACTGATACGTGGCCGAATGGGCGGATTCCCCCCGGGGGAGCCGCAAAGTCGGCGGCCTACCACCAGGCCAAACTAGAACTCGCCCCGGCCCGCCGTTTTTCGAGAGGGCCAACCACCAGCACGATGCATGCCCCCACGCCGGCCGCCATAGCTTCACTTGGCGGCCGGCTTTCTTATTGCCCCGTCAGCCTACTCAGACCGCCTCAGCCGCGCCATGTTGACATTCTCTCGGGCTATTCTGTACACTCCTAAAACTTCGTTAAAAGTTCATTTCGCGGACGTGTCTTGGCGATACCCCGCGTTGGCCCCAAGGAGTTGGCGGATCTTATTCTTTGTCGCACGGGTTGAGAGACGCGTGGGAATCGAAGCCGCACCTCGATTAAGGGGCCTTTTGAATGACTCGTGCCGGAAAACCAGGGATGGAACCCACCGAGCCGTTATGCTTTTTTCACGCCGGCGATCTCTTCGTCGGGTGCCCTGAAGTACGCTTGCCTACCCGTTGATTTGTTGTGACTTAGTGCTCCCCCACCATGCAACCACCGATCCAAAAAGGATGATCCCGCGATGAGGCTCCCAACGATACCAAGCCATCTCAGAGGACTTCGACTGATTCCCACACTGCTTGCCATTGTGGTGACCTTGCTCTGTAGCAGCAGCTTGATGGCGGGCGAGATCGGCAGCGGCCCTGTGATCGCCGCAATCTCTGTCGAACTGATGTGGGCAATCCCACTGGTCGGTGCAGTCTGTGCGTTAGTTCAAGCGTTCGCGTTTTTCAAACAGATGATGGCTGCCGACGAAGGCACGCCTCGGATGATCGAGATCGCCGGCCACGTGAGGTTGGGGGCCAATGCGTATCTTCGTCAACAGTACCTCGTGGTTGCTGCTTTTTTCCTCGTCATCTTCGGGCTGTTATTGTACGGCGCAGTTGTCCTGGAAGTCCTCAATGAGTGGGTGCCGATCGCGCTGATGACCGGCGGATTCCTTTCCGGTCTGGCAGGTTGGTTCGGCATGAAGACCGCCACGTGGGCCAGCAGCCGTACAGCCGCGGGTGCTGAAAAGTCGCTCAACCAAGGTTTGCAAGTCGCGTTTCGTGCTGGCGCCGTCATGGGATTGACCGTGGTCGGGCTGGCGCTGTTGGATCTGACAATTTGGTTCGCAGTGCTTTACTGGGGATTCGGAGTTCAGACCCCGGTTGAGTTGAGCGTGACGATGCTCTGCTTTGGTGTAGGAGCCAGCAGCCAGGCGCTCTTCGCCCGCGTCGGCGGCGGGATCTTTACGAAAGCGGCCGACGTCGGCGCCGATCTGGTCGGTAAAGTCGAGAAGGGCATCCCGGAGGACGACCCGCGCAACCCCGCCACGATCGCAGACAACGTCGGCGATAACGTCGGCGACGTGGCCGGCATGGGCGCCGATCTCTACGAATCGTATTACGGTTCGATGATCGCCAGCGCCGCCCTGGGTGTCGCCGCTCTGGCCAATCCTAAACTGACCAATTCGCTCGGCATCGATCGTGCCGATGCACAGATTCAGGCCATGATGCTGCCGATGGTCGTTGCCGGCGTCGGCATCTTGATGTCGATCTTAGGTATCTATATGGTCCGCACCAACGAACAGGCGTCACAGAAAAATCTGCTCAAGGCGATCGCACGCGGGATCAACTTCTCTACGTTTTTGATCATCGCCGCCAGTATCGGACTTTCGATGTGGTTAATGCCGGCCGTCGAAGGCACGCTGGCGTTCGGTACCCAGATTCCCGGCGTAGCGTTCTCGATCATCACCGGCCTCTTGGCTGGCTGGGTCATCGGCAAGTGGACTGAGTACTCCACCAGCGACGAGTTCGCGCCCACGAGGAACCTCGCCGCTCAGGCAGAGACCGGTTCGGCCACCATCATCATCGGCGGTATCGCCGAAGGAATGGCCAGCACCTGGGTCCCCGTGATCACGATCTCGGTCGCGACGCTCTGCTCCTTTGGATTCGCCAACGGCTGGGAGTTCAACAACCCCGCGTACTTCTCGCTCGGGCTCTACGGTGTGGGGATCGCCGCAGTCGGCATGCTAAGCACACTGGGCATTACCTTGGCGACCGACGCTTACGGACCGATTGCCGACAATGCGGGCGGCAACGCCGAGATGTCTGGGCTCGACCCGAAAGTTCGTGAACGAACCGACGCGCTCGATAGTCTGGGCAACACCACGGCGGCGACGGGCAAGGGCTTTGCCATCGGCTCTGCGGCACTAACGGCGTTGGCGTTGATGGCCGCCTATATGGAAGAGGTGAAGGTTGGATTTGGCCGTTGGGCGACTTCAGCAGTGGAAGAGATTAACGAAGATGGGGTCTATCGCCTCTCGCCGCAATTCATTGTGGACGTCCAGTCGGTCGTCGAGGGTACCGAAAAGAAGCAGATCCACAAAAGCTACCTCGCGACGCGCGACGAAATCGCCCGACTGAGCGACGAGCGCGTTAGTGCCGCATGGAACAGTGCGGAGTTTGGCAACGGTCCGGCAAGAATCGCCGACGTGGCAATCATGTCGGACGAACGCTCGGGGGCAACACGCCTTGTTCACACCACAGACGCCGGCAGCGCGGCGAGTCGTGGTGGTGGACTAACCAATCTCGAGGAAGCGACGCTGCAAGACTTCGTACGTTACTACGATGTCAACCTGTTCAATCCCAAAGTCTTGATCGGCGTTTTCCTCGGGGCGATGGCGACCTTTGTCTTCTGTGCCATGACGATGAAGGCCGTCGGTCGGGCCGCTCAGGGAATGGTCGAGGAGGTCCGGCGACAATTCCGCGAGAAGCCCGGCATCATGGACGGGACCGAAGATCCCGATTATGAAGCCCCAGTCGCGATTAGTACCCGAGCCGCCCAGCGCGAGATGGTGCTGCCGGCCTTGCTCGGACTAGCCACGCCAATTGTCGTGGGACTTCTGCTGGGAGTTGCAGGGGTGTTGGGACTGTTAGTCGGGGCGCTCACCTGTGGGTTCTGCGTGGCGGTGTTCATGGCCAACGCCGGTGGGGCCTGGGACAACGCCAAGAAGTATATCGAGACCGGACAGCACGGCGGCAAAGGCACCGAGGCGCACAAGGCGGCGGTCGTCGGCGACACCGTGGGTGATCCGTTCAAGGACACCAGCGGCCCGAGCCTCAATATTCTGATCAAATTGATGAGCATGGTGAGCGTCGTGGTGGCCGGCCTGATCGTGCGATATAGTCTGACGGCGATGGGCATCTTCTAAAGCAGGCCCCACCATATTTCCAACGGTCGCAAGATATTTAGCCCTCGTTTGTCGCTGCGCCGCGCGAGAGGACTTCCGTTACGCCTGTCCCAGGCCATTTCTCTTGCCCAATGGGCGCGAACCGACCGCCTGACGGTCGTGTCATTTCAGGCTATAATAGAGTGATGCGGTCGATACCGTGTCTGTCACCAAAAAAGGAGCACTCCGGGTGAGTTCCATCGCTGAAACCGTCACCACGTCTGAGTCGAACGCCGAGCGCAGTTTGCAGCTTGCAATCACTGCCGCGCAGACCGCGGATGAAAATCGCGGCACCGACATCGTCGTGCTCGACATGCGCGAATCGACGCCTGTGTTCGATTACTTCGTGATTGCCACCGGCACCAGCCGCAAACAGCTTCACGCGATGAGCGAGGAGATCGACCACAAGCTCGAAGACGACCTGGGCGACAAGCGGATGGGGATCGAGGGGTATCGCGAAAGCCTGTGGATCCTGCTCGATTACGGCAGTGTCGTGATCCATCTCTTCACGGAAGAGACACGCGAGTACTACGACCTCGAGCACCTTTGGTCTCAGGCGAAGCGGGTCGAAGTGCCGGCGCTGTCCGGCAATCCTGCTGCTCGGCCCAAGTAGTCGCCGCTGGGGTTGCGTGAGGTCGGATTGCAACCCACAATAACCGCCGGCCCTTTGGTCGCGTGAGTATCTCATGCCCCTGACAACTGTCGGGGGCTTGCGTTTTTTTGCCCCCCCACTAATCGGCATTGCATTAACGCGCTTTGCCTGTCAGTCGCTATGAATATCCTCGCCGAGCTCAAATCGCGTTTTGCTACCGCTCTGGCCCCGTTGGTTGACGACTCGTCTGAGTTGGTCGAGATGGTTCGCACTAGCCAGGACCCGAAGTTCGGTGACTATCAGGCGAACTGCGCAATGCCGCTCGGCAAGCAACTTGGCCGACCGCCGCGCGAGATCGCCCAACAGATTGTCGACGCGCTGAACGTGTCGGACTTGTGTGAGCCGCCCGAGTTGGCCGGGCCGGGCTTTATCAATCTGCGTCTTAAACACGACTGGATTACTGAGCAAATCAACGCGGTCTCGTCTGACGAACGGTTAGGGGTTGAGCCGGTCAGCGAACCACGCACCTACGTCATCGACTACTCGGCTCCTAACGTCGCCAAACCGATGCATGTGGGCCACATCCGCTCGACGGTGATCGGTGATAGCCTTGGCCGAACGCTCAAGTTTCTTGGGCACCACGTGATCAGCGATAACCACATTGGCGACTGGGGTACCCAGTTCGGAATGATCATCTATGGGTACCGAAACTTTTGCGACGATGCGGCCTATCAGGCGGCACCCGTGCAAGAGTTGGCTCGCCTGTATCGGCTGGTCAATCAACTGGTCGAATATCACGACGACCGCCCTGCCCAAGCGATTCAACAGAAGCTCTCCGAGACAGAGACCCATCTGCGGCGTCAGCGAGCCGTCGAGCCAACGGGCGACAAAAAGGCGGACAAGAAGGCAGAAAAGGCGATTCGCCGACTTAAAGGCACTCTCAACGAACTACAGAAACAGCAAGGCGAGTTGGAGAAAAAACAAGTCACTCTGGAAGCCGATCCAACTATCGGCCCACTGCTGGTCGACCAAAAAGACATCGGGCAAGCCGTGCTCAAGGAAACGGCCAACCTGCACTCAGGCGACGCCAAGAACCTTGCACTCTGGAAAGAGTTTCTGCCGCCCTGTCGCGAAGAGATCAACAAGGTCTACCGCCGATTAGATGTGACCTTCGATCACACCCTGGGCGAGAGTTTCTATCACGATCGTCTGGCTGGCGTCGTCGAAGATCTTCGCGCTAGAGGCATCGCCACAGAAAGCGACGGAGCGATCTGCGTCTTTTTCGGCGAGGACGAGCCACCGATGATCGTGCAGAAAAAAGATGGGGCGTTTCTCTACGCGACCACAGATCTGGCGACCGTGCAATATCGCCTGGAAACGTGGCAGCCTGATGCGATTCTCTACGTGGTGGATCATCGCCAGAGCTTGCACTTTGACCATCTCTTTGCCACGGTGCGAAAGGGTGACTTACCCGATCTCGAACTGCAACACGTCAGCTTTGGCACCGTGCTGGACGACAACGGTCGCCCGTACAAGACGCGCTCCGGCGACACGGTCGGCCTCGAGGGCCTGCTCGACGAGTCGGTTGCCCGCGCTCTGCAAGTGGTCAGCGAGAATGACGACGCCAAACCCAGCGGGCCTGAACTCTCGGCGCAGCAGCGCGCGGAGATCGCCGAGACGGTCGGCATCGCGGCGTTAAAATATGCTGATCTGTCGCACAGTCGCACGAGTGACTACGTGTTCAGCTACGACAAAATGCTGGCCCTCAGCGGCAACACCGCGACCTACATGCAATATGCCTACGCCCGGGTGCAGAATATTTTCTCGCGTGGCAAGATCGACGTCGGCAGATTGCGTGCCGATCCGTCGCCGATCATGATCACCGAACCGGCAGAACGGGCGCTGGCGATCATGTTGTTGCGATTTCCCGAGGCGCTGGCGTCGACCGTCGCCGACTATCGCCCGAACATGCTAACCAACTACTTATTTGAACTGGCCGGACAATTTTCGACGTTCTATCAGCAATGCCCTGTATTAAAGGCCGACACGGCCGAGCAGCGCGTTAGTCGGCTAAAGTTAGCAGACGTGACCAGCCAAGTTCTCCGTCAGGGGCTCACGCTGCTGGGGATCAATGTCGTCGATAAGATGTAGGACGATCATCAATCGCTTGGTGTGGTATGTCAGGGAGCCAGCGATTCAAACTTGCCGAAAATCATTCGCCCGGCACTCGTCTGCAACACGCTGGTGACCGAGAGCTGCACTGTCTTATTGACATACTCTCGTGCACCCTCGACGACGATCATGGTGCCATCGTCCAGATAGCCGATTCCTTGACCGGCCTCTTCCCCCGGCTTGATGATTCGCACCGTGAAGTTTTCGCCTGGCAGAAACACCGGCTTGAGCGCGTTGGCCAGATCGTTCAGATTGATCACACCAACACCGTGTAGCTGTGCCGCTTTGTTAAGATTGTAATCGTTCGTGACGATCTTTCCCTCCAGGTGCTTGGCAAGCAGCACGAGTTTCAAGTCGACCGGCTGATCCGCCCCTTCGGGAAGCTCGCGGTCATAGATCTTCAGATCCACGTCCTTGTTGCTTCGCAAACGATTCATGATATCGAGCCCACGACGACCACGACTTCGGCGCAGCTTATCAGAACTGTCGGCGATTCCCTGCAGCTCCGCAATCACGAAACGCGGCATGACCAACTGATTGTCGAGCATGTGGGTCTCGATCACATCAGCGATCCGCCCGTCGATCACGACGCTCGTATCGAGCAAGAATGGCTTGAGACCCTTGACTTCCTTAGCGAACTCGACGTACGGGATGATGAACCGAAAGTCGTCCTTCGTCTGAACCAACAGACTGATACAGGTATAGCACAACACCATCGCCACCATGACGAGCAATGCGGGCCGATAACGCGGTTCGATCTCGAGTGGCACGAGTGCCAGCTCGACCACGTAGGTCAAGAAAAGGCCGACGATCAAGCCGAAATAAACCGCCGTCACGATATCCAACCGCTTGCGGCGGACCGACAGATCGATGCCGATGACTCCCAGCGCGATCACCACGACACCAATAAACCAAGCGTACGGCTGCCAGCTTGGCGCGGTACCGCCCGGCATGGTTGTGGCCAGCGAGACCCCCAAGCCGATCGCGACCATCAAGAAGATGCAGCGCAGAATGACCAGAGCCATGGCGAAGTGAACTCACATACCAGGGAAACAGTGACGGGATCAGCGATCAGGGCGCGGGTAGTCGAACCGTGCCCTTCGCTTCTATTCTAAAAGCGGTCCCTCGCCGGTACTAGCCCACGCGAAGATTCGACGAAAGGGATTGGCGCGGTTCTGCGGCCATCGTTCTGCTCGAGATTAGCCCTGCACATATTGACTGATCTTGGGTTTGCGGGTCGCCCACCAGTATCGCGCCGTGCTGCGGGACCAGTTGTTCGTGATTCGCCCCGCTTTGTTCTTGTACCAACTCGTATCCGCCGCCGCCCAAGCGGTATGTTGCAGATCTCGCTGCAACCACTGATTATGTTTTTCCATCACGTCACGACGAACTTCGACAGTACGCCCGTTTTTTCTGGCAAGTTGCCTGAGCAGTCCGACGATGTAGTTGGCCTGGCATTCGAGCATAAAAACGATCGAGTTGTGTCCCAGATTCGTATTGGGACCGTACATCATAAAGAAGTTTGGAAAGCCGGGAACCGTCATGCCGAGATATGCCTCGGCCCCGTCCTTCCACTCGGTTTCGATGTCCTTGCCTTCGAGGCCACGAATCTTCATCGGCGATAGAAACGCGGTGCTGTCAAAACCGGTGGCAAAGATCATCACGTCGGCATCGAAATGCGTGCCATCACGGGTAGCAACGCCTGTTGCCGTGAGTTTTTCGATCGGATCGGTGATCAAGTCGACGTGATCTTTCATCAGGGCCGGGTAGTAGTAATCCGCAAGCAGGATCCGCTTACCTCCCAGCGGGTATTTGGGAGTAAGCGCCCGTTGCATCTCGGGATCTGTAACAACCCGTCGCATTGACTTGAGTGAAACTGACGTCGAGATCGCAGAGACGACTCGATGACGCCGGAAGACTGGTATCAAGATCTCGCGACGCCACCAGAAACCCCAGCGATGAAGTTTTGCTCGAAGCGGAGAACTCGCAAAGCGTTGTTTCTCCGTCTCGGTGTACGGCCGGTCATGTTTTCTAATCATCCAATTGGCGCTACGCTGAAAGACTCGAACGCGCTTGGCCAGATGAGCGATCTTGGGAACGAACTGCACCGCGCTCGCCGCGTTGCCGATCACCGCGACGGTCTTGTCCTTCAGATCACATCCGTGATCCCAACGGGCGCTGTGAAAATAGGGGCCTTTGAACTGATCGAGCCCCGCTAGTTGGGGAATCACCGGACGGTTGAGCTGTCCCACGCCCGAGACCAACACATCGGCCTCGATCTCCTCGCCCTCTGTCGTGACGAGTTTCCAGGTTTGCGTCTGCTCGTCGAAATGCGCGCTGGCAATTTCGGTTTGCAACCGAATGTGCCGCAGCAGTTCGTACTTCTCGGCACAGTGTTCGATGTACTGAAGGATCTCTTTTTGCGGCGCCCAGAGACGCGACCAGTCGGTTTTTTGTTCAAAAGAGTAGCAATAGGAAAATGCGGGCGTATCGCACGCGGCACCCGGATAGGTGTTATCCCGCCAGGTTCCACCGACACGATCACTCTTTTCAAAGAGTGTCACCGTGTCGATGCCGGCCTTTTTGAGTTGGATCGCCAAACAAAGCCCGGAAAATCCGGTACCGATAATCGCGACGCGAAATGTAGAAGAGGTGCTTTTCTGAACGGAATGAGACAAGTGAGAATCCTGTCCTTCTACGAGAGACCACACGAGACAATACGCGAGTGTCAATCGCCTGTTAGTTGAAGACCGCGCTGGCACGTGTTACGGTACAAGACCAGTATATTACGAATGGTGCATCGGAGTAAGACACAATATGGGAGCATTTTCGGGAAAAATCGCTGTCGTTACCGGAGGTGCTTCCGGCCTGGGGCGCGGACTCTGCGAGCAGTTGGGCCGCGACGGGGCCATCGTGGTCGTGACCGACGTCAACGAGCCAGGCGCCAGACAGGTCGCTGACGAGATCGATGATGCGGGCGGCCAAGCGATGGCTCTGCGTCTGGATGTGACCGACTCGGAGCAAGTGCGCGAGGTTCTCGACCAAATTATTTCTTCACACGGGCGCCTCGATTATGTCTTCAACAACGCCGGCATTGGCTGCGGCGGAGAGTTTCAAGATGCCACGCCTGACGTCTGGCGTCAGATGGTGAACGTCAATCTGTTGGGGGCCGCTTATGTGATGCACTACGCCTATTTGCAGATGATCAAGCAGGGCGCAGGGCAGATCGTAAATATCGCCTCGATCTACGGTGTTTGTCCGGGCGTGCTAGCGGCTCCCTATTCGGCAACTAAGCACGCTCTGGCAGCGCTCGGGCTGTCGGTCCAGCCAGAAGCGAGTGCGTTCGGGATCGATATCACCACCATTTGTCCTGGCTATCTCGATACCAACATTTTTGCGGCGGCGGCACCCCGTGGTTGGGACGAGAAAGAGACGCTCTCCCGCGTACCGTTTAAGTTGGTTAGCGTTGAGACGGCGGTCCGGCGCATTCTTCGCGCCGTGCGTCGGCGGCGATTGTTGTACGTATTCCCCTGGTACGCCAACGGAATGTGGAGACTACAAAGGCTGAGCCCGAGCCTCATGGCATGGGTCAATGCGATCGGGATGCGCGGCCAGCGAAAGCGTTTCGGCACAACGGCCAAACGCTGATCGCGATGCGATCGCGAGCTACGCCTCGCAGAACTGGCGCATAATCGGCCCGGCATCTCGGTGAAATTGCCCGCGGCTGAACACGGCTTCACATCCCGCATCTCGCGCGGCATCAAGTTTCGCCTCGTGAACGTGTGGTCCAAAGGCGATCACTTTGGTGGTCGGCGAAAGATCGGCGAGTTGAGATACGATCGCCGCGACGTCTTCGGCCGTGTTGAGGTCCAGCACCACCAGTTGCGGCGGCGCAGCGGCGGCCTTTTCCAGCAACGCCGCTTTGGTCATCGCGGTTTCGATGGCCACCCCAGCCTGACCGGCCGCCGCAGAGACCTGCGAAGAGATCATCAGGTCCATCGAAAGAAGCATTATCGACATGAGATACAACCCAGGGAAAACTTACACCGCCTGTTGACCGCGAACACCGCTCAGGTCGATCGCCTCAGCGAGCGGCAACACGAACACCTTGCCATCGCCGATGTTGCCCTCGCTGCCTGTGCGCGAGACGTCGGTGATGACATCGAGAGTCCGCTCCAGAAAGTCATCGTTGACGACGATTTCGAGGGCGATCTTGCGCAGCAGGTTGACCTTATACTCGTGGCCCCGATACATCTCGGTACGACCTTTCTGTCGACCATATCCCTGCGCGTCACAGACGGTCATTCGCTCGACCCCGATCCGCACCAGCGCATCGCGAAGCGCGTCCAACTTGGTCGGCTGAATCACGGCCAGGATCATCTTCATGGCGAGAGATTCTCACGCAAGGGCATAACAGAACTATCCACAGCGACTAAGAATAGCGTGGCGCGTTCAACGCGAAAAGCCCCGGAGGCGCTGTAAGGGTAAATAACGAGGACCGAACAAACGAATGCCTAAACCACGGAAATCCACGACAGATTCCCACAATCCAGGCACTCGATACGATTCGTTCAAAATTTTTTGTCCCTACGGACTCAGCAGCCTCAACTTCGCTTCGCGAACCTTCGCGATCCGGTCGGCCGTTTCGGTCAAGTGCGCTTTGGTGTAGGAGTCGAGCTTCACGTTGCCCTTGAGCACTTTGCGAATCCGCTGTTCCAGGTCACCGAGCGTCATATAGGCGATCGATTGACAATCCATCGGGGCGAATGAGTTGCCCATCGCGATCGTCGAGAGTCGCTGTAGATAACGTCGCTGAAGATCGCGGCGCAGGCTAGCGATCGCTGGCTTGCGGTTCGTGTACTCGCCCGCTTTGAGATTGTCGATCTCGGAGAAAATCGCCTTTGTCAGGCGCTCGATCAGTTCAGCGGTGGTAAAGGCGTCCTTGTCCGGGTCGACCTTCAGTTCCGAATCGTACAGTCGCGTCAAGGTCAACGACGAAAGCAACCTCGACAGCACCCGATCCTGCCACATGCCGATCCCTCGGTGCACCGGATAATCGGTGCGCGACGGAAAGTTCGAGCCCCAGTGACTCCAATAAGTGGCGGTCAGGTGATTGTAGGTCGACGGCGGGAAGTTGAACGGTTTTTCTGCGAAGACCTGCTCTTCCAACAGCGAAAGCGCTTCACGCTGCTTCTTGGCGTCGACAACCACGAACGGCGCTTTGGCCCCTTCGTCGCCTTTGTGGCTACGGGTCGTATGCAAGCCGCCGATGTAACGCGCCGCGAATGACATGGCGATGCCATGGTTGGCCAGCAACACTCCAAATGCACGACGCGCTTTCTGGTAACCCTCGCCCTTTTTTGTTACCCGATCAACAACGCCCGGCATCAGTTCGGCGACTAGCCGCGCACGCTCTTTTGCGTACTCAACCGTATCTTCACCCAGATCAAAACGGTTCGAGAGCGGATCAGGATCGATCCCTCGGGTCTCTTCGTCGGTGGCGTAGGCCAGTTCCTTCTCACCACTGCGCGAGGCGATCTTCTTCAGTCCTTCGGCCTCGCTGCCGGAGATCGGTTTATAGCCGTACTCAATCGCCCAGATATCATAGGGACCGATCGTCTGCGAGAAATAATCGCCCTGTTTGAGCCCCTTCGAGGCGATGTTTGCTGGTGAGTAATCCATCACCGACGAGGTCAGCCCGGTCTTGTCGGTCTTCGACTTGTCGTTCAAGTCGCGAATGTTATACATCGCGCTGGCCTTGAAGTTATGCCGCAGGCCGAGCGTATGGCCGACCTCGTGCATGACGACTTCCTTCAGGCCTTGGTGAATCAGCTTTTTGAGATCTTCGGGGCTACTGGTGCGGGCCGCGATCGCCGCGGCACCCATCGCCAATTCTCGCGATTTGCCACTATGCAGGGCACATTGGCAGCCGACCCGATGTTGCATGTTCTTGGGAATCAACTCGAACTGCTTGCGATATGACTCGATGTCGAGCGGTCCGCCCGTCATCGCGGCTATGGCGGCGGGAGTAAACGTCTCGTATTCGTGCTTCCAATACCTCAAAAAGTCGGCGTCGAAGATAATGTCGGCGTCGAGAATTTGCCCCGTTGACGGATTCACCCGACTCGGCCCCATCGCAAACCCGGCGCTGGCCGTAATCCAACGGAAGGTGTTGTAGTTAATATCTTCGGGGTCCCAAGTGGCGTTGGCCGGCTGCTGGCGGACTTCGATCGCATTGACAAACCCAGCCTTTTCATAGGCCTTGTTCCACTCGAGGATGCCATCGCGAATCGTCTTTCGATATTTGTACGGAACGGTGTTTTCTAACCAGAAGATAATCGGCTTCTTCGGCGGCGACATCTTGGCGGCCTTGTCGGCTTTCCTCAGGTCCCAGCGGTTGATGTATCGCATGAACCGATCTTGGTCGTCCTTCTTCGAAAAGTCCTTCGTAACGGTCAAGAAATATCCGACCCGATCGTCAGCCAAACGAGGTTTATAGCCGGTCGACGGCAACTTGCTGATCGAGTAGTGGACATGGATCGTCGCGCCACGACTATCCGGGACGGTATCGAGACTCGCTCGGCCAGACGACGCATAGGTCGCGGCGACTTCCAACTCGATATTATCCTTGAATCCCTTGACTGCTGCCCAGCTTGATTTGCTGCTCGAAAAGACAAAGCCGGGCAGCGACCGCGAAATCTGCGGCAGGTCGCTCATAAATATCCTCGACAAATCGACCAGCGACGCGCCGCTAGGGGACTTCGTCAGAATCGGCAGCGCAAAAAGCACGCTGTCGGTGTAGGCCAGTTCGACGGCAGTCGCTTGGGGGCTGCCTTTGGCAGCGTGGAATCGAACGTTTCGACGGACGACCTGGATCTTGTCGTCGACCTTGCGAAACTGCCAGATCCAATCGTCGCCGAATCCCCATGTCATGCCGGCCAAGATTCGCCCTTGGGCGATCCCCTTGGCGATCGAGATCAACACGATGTAATCCTTATTCAACTGACCGGAACCGACTTCGGCGTAGAGCCGACTGCCCTTTTGGTACATCGTCAGTAGACCGGTCGTCTTCTTGGCGCCGGCGGTGAGCAGGGCAAACTTCGACTTGGTCGCGGTTTTGGTCGTCTTCTTCGCGGTCGTCGACGCCGCGGCTTTGGCGGCGGCGATGGTCGCGGCGGTGGCGTCTTTGGTACCGTCGGCCGATTTGACAGTAGCATCGCCGTCAGCCAGGGCGGCGGAAGTTACGATCGTCAGCGCCAGCGCGCAAGCAGACACAAAACGCTTCATGGGAAAGAGCGACAACATGGCTATCTCGTTCGGTTTGGGGAGGCAGGCGGTCGTCGATTCAAAACGACGTCCGCAGTCAAGCGCGGGGAGGGACAGTCGGCTACGAAGGTGCGCAGCCACAATCCCTAAAATATACCCCATTTTGCCGCGTTTGCGAATCCGGAACAATTTATCTAGGGTTTTTCGCTTCTCACGATACAATGACGCGGGATTTTTCGATTGTATCGCCGATCTAAACTAACTCTTACTCCTTTTGTGGGGTGAAGAACTCGTGCTTGATGCCGGAAGGGACTATCTGAGCGTGCTGTCGGCCTATCCGCTCAAGTGCCAGCCGCTCACTGCGGATTATTTGGGCGGGGCTGGTGGATTCAGTGGGGCTCGCATTTGGCGGATTCGCTCGGCAAGAGGGCTTTTGTGCCTCAGGCGATGGCCGCAGCAACATCCACCGCGTCACCATCTCGAGTTTATCCAGGCCCTGCTCTGGCACGTTGACCGAGAGGGAGTCGACATTGTGCCGGTTCCGATCGAGTCGAACTTGCGGGCCGGATACGTCGAGCACGCGGGATTTTTCTGGGAACTCACGCCCTGGATGCCGGGCGAGGCGGACTATCGCGAGCATCCCAGCGCCACGCGACTACAGGCGGCGATGAAGGCCCTCGGGCGTTTTCATCGGGCCGCAGCGACCTTTCCACTGGCGGAGACCGATCCAGTGCGATCGCCATCCATCGAACAGCGAACTGGGCACATTCAGAACCTAAAAGGTGACGGAATTCGGCGGCTTGGTGATTCGATCGATCCGGACGATTCGTCGGAAATCGCTAGTCGGGCTCGCCAGATATTGTCGCTATTTCCTCGGGCTGTTGATCGAGTTGAGTCCCGTCTGGCAGATGTGGCTGATCTGTGCGTTCCGCTACGGCCTTGTATTCGTGATGTTTGGCATCGCCATGTGCTTTTCGAGGGCGACGAGGTCAGCGGACTGATCGATTTTGGGGCGACCCGGGTCGAAACCGTCGCAACGGATGTCAGCCGGCTATTGGGTAGCCTCGCCGGTGACGATCCGCAGTCATGGCAGCAGGGGCTCGATGCGTATAACGAGATTTTCCGCCTTAGCGATGCCGAAGCTCGATTGGTCGAAGTGCTCGATATGAGCAGCGTTCTGCTATCCGGCATCACGTGGATCGAGTGGATTTTCGTAGAACACCGGCTGTTTGAGGATATTGACGCGGTTTGCGACCGGCTAGAGGAAAATCTCGTGCGGTTAGGGCATTTGGTGGCGGGATAGGTTACGTAGAGCGGGCGTACAGGCCGCTGCTTCCTAGTTCCGTGAACCGAACGCGGTCGACGTGCGTAGCAAAATTTGTGAAAATAGGGCCTCTTGGGGAACCGTGGATCTGGAACTGTGAATCTGACAGAATTCCGGTTTGCGTGTTTTGCCAGAGTTTGTACAAGATCTCACTGATTCGCCCGGCCTGCGGGCCGATAATGACGACTGAGCGGAGTCGGTTTTTCCTTCGCATGCGATTCCTTTCACTGGGGCAAGTTTCTGCCGTGATGTCTGCCTGCAAAACACAATATCTTGCCGCAATGGCCTTGATTCTGACCACCGTCGGTTCGTCGGCCGCGATGGCTCAGCCGCCGATTCCCGATCCGGACAATTTCAAGAAGTTCGAGATCAAGGGCGGGCTCGGCAAGCTGCAAAATCCATTGGGGGGCCAAGACGCCGAGTTTCTCCGCGTCGAGGCGACGTTCACGATCGCACCGTCGGCTCGAACAGGCACGCTATCAATCACCGCGGACATTGCCCAAGGCAAATACGGATATTCGCTTGAGCAGAAATTGGGCCCCAAGTTCCCTACCCGCATCAATCTATCGTCCTCTGGGAAGTATCGCCTGACCGGTTCCTACGTCGCGGCGCCTCCGGCAAAGACGAAGTACGACGAGATTTTCAAGAAGAAGATCTCCAAGCATCGCGGTCGTGTCACTTGGACGGCACCGATTGAGTTGGGCGAGGGGGTCAATCCGCGCACGCTGCAAATTAGCGGCGCGCTGACCATGCAAGTCTGCGACGAGTCGACTTGCCTCGATCAGTTCGCACGCTTCACTGCCGGCTATCAACCGCCCGCCATCGTGCAGGTGGGTCGCTATGAAAACCCGAAGAGCCACTCGGTGATCACCGGACATATCGAGCCGCGAGTCGCCGCGCCCGGTGATACGGTTCGTCTGATGTTGACCGCAACACCAGCGGCGGACTGGCATGTTTACGCCCTGGCGGACCGCGATCACGAAGGATCGTTCAAGCCGACGCTCATCGGACTGGACGTGACGCAGAAATGGCAAGTCTCGGCCGCTACGACTGACGCCAAGCCGCACGAAGAGACAGATGACGTCGGCTTCGGCGAGGAAACGGTCCGTTCATACGAGCAACCGGTCACATGGACCACCACGATCACGATTCCCAAGGCGACAAAGCCGGGCGAGTATGAACTTTCGGGGTTAATCGGCTATCAGACGTGTCACACATCGTGCGATCAGCCACTTGCCGCGCGGTTCACGGTCAAGCTGCCTGTTGCGGCGCAAGCAGCAGTGGGTGAGTTGCCATTGAGTTTCGTCCCGGCAAAGTACGGTGATGCGGCAGCATTGGCGGAGACGCTCTCTGCCAATCGCGTGAAGGGCCCATTCGATGGTAAATCGGTGGTTATGATTCTCGGTTTGGCGTTCCTCGCCGGATTGATTCTTAACGTAATGCCCTGCGTGTTGCCAGTGATCGGGCTCAAAATCATGGCGTTCGTTTCGCAGGCAGGCGAGAGCCGCATGCGAGTCTTTTCACTTAACGCCTGGTACAGTGTCGGTCTGCTCAGCGTGTTCATGGTACTAGCCACGGCGGCCGTCTTCTTGAACAAAGGGTGGGGCGAGCATTTCGAGCGGCCTGAATTTGGCATCGCACTGGCCGCGATCATCTTCACGTTTGCCCTAAGTTTTCTAGGCGTGTGGGAGATTCCCATTCCGGGTTTCGTCGGTGGTAGCAAGGCGAGTGGCGTGGCGGAAAAAGAGGGGCCACTTGGTGCGCTGGCCAAAGGCGCGCTTACTACGGTGTTGGCGACCCCATGCAGCGGACCGTTCCTTGGACCGGCCGTTGGCTGGGCGATTGCTCAGCCTGCCTGGATGACGTACGCGACGTTCGGATGCATTGGCCTTGGCATGGCGTCACCCTATC
>Ga0114996_10004174_pt1 | contig 17512 bp, 16 predicted proteins | sample ArcticOcean_MG_C_4_FD_87039 | JGI IMG/M metagenome (GOLD analysis project Ga0114996, IMG submission 87039) | Marine microbial communities from western Arctic Ocean - ArcticOcean_MG_CB4_134 | ecosystem: Environmental > Aquatic > Marine > Oceanic | place: Arctic Ocean: Canada Basin | collected...
TCCTGTGCGGGTGGAATGTATCGAACGGGTCTCGCTCAGTGAATGCAATGCCGCCTATCAGACACAACAGAATGCCCGGTTGAAGTGGGACGAAGCGGGTGGAGCGACTACGCCCATTGTCGCTCGAGATGCCACCATTGCGTGGCTGATGAGCCAACCGACCGTGAGTGAGGCGGGCCCAGCTGCCGGTGACGGCTATGGTGTTTGGGTACGATTCAATGCCGGTTTCTTGGGTGCGTTGAATTTGGCGCCGCCGGGCAATCGTGGGGGGGCGTCCACCGGATTGGCGGTGGCCCAGACTATGGAGAAGGTCACGCCACAAGAGATTACGCCCTTCAATGTGGTGAAGATTAACTCGAAGAAAGCCTTGGTATTGGCTCCCTTCAACAGTGAATTTAAGGCAGCGGGCGGTGATGAGGCCGATGATATCGCGAGTCTCTTGGTTGCCAGTGATTGCCCTACCTTCGATTTGGAGGGTCCCCTCATTGGTGCCCAAGCCGATCTGCAAGCGCTGCGCGAGCAGTACCACTATGGTGTGGTGGCGATGACCACACACGGAGACGCCTATTTTGGCGAGATGTCCGAGGCCGGCAAGCAGGACATGGATTGGGAACATCAAGGCAGTCAAGAGGTGATGTGGTCGGGGCAGCCGGTCCAATGCAGCACCCTGTCGACGTCTGCGAAGACCTGCAAAGCATCGCTCCAACAAGGACAGCAAGTGCTGATCACAGCCTGTCCCAATGGAATGGACTGCGTGTTCACGAGCGCGACGAGCTCATCGCTCACGGGGATCTGTGTGGATCGTACTCAGGCTGATCTGGCGACTGGGCGCGTGGTCATGGGCGACAAGACATGGGGCGTGACCGGACCCTTCGTGTCTCGACATGCAAAGATTCGTTTCCCCAATTCGTTGGTGTACTTGGGGGCGTGTCGCTCTGTCTACAATGGAACGATCGCAGCAGAGTACTTTGCCGCCGGCGCCAAATCTGTGGCGGGATACAGCAATTACACCAAGAATGACTATGCGTACACGAGCGGCAAGAGCGTGTTCGAACAAATGCTGCTGAACGGTGATTTAAGCGGTTCGGCCGCGTATGAAGTGCCCAAGTCGGATCCCGATTCGCCGGACAACCGCTTGCGATTGTTTGGAGCGAACAATTTGGACATCATGAACGCCGACATCATCAATCCCAGTTTCGAGGCAGGCGATCTGACAGGATGGACCAAGAACGGAGATGGCCGGGTCATTTCCAAGTTGGGCATCTCCACGCCGGTTCACGGCAAGTTCATGGGCATCATCTCGACGGGTCTTGGCTTTACGGTTCAGACCGGTGAGATTTCACAGAACTTCTGCATTCCCGGTGATAAGTCAGGCTTCAAGTTCTACTGGAAGTTCTTCTCCGAGGAGTTCAAAGAGTGGTGTGGCTCGGCCTATCAGGACACCTTCCAGGCCACATTGACTGGAAACCAAGGAAAGCTGACGCTGATCAACGTCAAGGTCGATGATCTGTGTTTCTACGATGACGGTTCGTGTGCGAACTGTCCGAATCCGGGTAAGAGCAATTGCGAATGTGGTTCACAGTACCTGGGATTGACCGGTTCCGACGTGAACTTCGACATGGGCGGTGTGTTCAATGTACAGTGGCACGCCAACCACAAGAACATGCCGAAAGGGGATTGGGATATAACACCCTTCGCTGGTGCGGGGCCGGTGGAGCTCAAGTTCTTCAGTTCCGATGCGGGTGACTCGATCTACGACACGGTGATTCTTATCGATTCGGTTGTCGTCAAGTAAGAAGGGGCGTTTCGGCTCTCTCACGCCGGGTTCGGCACATCCACAAATTCCCACGTCAGACCGTGCTCGTTGGCCACATGTTCGGCCAGCGCTTGGACACCCCATCGTTCCGTTGCGTGATGGCCAGCAGCGATGAAGTGGATGCCCTCTTCTCGTGCGTAATGCATGACGTACTCGCTGATCTCCCCGGTGATGTAGCAGTCCAATCCGGCCTCGACCGCTTGAGGCAAGTCTTTGTCAGCAGCCCCGGTCACGATCCCGATGGTTCGGATGGATTCGGCGCCATGGGCAAAGACCGTTGGATCGGAAGACAGGACTTCCCGAACGCGCTGTGTGAGTCCGTCGATGGTCATGGGGGATTCTGCATCAGCGCGTACGCCAACGGTGATGTTCTTGTGGGCGCCAAAGGGTTGCAGGTTGGTCAAGCCAAGGCGTTTGGCAACCATTGCTCCATTGCCAACGTCAAGGTGCCGGTCCAGCGGCAAATGGTAAGCCAACAAGTTAATGTTGGCGTCCAAAAGACTCTGAATACGGCGCCGGAAGCTCCGGGTGATCACGGGCATTTGATTGCCCCACAAGATGCCGTGATGGACAAGTAGGGCTTGTGCATTGCGTTTGACAGCTTCGTCGATGAGGGCTTGGCACGCGGTCACGCCGCATACGATGTGTTTGACTTCGGATGTTCCCTCGACTTGGAGCCCGTTCGGGCAATAGTCCACCACGCCGTCCACTTCAAGGAACTCATTCAAGGTTGACGTTAGCGTGTCTCGATTCATACGACGGCTCTCACTCCGGTGTTCAGTCACGGGTGTGAGTGTTCGTTGGCTTGGGCTTGGCTGTCAAGGGAAGGGATGCTGTGACCGATGTATCCAGGTTCAGAGTCGGAAGGTTTTTGTGGTGATTGAACTAGCGGTGCTTGATGAGGAGTTGGAAGGGCTCTTCCAGGTTGGATTCTTCTTCTTTGACGCGGTATTCGTACCGCTCTGTCCATTTCTCCTTGAGCGTTTCGATGACTTTTTCCAAATCATCCTTCACGCGGCCGCGGCCAATCGGTATCCAAGCTTGCTCGGACATAGACACCTCCACGGATGATAACCATCCGTATCTACTTGATAAATTAACGATAACATCGGTCTAATTAAGCGCAAAGTTTTTCCTGGAAAGGCTTCGCAATTGTATGAAGGGACTCCTTTGCCCCTTTGTGGGACGCAAAGAGTGCAGCCGCTGGAATGGTTCCTACCCTTGACAGGGCTTCGTTTGGTCCCCAGTCTATCGGACCATGAGCACACCTAGATTCGGGAACAATCAGGCCACAGGGTGCGTATCTATACAGAGATGATCGTTTGATCGGAGAGGACGACTTAGGAGGGTTCTGTGGGCAAATACAAGCTGGAGTGGATCGACAAAGATGCGCGGGTGGGACCGGTGTTTCGGATCAATCGAGATGTGTACTCACGGGATCGAGAGGATCAACGAGTTCTTCGGTTGAACGCGATTGAATCCTACAGCGTTGATGGCGTAGGGCCGGCCGTGGAAGGTTTTTACGAGCTCGCAAAAGTGTGGGGCGCTCCCATTGTGTTCATTATTCAGCCGAATCTGTTGAAACCGCCAGCCGGTCGCTTTCTCTTCGAATGGAGCCGTCGTGCCTTTAACAACAATTCGGTGGAGCGGTCACACCTGCTGGCGACCAACACCTTGACCAAGTGGATGGGACGACTCGTGTTGAGAGTCTTTACGGACACGGGCATGCCTTTTACCGCGATCAATGGTGAAGCGGACCTCCAAAAGCAGTTGAACGGCTTGGATCTCAGTTGCCCTCAAGAGGGCTTTGAGGTCATCGAGCCGAGTACGGCGATGGTCCTCCACGGTGATGGTCCGACCACCCTGATGGGGTCGATACTCTCGCGTTTGCGTCGACGAGTCTCCCGTCTTCGTGGTTCCTAGACGGTCGAGTTCTCTTTTTCCAAACATCCGATGATTGTGTAGGACCCGGCGACCTGGTATATCCGGTCGAAGCCTGTAAGCCACTGGGAGAATAGACATGACGGAGTATCGCATCGAGACCGATAGCCTCGGAGAAGTACAAGTGCCTTCCGGGCGCTATTACGGAGCTCAAACACAGCGTGCAGTGGACAACTTCCCGGTCAGCGGCATCGGTTTTTCTCGTCGATTCATTCGTGCCCTCGGGCTCATTAAGGAAGCGGCAGCGTGTGCGAACAGTGAGCTTGGAAAGCTGGATGACAAGTTGGCAGCGGTGATCCGACAGGCTGCGATGGAAGTCGCCGATGGGGCGTTGGACGACCACTTCCCAGTGGATATTTTCCAGACGGGTTCGGGCACCTCGACCAACATGAACACCAATGAGGTGATCGCCAACCGGACCATCGAGCTCTTGGGGGGTGAGATCGGAAGCAAGAGCCCAGTCCACCCCAATGATCATGTAAATGATGGACAGTCGTCCAACGACGTTATCCCAACCGCGCTGCACATCGCCGGCGCAGAGGCATTGCATGCCGAGCTTTTGCCGGCGCTTCGTCGACTGAAAGAATCCTTGGAAGCGAAGGCAAAAGCGTTCGATGACGTTTTGAAGATCGGACGAACACACCTTCAAGACGCCGTGCCCGTTCGTCTCGGTCAGGAATTTGGCGGGTACGCCATGCAGGTGACCAACAGCATCGGTCGGGTGGAGGCCGTGTTGCCCCATCTCCAGGAGTTGGCCATTGGTGGGACCGCCGTGGGTACGGGACTCAATACACACGAAGACTTCGGTCGCTTGGTGGCAGCGCGTGTGAGCGAACAAACCGGTTTGTCGTTCAGCGAGGCTCCCAACCGCTTCGAAGCGCTCGCCGCGCGCGATGCGGCCGTGGCAGCCAGTGGCGCGTTGCGTTCGGTGGCGGTCAGTTTGACGAAAATCGCCAACGACATCCGTTGGCTGGGTTCAGGACCACGCTGCGGTATCGGTGAAATTCTATTGCCTGCCGTACAGCCCGGTTCTTCCATCATGCCGGGCAAGGTGAACCCGGTGATGGCCGAGTCGCTTCTGATGGTGTGTGCGCAGGTGGTGGGCAATGACCAGGCCGTGGCCTGGGGTGGTGCCGCGGGCAATTTTGAACTGAACGTGATGAAGCCCCTGATCGCGCACAATCTCTTGCAATCGAGCAGCCTACTGACGCGAGGGGTCCATACGTTTGTGGAGCGTTGTGTCGACGGCCTGGAGGCCAATCGAGAGCGGGCCGAACAATTGATCGAGGGTAGTTTGGCCATGTGTACGGCGTTGGCGCCGGTCATTGGATATGACGCGGCAGCCTCCATTGCCAAAGAAGCCTACAAAACGGGACGGACCGTTCGAGACGTGGCTCGGGAGCGCAGTGGATTGAGCGAAGCGGCGCTTAACGAGGCACTTGATGTTCGCCGGCAGACTGGCAAATAGGGTACAGCTCAGTTCTTGACGCTGGTGATCGGGGGCGGGATGCGCCCTCCCAGTGAGATGAAGCCGTGTGAATGCTTTGTGTTCACCGGCATGATGGGGACCTGGCCCAGCAATCCACCGTAATCTACCATGTCGCCAACGACGGCGCCGGGCACCGGCAACAAGCGCACGCCGATGGTTTTGTGATTGATCATTCCAATCGCCATTTCATCGGCAATGATGGCGGCGATGGTTTCTGCGCTGGTGTCGCCGGGAATCCCCACCATATCCAATCCCACGCTGCATACGGCGGTCATGGCTTCGAGCTTGTCTAAGGACAAGGCCCCCGATTGCACCGCGGCAATCATTCCCAGATCTTCGCTGACAGGTATGAACGCGCCACTGAGGCCACCCACGGAGGAAGAGGCCATGATGCCCCCTTTCTTAACAGCGTCGACCAGCATGGCCAGTGCGGCTGTTGTGCCATGGGTTCCTACTTGCTCCAGGCCGAGAGCCTCCAAGATGTTGGCGACGCTGTCCCCTTCAGTGGGGGTCGGGGCTAGGCTGAGATCGACGATCCCATGTTGGATGGGAGGACCGAGCAAGCGGGCGACATCGCGACCAACCAACTGGCCAGCACGTGTGATCTTGAACGCCATGCGCTTGATGTGATCGGAGATGACTCCACAGTCGGCATCCGGTTGCTCTTCCCGGAGTCGGCGAATGGCGGCCAGGACCACACCGGGGCCACTGACTCCGACGTTGATGACCGTGTCCGGTTCCCCAATACCATGAAACGCTCCCGCCACAAATGGGTTGTCTTCGGGCACATTGGCGAAAACGACCAATTTTGCGCACCCGATCCCTTGGCGGTCTCTTGAGGCCTCGGCCACGGATTTTACGGTGACTCCCATGAGTCGAACCGCATCCATATTGATACCAGCCCGCGTGGTCGCTACGTTGACGGATGCGCAAATTCGATCGGTCTCCGACAGCACTTGAGGCAGCGATTGGATGAGGCGAATGTCGCCCGGTGTTGCACCTTTGTGGACCAAGGCAGAGTATCCGGCGATGTAATCGACCCCCAAATCCGCCGCGGCTCGATCCAGTGCTTTGGCGATAGGCACGTAGTCGGATTCGTCCAGGCCTTCACACACCAGCGACATGGGGGTTACGCTGATTCGAACATTGACGATGGGAATCCCATATCGTTCCTCAACGGTCCGAACCGTTTCCCGAAGTCGGCCGGCTCTTGAGCAGACCTTGTCATAAACATGTTTTTCCAGTTCACGTCGTGACCGTCCAGGGGAGTCCAACAATGAAATCCCCATGGTGACTGTGCGGATGTCGAGTCGCTCGTGAGCCACCATCTGCATCGTTTGTATGACTTCGTTGTCGCTGAAGAACATAATTTACTCGTTGGATTGGGGTTAGACTCGATGCATGGCCTTGAGCACATCTTCATGCATGAGCATGGCCTCTACCCCAAACTTTTTGGCTTCTGAGAGGACATTCTCTCGGAATGTCTCAAAAGAGACGTTCTGTTCAGACAATGGGACCAAGTCCACGATCAATACCATGGTGAAGAAACCAGAGACGACCGTCTGGCTGACGTTGACGATGTCGCATCCGAAGTTGGAGATGATCCCCGTAAATGCACCCAAAATACCGATTCGATTAATGCCGGTGATCGAGAGCACGGCCCGATTGATTTCACCAGAGTGACGGGCCGCATGAACGGCAGGGCTTTCCGGGTTGTTTTGGGGTGTCGTTTCGGCTGTAGAGTCAGTGTTGTCGCCCACTGCACGACCAACACCAGCACGCACGGCTTGGATCACATTTCGATCGGCACGACCCAATTCTGCCGTAACAATTTCACGAATCGCTTGATCCATTGGCGAGTCTTGAGTAGAGGTAGTGCCATCACGTTGGGGGTAAATAAGCCGAATACCTTCGCGGGAGGCATAGTCTCTCGCAGACGGGGCGAGGATCAAGTGGTCCTCTACAGTGAAGGTTTCACTGCCGTGAGCGGCGAGTTCTTTTTCGGTGATTAGCTTTTTCATGGGGCGCCGATACTACGTCATTTGTCGAGTTTGCGCACATATGAGAGAATCAACGCGAGAAAAAGGCAACACAAAAGCGTCGAGAGAGAAGTGTCGCAAGTAAAAATCCTATTCCATGCACAGTGTTTCGATGGTTTTTCGTCAGCGGCGATCTTCACCCAGTTTTATCGTCAATGTGTCGATTCCAACGCTGAATTCACGTATGAAAGCCTGCAACACGGCACAGAAGACCAGGTCTTACCGCAGGGTTTGGATGCGGACGTCAATTGCATCGTCGACTTTCGTTATGTGGCGGATGACCGCCTACACTGGTGGTTTGACCACCATCGAACGGCCTTCTTGGATGCCGGGGACCAAACGCATTTTGAAGACCGAAAGACGGGACAACACTTTTGGGACGCAGCAGAGCCGTCTTGTGCGGGGTTTATGGCGCGTGTTCTCACCCAAGAGAAGAACTTTGATGCAGCGCCCATGGCCGATCTGATTCAGTGGGCAGACTACATTGATTCAGCACAATACCCCGACCCAAAGACGGTTGTGGACTTGGATGAGCCCGCCCTACAGTTGATGAGCGTGTTGGAGCATTTGACCGATCCCGACTTGATGCGCCGAACCATCGACGGGCTTATTCACAGTACGGTGAGGGATGTGGCGATGTGGCCGGAGATGCAGACCCGATTTGCCTCGATCAAAGCCAAGCACGATGCGGCCCTTGACACGGTTCGTTCACGTGCGCGCCTACTGGCCGACGTGGTCTTTGTCGACATGACCGGAGTGAGCGGCCCGATCTACAACAAATGGTTTCCCTATTATTTACATCCGGAATCCACTTATGTGGTGGTGGTGACCCAGGGTGCATCACGGGTTCGAGTGTATGTGGGGGCCAATCCGTGGCGACGGGAACAGCGACGACACAACATTGCGGATATCTGCGCACAATATGGCGGAGGTGGTCACTCGGTCGTGGGTGGGGTGAACTTGCCCTTGGGTCACGAAATGGAAGCCCGTGCAATCGCTGAAGAGATTGCTGTGTATCTGGCTGCGTCCGCAACGTAGACGTCGCCCCCTGCGGCATCATCCTTCTCAGTCTGGCAATGTCCGTACACGACGATACGCCAGTAGGGTCACTTTGAACCGGTTTCGGTTACGCCTCGACGCACACGCCGGCTTGGCAGACCTTTCCACCGCCGCAGCTCATGCCATCGGGTTGCATGTCGGTCTCCGTGCAGTCGGGTGTTCCGGTCATTTCGGTGCATGCCGTAATGCCTTTGTAGCAGGGATTGGTGGGGAAGCAGGTTTCACCGGCCACACAAGGCGTGGGCGTACACATGCTTCCGTCCTCGGAGCACGTTCCGTCACACTCGCCGCAGCTTCCGCCGCAACCATTGTCTCCACACACCTTGTTTTCGCATAGGGGTTCGCAGAGCTCGCCACACGCTTTGGGGTGGTCTCCGCTCGGTTCTTCGCTGCCGTCGGTTCCGCAATTGTACCACTCGCCTCCGGTGTCCCAACCGCAACTTGGATTTTCAGTGCAGTCAAACTCGCCGTAGACGCCGTTTTCGCAAAACTTCACCATTTCCCCATCGCAGCAGCCTTCAAAGGTGATGGTGCCACAGGGATCTTCAATACACGTTCCCGTCGCTTGGGCACAGACTAGTCCACTTTCGCACTCGCCGCAGCTTCCGCCGCATCCGTCGGAGCCACAGGTTTTGTCCGTGCAATCCGGGGTACAACAGGCTTCGTCGAAGCAGGCTGCGCCCTCTTCACAGGTTTCACATGCACCGCCACAACCATCGCTTCCACAGGCCTCGACACCGGCGCAATTGGGTGTGCAGTCCGGGCAAACACCACTTGCCTCGTCCGACGGATCGGTGGAATTTTCTTCTTCACCACAGCCGTAATAGCCGTTGTCCGTATTCCATCCACACGAAGGCAGTGCCTCACAGTTGCTGGATTTGATGGTGCCCTCTTCGCAGTATTTGAGCATCGAACCGGCGCAACAACCGGCGAAGGTAAATCCCTTGCATGCCGGATCGTCGCCACAGATTCCTGTGGCCTCATCACAGACAAATCCGGTCTCACAATTGCACGCTTGACCGCATCCATTGTCACCGCAGGAGCCGGTCTCGCAAGAGGGAACACAGACGCATTCATCCGATGAATTGCATTGTTCGTTCGCCTTGCATTCGCAAGTTCCGCCGCATCCGTCGTCCCCGCATCCTGTGCCGTCGCAGCTTGGCAGACAACCACAGAGTCCCTCACTGTTGCAGGTCACACCCTCTTCACACGTTCCGCATGTTCCGCCGCATCCGTCGTCACCGCAGACCTTTCCTTCACATGCCGGTACACAACTGGACGTATCGACCGTATCAGGGGTCGATGAACCTGCCGAATCGCTACCACAGGAGACCATCGTGGCGATTGTCAGGAGAAAAAGAACCAGGAACAGGAAAGGGGGCGTTTGGAGCGTCATCTTTTTCATCAGGAAAACCCTTGGTTTATGTCGGTTTTGACAGTTGTGAGGAATCAGGCCAGCGGGCCAATGTGTGATTCCACTGCTTCGAGTAGCCTATTCGAGCGAATAATGGAAACGGTTTTATCGAAATCGGGGTGAAGGATTCGATCGCTTTCGAGTTTCGGCACTTCACTGCGTAGGATCGCGTGGGCGGCTTCGATGGCGTTACTGGAACGGAGTGGACGGCGTAGGTCCAGGCCTTGAGCGGCGCACAAGAGCTCAATGGCGAGCACCGTTTCGACGTTTTCCAGTGTGGTTTGTGCTTTGAGTGCTGCGTGCACGCCCATAGATACATGGTCTTCCCGATTGGCGGAGCTCGGGATGCTGTCCACGCTCGCTGGAACAGCCAAGCGTTTGTTTTCACTCACCAAGGCTGCTGCTGTCACTTGAGCAATCATGAATCCACTGTCCAATCCCACGTTGGGCGCAAGGAAGGCCGGCAGGCCGCTACTCAACGCCGGATTCACGAGTTGTTCAATGCGTCGCTCGGAGATACTGGCGAGCTCGGCCAACGCGATGGCGGCCAGATCCAACGCAATGGCCACGGGTTGGCCGTGAAAGTTACCGCCACTGATGATGTCGCCGTTGTCGAGGATGAGTGGATTGTCCGTGACGGCGTTGACCTCGACCTCCAAAACGCTGCGGATGTGTTCCAGGGAATCGCGAGTAGCCCCATGGACCTGTGGCATGCATCGGAGGCTGTATGGATCTTGTACGCGACCGCAATCGTGATGGCTGTCCATGAGTGGGCTCTCTGCCAGCAGCGCATACAGATTGGCCGCCGCTGTGGCTTGACCCGGGTGTGGGCGAAGGGCCTGTACTCGGGGCTCAAAGGCCTGGCGTGTGTCGGTCAAGGCGTCTACGGACATGGCTCCGATCAGGTCACACAGCCGGACCAATCGTTCGGCGCGCAACTGAATCAATGAACCAATGGCCGTCATGACTTGGGTGCCATTGATCAACGACAAGCCTTCTTTCTCACAGAGCGTGAGGGGTTCAATCCCTGCTTGAGCCAAAGCTGTTGCGGCCGGCATGGGGGCGCTGTCCCCCACTCGAGCCATGCCTTCTCCGATCAATCCGCAGGCCAAGTGCGCCAAAGGTGCCAAGTCTCCGCTGGCTCCTACCGAGCCCTTTCTTGGGATGATCGGATGGATTTGTTCGTTGAGGCATTTGGCGATTTGGTCGACCACGTCTGTTCGGCAACCGGAATAGCCCTGCGCCAGCGTTTGAGCACGGAGTAGCATGACGGCGCGAACCGTTGCAGTGTCCAGCGGTTCACCGACGCCGCACGAGTGACTACGTACCAAGTTCAGTTGCAATTGTCGGATCTGGGCGGCGTCGATTCGAACCTCCGCAAGCGCTCCAAAACCCGTGTTGATGCCATAGACAAGCGGCTTGTCAGGACCGAGATGTTCTTCGACTCGTTTTCTCGCGGCGGTAATGCGCTCTTGGACATCTTCTGGAACGGCGACGGCTTGGCGTTCATTGGCCACGCTCCCAATGTCGTCCAATGAGAGGGGAGGACCGATCGTGATGGATTGACTCATTGTTGGATTCTCTTGCCTCTCTGCGTCAAAAACGGAGTTGATAACCACCGCTCAATTCAAGACTGACCTGGTGGCCGACTTTGTCCTGCCATTCTGCAGTAGCAGCCATATCAAAAAGTGCGTGTAGGTGAAACAAGACAGCGTGCTTTGCGTCAAATCGCCAGGTGGTTCCGAGCCCGGTGCGGACTCGGATGGCCAACTGCGTAGATTTGGGGAAATCTGTGGAGCCTTCGACGCCGCCATAGGGAATCAAGAAGCCCAATCCGAGTTCGGCAGAGAGCCCCCACGTTTCGGTGTTGAAGGGAAAGAGTGTTGCCCGTCCAAATGGCACCACTTCAACCATTCGAATCGACGTGTCATACGAATGAGAAATGCTGTTTTGATTGTAGAAGGACTGAAAGCTGATGCCCATACGCAGACCCACGTCCAGATTGAGGGGATCCCACACTCTCATGCCGCCCGCTAAATTAATGGGTAAACGCAGCGACCAGTCGGTCTTGATGTTCAGGAGTCGATCCCCTGGATTGTCCAGTGAAGTCAAGGGGGGAAGCAGCCCTGCGGAGGCCTCAACAAAGAAGGGATCGGCGGGAGGGGAGGGCAATTTCTCATAAAATGGGCGATTTTGATCATTGGCGATGACTTCGAAGGGCATAAGGAAAAGCGCCGCCAAGGCACATACTCCCGCTCCCCGCGCAAACCATGATGAAACGCCATTCATGGAGGCCACGATAGCGACCATGCGTTGACTTTGCAATCTTCACTGGCATAATGCACCGGCTGCAGAATCCCGAACAGTGAGGGTGTTTTCATGACCACGATGACTTCGGAAGAGTCGATCTACGACTGGAATCTAGTCAATACCATGCGTCCCCTGGCCAAAGCAGGCAGTGTCAAACTCTACGATGAGACGTTAAGAGACGGCATCCAATCTCCTTCCGCGGTGGATCCGGCGATCGAGGAGAAGGTTCAACTCATACACCTGATGAACGAGTTGGGTATCGATTGTGCAGACATTGGTCTTCCGGGGGCAGGACCGAGGGCGGTGGATGATGTCATACGACTGGCCCAGGAGATCGTGAACACCAACATGTCGTTGTTGCCGTCCTGTGCTGTTCGTACGCACATCAATGACATTCGACCCATCGTGGAGATCAGCCAAAAGGTGGGCATCAAACTGGAAGTCATGGCGTTCTTGGGTTCGAGTCCCATTCGACAATACGCCGAGAACTGGGATGAGCAACGTTTGCTTCAAATGAGCGGCGACGCCGTTGCGTTTGCAGCACAGAACAACCTACCCGTCACGTTTGTGACCGAAGACACCGTGCGAAGTCGACCGGAGACTTTGGAAGCCCTCTTCAAGAACGCCATCGACAAGGGGGCGCACCGATTGTGTTTGTGTGACACGGTGGGCCATGCGACTCCTGATGGTGTCCGTTCGTTGATCGAGTTCGCACAGTCCGTGATTGACGGCATGGGAATGACCGGTCAGGTGGGGTTGGACTGGCATGGGCACAATGACCGAGGCCTCGCGCTCACGAATGCGATTCGCGCATTGGAGGCCGGTGCTGATCGCATTCACGGAACGGCCTTGGGAATTGGTGAGCGAGTTGGAAACACGGCGATGGATCAACTGCTGCTCAACCTCAAGTTGTTGGGCGAGATCGACAACGATCTCACCCAATTGTTGGTGTATTGTCAGGCGGCCAGCGAGGCCATTCGGTGGCCTATTGCGCAGAACTATCCTCTGGCCGGCTCGGACGCTTTCCGGACGGCTACGGGGGTCCACGCGGCGGCCATCATCAAAGCCGAGTCGAAAGGGGACGAGTGGCTAGCCGATCGGATCTATTCCGGTGTACCAGCGGCTATGTTCGGTAAATGCCAAGAGATTGAGATTGGTCACATGTCGGGCGCCAGCAACGTTATGTACTGGCTGAAAAAGCGTCACCTGGAGCAGGATGAAGGGCTGGTTGAGTCCATTCTGCAGCGTGCGAAGTCCACCAATCGAACCCTGACTGAGGACGAAGTGTTAACGACCGTCCGCAAGTACCAGGCCGGGCACTGAGTCTGACTCACTACAGCATTGACCCAACACAATCGAGCGTACGGGTTGTTGCGTCGTCTCCATTGCATCCAATAACGGCAATAATCGAAGGCGCTGTTGGCGATTTAAGCATTAACTGGACACAGCCTGAGAGCACGCCGGGAGGCACGGTGACGGTTGATTTGAATCAACTGGCCTCGGGCGGTCGCATGAGAGATTGGAACATTCGACGTCACTTGGGTGTGAAGAAATGGCCCAAAGCCACGTTCGAGGTCGAGGCGGTCTCTGTGGTCTCCCGGGAGCCCTGGGTGGCGAGCCTTCATGGAACTTTGGGGTTTCGAGATCAACGTAAAAGGCTCTCTGTGACGGCAACCGGAAAACACGATGAAACGAATCTTGACGTCCAGGCGGAGTTTCAGTTGTGCTTGCCCGAGTGGGGGCTCAAGGCCCCTCGATTTTTGGTGCTCAAGATGGATGATATGGTCTCGGTCCATGTGCACCTTTACGCCAGTGCACGTGGGTGCTAGATTCCACGCAGTGGTTGGCCCGTCTACGGTGTAGAAGGCCCCTCGGAGGAGCACATGTCGAGCAAGGCGAAGAACATTTCACCCATTGTCGCAGATCTGGAAGAGCAACTGGAGAACGAGCGCTGGTTTAATGAGCGTTTGTTGCAGACGCGAACGATCATTCTCAGTGGAACCGTAAACGATCGCTTGGCGGATCAAGTGGTGACGAGCTTGCTGATGTTGACCGCAGACAACCCGGAAAAGCCCATCGACTTGATGATCAATTCGGGTGGAGGATCGGTGACGAGCGGCTTTGCCATTTATGACATGATTCGCTTCGTTCATCCGCAAGTGCGGTGTATTTGTGCGGGTCTCACGGCTTCCATTGCGACCATTATCTTGTGCGCATCCGACAAGGAGAATCGTCTTTCCTTGCCCAACGCCCGCTTTCTCATTCATCAACCATTGATCCCCATGCAGGTCTTTGGTGCAGCATCCGATTTGGAAATAACTGCCAACGAGATTGTGAAGACCCGCCGAACGATCAATGAGGTGCTTGCAGAGGCCTGTGGCAAACCCTTTGAGACCCTTGAAAGAGATACGCAACGCGATTACTGGATGGACGCTGCGGCAGCGGTCGACTATGGCTTGATCGGGCGGGTCGTTCACAATCGAATTGAACTGTAGAGACCGATGGATCTCGGACTTTCTGGAAAAACCGCTCTGGTGTGTGCGGCCAGTCGAGGACTGGGTCGAGCCGTGGCCATCGAATTGGCCCGAGAGGGATGCGATGTGGGCATCTGCGGTCGCACGGAGTCGAGTGTTAACGAGACGGTAGAGGCGCTTCAAGATGTGGGGACGGGTCGTGTAGTCGGTTGTGTGACCGACGTGGGCGACCCAGCGGCTTTGGATGCGTTGGTTTCGTTTGTTTCCCAGTCTCTTGGGACGATGCCCAATATTGTGGTGTGGAATGCAGGGGGACCGCCATCTGGTCCGCTCTTGGATCTGCCCGAGACCGCGCTCGATGAAGGCATCCAACTCCACATGAAAGGGGCCCTGCATTTGTTTCGTGCCACTATACCGGCCATGCTCGAAGAGGGATGGGGCTGTGTCATCGCGGTGACATTTGTGGCGGTTCGTCAGCCCTTGAGAAATCTTGGTGTATCCAATGGCGTTCGGGCGGGCTTGCATGGGATCTTGAAGACGTTGGCTCTGGAGGTTGGGGCGTCGGGGGTGACGGTGAATGCCGTCCTTCCAGGCTACACACGTACCCAGCGGCTCGAAGAGTTGGCCGAGGTACGGGCATCCAAGGAAAATGATACGCCGGCCAATGTACTGGCTTCCTTTGCGGCATCGGTCCCTGCCGGACGGCTGGGTGAACGGATGAATTTGCTGCGGCCGTGGGCTTCTTGGCCAGTCAGCGTGCGGGCTACATCAATGGTGTTGCTCTACCCGTGGACGGTGGTTTCTGTCAGGGGTTGCTTTAGTCGGAAGGGGTGCGTGTTGGTCTAGAGATCGATCTCAATCGCACCATTGTTTTCATCGTCGTCCTCGTCCTTGTCTTGCTCGACTTCCGGCCTGGGCGGTTCGAAGGGCGGCGGATAGTAGGACTTTTCGACGTGCGGGCGTTGCTCCCGTTTTCGTCGACGTTCTTCCTCTTCCTCGCGGATCTTCCGTATGATGAATGCTTCAAGCATTGTTAAATCCCTTGTTAATTCACTATAAACGTGACACTGCGGTCTCGCAAGGAAACTATCGAAAAGCTCTGGGGCCCCGAGCGTCTCTTGGGGAGCATCAACTGGACGAAATGGGTTGGCCAACAATGGTTTCTAGCGTGGCTTTGTCGATGCTTCCGGCACGGATCAGTCGTACATCTGTGTCTGTGGCAACCGCCACAATGGTGCTGGGTTTCCCCGAAGGGTTTGGATGGGCTTCTACCACGCAATCCACCAGCTGCCTGATCGTCTCTGGTACATCGCTCAAGACCGAAGGCGGGGGCTCGCCGCTGCGGTTTGCGCTGGTTGACACGAGCCAGCCCTGTGTCTCCTCAATGAGGGCGCATGCCGTCGGATGTGTGGGTAAGCGGACGCCGACCAGCCCCTCTTTTCCGATCAATGGAGAGGGAATGTCCTGTCGTGCCGGAAGCAACAATGTGAGGTCACTCGGCCAGGAATGCGCCATCAACATGCGCGCCGGTTTGGGGATGCATGTAGCGAGTTGATGCACTGAATCGATGGATGGGACCAATACGAGCAGGGGTTGGGGCTCATGGCGGCCTTTTAGCCGTTGGATTCGGTCCAACACCTGTGTTTGGCGCCCGTCACCCCCCAGTCCCCACAAGGTGCTTGTCGGATACAGCAAGACACCGCCACGTCGGTAGCAATCGACGGCCGCTTCAATACTAGTCATCGTCAACGTCATCGTCATCGTCATCGAGAAGACTCGGCAACACGTCGATTATGTCGCTCGCGATGACGCTTTCTTCTCCCAATTCCTGGGCTGCGAAGTCTCCGGCGAGCCCATGGAGGTGGGTTGCCGTGATGGCCGCTTCCAGGAGGGGGATTCCCCGACCTACGAAGGATCCCACCATACCGGCCAGAACATCGCCCGTTCCGGCGCTTGCCATTCCGGGGTTCCCGGTCGTGTTGATGTGGATGCTGTGATCGAGACCGCCAACCAGTGTGTGCGCCCCTTTTAGAATGATGTGGGCGTTGTACTGTCCCGTCAATGAGGCGATGGCTTCAAATCGATTGTTCTGCACGTCGGTGCTGGAGGAAGCCAACAATTGGCCGGCCTCACCGGGATGTGGTGTCAAGATAAGCGGGGGCGAACCCTCGCCGAGAAGACCGGGGTTTTTGGCCAGCAAGGCGAGCCCTGTGGCGTCGATCACAGTAGGGATGGAGCCATCACGGAGGATCTCAGTAAGCACGCTCAAACCAATGTCATCGGGATCCAAGCCTGGACCGACAACTACAGCGGTTTTCCCATCCATTGCAGCACGGATTTTATCGGGCTCCACGTGGGTGGGGGTCCAACCGGTCTCAATCATGAGTTCTGGAACGCATCCCTCCAGACTTGCTTGGCAGTGTGAATCCGTGAGTACCGTCACCAGCCCCGATCCACAGCGCAGTGCGGCCAATCCGGCGAGTAATGTGGCGCCCCCTTTGCCGGCGCTTCCGCCAACAATGAGTACATGACCATAGTGACCTTTGTGCGAATCTGGGGGGCGAGCCGCGAAGATAGGGGTCTCCAAATCGATCAAGTATGTGTTGGGCCGTATATGATCGATGACGTCGTTCGGAATGCCGATATCAGTCACGATAATCTCGCCAGCCAGCTCGGCACCCGGGTAGACCAACAACCCACGCTTGTACAAAGCGAAGGTGACGGTCATGTCCGCGCGGACCGCGTTTCCAAGCACTTGTCCTGTATCGGAGCACACGCCCGATGGCACGTCCACAGCCACAACCCGACAAGGACTTTGATTGAGTTGTTCGATCACCGATGCGACGGGAGCGCGAACATCGCTTTGGAGGCCCGTTCCCAAGAGGGCGTCGACACAGACCGCTGCCGTTTCGATTAGATCCACTGCGCCTTCTACGGCGTCCAGTCCTTCGGCAGCTTCTACGACTTCGA
>Ga0114996_10004177_pt1 | contig 17509 bp, 14 predicted proteins | sample ArcticOcean_MG_C_4_FD_87039 | JGI IMG/M metagenome (GOLD analysis project Ga0114996, IMG submission 87039) | Marine microbial communities from western Arctic Ocean - ArcticOcean_MG_CB4_134 | ecosystem: Environmental > Aquatic > Marine > Oceanic | place: Arctic Ocean: Canada Basin | collected...
CGTTATAAAAAAATGCGTTAATTTGGTGCTAAATGGGGAGGCATCTGCATTATGCACATTACCCATAAATAAAAACAATCTTAGAAAGGGTTCTAACTTCTTATACTCCGGTCATACCGATTTCTTGGAGGCAATAACAAAAACAAAAAATGCAGTTATGATGCTATCCTGTTCTGAGTTAAGAGTAGTACCTGTTACCGTACATATCGGTTTAAAAAAAGTTGTACCCGAACTAACAAAAGATCTTATTATACGCACTATTCGTGTTACTGAAAAATCTCTAATTAATAATTTTTTTATACCGACTCCCAGAATTTTTGTGGCTGGACTTAATCCACATGCTGGAGAATCCGGGATTATGGGGAGTGAGGAAATTAACATAATTGGTCCCGCTATTAATGTACTTGTTAAAGAAGGTATGAATGTAACCGGCCCCTATTCTCCTGATAGTATGTTTCATGCTAAAGCGAGGTTGAAATACGACGTGGCTATCTGTATGTATCATGATCAAGCCCTCATACCATTGAAGACTATCGATTTTTCAAAAAGCGTTAATATAACACTTGGATTACCAATCATAAGAACATCGCCGGATCACGGAACTGCTTACGACATTGCAGGTAAAGGAATCGCCGACCCATCTAGCTTAATTGAAGCCATTAAGACTGCAAACCAAATGAGCAATAACGTTTAAAGAAATCTATTTGAAGGATTGAAATGCCTGCAATTGATGATCTCCCGCAAATTAGTACTTTTATCCGAGAACACAACCTATCTGCAAAAAAAACATTAAGTCAAAATTTTTTACTTGATTTAAATTTAACATCTAAAATTGCTAGGTTAGACAAAGATTATCCTTTAGGAAGTATATTAGAAATCGGTCCTGGACCTGGTGGCCTAACTAGAGCTCTCCTGGCAGAGACAACAAAAAAGATCTATGTCCTTGAAAAAGACGCGAGATGCATTCCTATACTAAATCAGATATCCGATTATTACCCAGGACGACTCGAGATTTTCCTTGGCGACGCATTATCTACTTCAGTACTTAATCAGATCCCTTCCCCTATCCACATTTTTTCAAATTTGCCATATAATATTGGTACTGAGCTTTTGACTCGATGGCTCGATCCGCCAAAATGGCCTCCAGAGTGGACAACGCTTACATTAATGTTTCAGGCAGAGGTCGCTGAACGGATAGTTGCCAAACCGGGAGGCAAGAATTACGGGAGATTATCAATCCTAGCGCAATGGAGAAGTAAAGCAAAAATAACTATGAGATTACCACCAGAAGCTTTTACACCGATCCCAAAGGTACATTCAGCAGTGGTAAGGATAGAAAGACTTGAAAAACCCATTCACAAAGCTAATTCAAAAATCCTAACCAGCATAGTGGCTAACTCCTTTAACCAGCGTAGAAAGATGATAAGATCCTCTCTTAAAAATAGAATCAATAATCTGGAGTTTGTTTTAGAAAAAGCAAATATAACACCCACGAAGAGAGCCGGTGAAATCACTATAGAGGAGTATTGCTGTCTCTCAAGAATCGTAGAATCTTTGCAATAGACGAGAACTAAACTTGCTTTCAAGAACTCGTAAAAATAAAAAATATTCTTTTACAAGCTTATCTCTTTTGATTACTTCTTTTGATTTTATTTTTTTAAAGATTTAAGGTGCGCTCTAAACCAACACTTAAACTTTGTTCTTCAACAGACTTTTCTTCAACTGATCCACTTCCCGATACAGCCTGACCTTCTACACTAGGAGTGGTAAAGGTCTCGCTTCGAGCTCGTTCCCTTGGCTCAGGATTGGAACTCTCATTTTGAGCATGTCCATTTGAATTACTAACTATCGGCTCAGATACAATAGCTTCCTGCAAATCTTTACGGGCGTCTTGCTCTTGCTGAGCTTGAGTCAACATCCTAGCATAATGTTCTGCATGCTGTTGAAAATTTTCTGCTGCCACTATGTCATTAGAAAGTTGAGCATCACGATGCAATTGCAGATATTTATCGATTATTTGTTGAGGTGTACCTCGAACTTTTCCTTCTGGCCCAGAGCTATCAAAAACCCTATTTATAACACTGCCCATGGATCGATTATTGTTATTAGGACGCTTGCCCCTGGATCTTGATTTTGATGGTCGCATTTATACTCAATTCTTTTTTGATTTATGTGAATAATTTTACTAAGACATCCTCGGGCTATTTAACTTATTTGCAACCACAAAGGAGATATGTCTATATAATTAAAACAAGCAGCAATAAATTATTATGATGCTTTCCTTAGGTGCAAAGATCATTAATTTGCAAGGTTTGCAATACCCTTTTTTATATCTTCAGAAATTTAATAACTCCTGTGTCACATTAGCAATCGAGCGCTAACTGTTCTGTCTTTGCCATTAATATCTTTCCAAATTCTAAAATCCCCAAAACCATTTAGAAAAAACAACTCTTTAACCGCATCGGCTTGACTGTACCCAATTTCTAAAACTACTCGCCCTTTAGGGTTTAAATATTTAGAGGCTTCTCTTGAAATAACTCGATATGCATCTAGTCCGTCCCTCCCGGATATTAAGGAAATTTTTGGATCATAACATTTAACATCCGCGTCTAAGTTTTCAAATTCAATTTCGCTAATATAAGGCGGATTTGATACAATTAAATCAAATTTTTCATTAATATTCTCAAACCAATTAGACAATACAAACCTTGCCCTATCGGATACATCACTTCTAACAGCATTTAAAGATGATGTCTCCAAACATGCCATGGAGATATCAACCCCTAACCCAGTTGAAATTGAGTTGCCTTTCAATAAACTAATTAAAATACATCCAGATCCGACTCCTAAATCAAGAACACTTCCAAACTTTTCTTTTAGCCCTACGAATACCACCCCTTCTGTTTCAGGGCGAGGATCAAATACTCCCTCATTTATTATAAAGTCTCCTTTATAGAACTTACGCCTGCCAATAATTCTTGAGATGGGTTTTTTGTTCATTCGGTCTCGAATAAGGGAGTTTAAGAAATCAATTTTTTCACCAGAGATACCACAATTATTGAATCCACCTAATTCTTGGTAATCACAATTTAAAACAAAAGCTAAAATTTTCTTTGCTTCCCTTAAACCCTCACTATGTCCAGATTTTTTTAACCTTTTAGAAACCTCAACTAATAAATCATCAACAGAGATAATCACGTTAAAGTAACCTCTTGTTCAGCCAATAGTTTTGCCTGAGAATCATTCCTGAGAGCCGTAATTAATTCTTCCAAATCGCCTGATAAAATCTGGTCGAGTTTATATAGGGTTAAATTAATTCTGTGATCTGATACACGCCCCTGGGAAAAGTTATAAGTTCTTATTCTTTCAGATCGGTCGCCCCCTCCAACTTGGGATTTTCGACTTTCAGAACGTTCCATATGGAGCTTTTGTCTTTCTACATCGTATAAGCGAGTCCGCAAAACCTCCATTGCGATTTCTCTATTACGATGTTGCGATTTCTCGGAACTCGTAACAACAATTCCGGATGGGATATGAGTTATCCTAACTGCTGAATCTGTTGTGTTCACATGTTGACCTCCGGCGCCACTTGCCCGCATGGTATCTATTCTAATGTCAGATTGAGAAATCTCAATATCGATTTCCGCAGCTTCAGGCAGCACGGCGACTGTAGCTGCCGATGTATGAACTCGTCCCCCACTCTCAGTAGTGGGAACTCGTTGGACACGGTGAACACCACTTTCATACTTAAGTTTAGAGAAAACATTTTTTCCCCTTAGGTTTGCAGTAACTTGTTTGATTCCTCCCAACTCAGATAGTTGCTCCTCAATTAACTCAAAGTTCCAACCATTAGCCTCAGAATACCTTCTGTACATATTTAATAAATCTGAGACAAAAAACGCTGCTTCATCTCCACCGGTTCCCGGTCTTATTTCTAATATAACGGATCTCTCATCAAGTTCATCCTTGGGTAAAAGCATTAACCTAATTTCGGATTCAGATTTGATCAAAATGGGTTTTATTCTATTTATCTCATCACCAGCTAAACTTTTCATCTCGGGGTCCGAGAGCAAAGACTTAGCGTCATCTATTCCTTCAAGAAGCTTAAAGTATCTAACAACAGAATCTCGAACAGGCTTTAAATCTGAATATTCACGAGAAACCTCTCCAAAATCAATTAAATTTCCAGAAGAAAGTTTTGCCTCTAAAAAATCAAAATGTTCTATAATCTGCTTCAATCTATCAATTGAAATCATACCAAAACCGTTAGATCTCTAGTCAGTTTATGCTCTCCCAACTTAGCTGAATCAGGTCTGTATTCACTTGCTTTATTTTCAACAAGCTCAACAATTTTTTCAATCATTTCATTGTTGCTTAACTTGTGGCTCTGCTTGCCTCCCACATATATCATTCCTGAGCCTGCTCCTCCTCCGGTAAAGCCAACATCTGTCATCAAAGCCTCTCCAGGGCCGTTTACTACGCACCCAATAATACTAAGGTTCATGGGTGTTTTAATGTGAGAGAGTCTCTTTTCTAAAATTTCAACTGTCTTGATAACATCAAAACCTTGACGTGCACAGCTTGGACAAGAAATAATATTGACTCCACGATGCCTCAATCCTAGAGATTTTAGTATCTCATAACCGACCTTGACCTCCTCAACCGGATTTGCCGACAAGGAAACCCTTATCGTATCGCCTATACCCATCCAAAGAAGATTACCCAGACCAATAGATGATTTTATGGTGCCTGGAAGAAAAGCTCCAGCCTCTGTTATTCCAAGGTGCATTGGAGCATCAGTTACTTTCGACAACCCCTTATATGCAGCCACTGTCATAAATACATCCGAAGCCTTACAACTGATTTTAAAATTAAAAAAGTCATTATCCTCTAATATCCGAATATGAGCTAATCCACTCTCGATCATTGCCTCAGGACACGGTTCCCGATACTTATCCAAAAGATGTTTCTCCAATGACCCCGCGTTAACTCCAATCCTAATAGAGCAATTATTATCCTTAGCAGCATTAATTACCGCTTTTACCCGCTCCAGGGATCCGATATTTCCAGGATTTATTCTTAAACAAGAAGCTCCAGCCTCAGCCGCCTCAATAGCTCGCTTATAATGAAAGTGAATGTCTGCAACAATCGGAACAGGCGATTCAGCGATGATCTCTCTTAAGGCCCGACTAGAGGCTCGATCTGGAACTGATATCCGAATTATATCGGCGCCAGCCTCAGCGCATTCGTGAACCTGCCGAATTGTAGCACCTACATCAGAAGTTAAAGTATTAGTCATTGTTTGAACCGAAATTGGGGCGTCACCACCTACCTTAATAGAACCCACAGTTACTTGACGCGTTTGATTCCGACTTACCTGTCGCCAAGGCCGGATGGCATGAATGGACATTTGAGGATATTCCTTAAAACAAAGTTTTTTTGAGCTTTAACGCCTAAATTTAGTTAAAAGCACTGGACTTATTCGACCACACCGCCATCTGTATTAATTTTTTTATCCAGCTCAACTACAATACTTTCAAGTATTGGGTCTTTCTTTAAATCTGCTAACTTGAAATTGTCTAATAGGTATTGGATGTCAAGGTGAACATTTTTTATTATTGCATTACCAGTTCCCAAGGGCCCATAAGCTTTATTATCTATAGTGAAAAAAACCGATCCAGAACGCCCAGCCTTCAGTGACATCAAATTATTTGAGGTCGAAACAGTATAATGTTCGCCCTGATCCAGAATTTTATCAAATACAATTGTTCCGTCATTAGATGAAATCTGTAAAAAGGACGGTTTAACTGCAAAGATTGTGATTTGTGAATCTGCTGGCTTTGCCACCTCAACACTCGGCCTCAAGATTGGATGATTTATATCAACTTCCGTTGGCAGATCCGTAGGCACATCTTTAAGAAGTTCTGCGATCAAATCACCAATTTTTGAATCCCTAGGTGTTAGAATTGGTTCCTCCAAAATATCAGGTCTATATAGATCATGGATTACTGGCTTGCTCTCAAAACCATTAACCACCACTTTTTTATTAACAATCATCGGCTCTGAAAATGAACCATTAAGATCCGCTGAAAAGCTTCCAAAAGGTTGATCAATCTGTACTAACCTAACTTGCTGAATTTGCCTGAAGACAACAAACCCACCATAAGACAAAATTCCGATTAATATCATCAACACAGCTATGGAACCAAAAACCTCTGGTTCAAATCGAGAAAAAAAACTCTTTTCCGATTCTCTAAAAATAGAAAATGAGCTCGAACTTCTATTTTTAAAGTTATTAAATTTTCTGCCAATTTTTACTTTTTGTGGTTTTTTTTCTGATGCTGATAAAACATCAATAACCTCAAATCCACTTTCGATACAAAATTGACTGAATGCCCATTCCGGGTCTATTCCTAAATAACCGGCATAAGACTTAACATAGCCAGGTATAAACCCTGTCGAGTTGAAAATCGATTTATCGTAGTTTTCAATCGCAGCAATATATTTTGCATTAATTTTTAAATCCTGCTGAATATTAAGTAATGATTTTCCTAAAGTGGCTCGTTCTCCACGCATTAAATCCCCCATACGAAGAACATAATCATCGAACCCCCGAATGGTAACACGAGCATTAGACCTACTAAATTTTTTATCTTTATTCATAACCACACAGAGCCGAATCTATTACATCTTAATCATAACAAATATTAGTCAACAAATGTACAAAAAATATTTTCCTAACAAATAACTTAATTTGGTCTCTCTGAATTGTGAAAACTCAACTTAAAAAAGTAATTCTTGCACTTAAACTAATAATTAATAAAACCACAAACAAGTTAAATTTATGGAATAAATCAACTTTACCATTTACACGGTTATAAAAATTCATCAATAAGCTTCAAACGAACTAATCTCAATTACTTTAAAATACAATTTATTAACTAAAGAAGGACTTTAGGCCATAACTCGTAAACCACACAACGCGCCACCAGTGCGAGAAACTGGACCCAGAATTAATGAATTAATAACTTCAAAAGAAATTCGCTTGATCGGTGAAGATGGAGGCAATGTAGGATTAATAACTCCTCAAGAGGCTCTAGTTTTAGCAGTAGAAGCAGATCTAGATCTTGTTGAAATATCCCCAAACGCAAATCCTCCGGTATGTAAGATAATGGATTTCGGCAAGTACAAGTATGAAACTCAAAAGAAAGAAGCTGATGCTAGAAAAAAACAAAAAATAATTGAAATAAAAGAGATAAAGTTCAGGCCAAACACTGACACCCATGATTACGAAGTAAAAATGCGTAGTGTCTATCGCTTTTTAGAGAATGGCGACAAAGTGAAAATAACTTTACGTTTCCGAGGCCGTGAAATGACTCATATTAGCCTAGGGCGGGATCTTTTAGAACGAGTTGCTAAGGACGTTGAAACAGCTGAAGCCGGGAAAGTCGAAAATATGCCCCGCATTGAAGGGCGTCAAATGACTATGATGGTAGGGCCTCCTTCTAAAAACTAACCGTCTGTTTTTAACCACTCCTGGGCTGTGGTCTTTTTGGCATCTCCTTTAAAAGCCCTCCGACCCCCATCAAAGAAATATCCCTGTCAGTAAGGGTTAACCCGCAACTTAATCTCTCCAAAACCCAGTCGACTCCATTCATTGAAGGAGCGCGGGCGCAGCCAGGGAGACCAATAACGCACCGGCTGTCAAGATATCCAAAAAATAGCAAATTTCCTGGATCGGCTGGCATACCAAAGCGAACAAGTTTACCGCCAGAACGGGTTAAAGCTTCAGGTCCAATATCCAAAACATCCGAGGTCGCAGAAGCAGTAAGCATCAATATCATTTGGCTGTTACAGATACCAATACCTTCAGCCAAATCCTCGACTGCATGCCTGACGATAGGAGTTGAGATAAGTTTTATCCCTAAGTTGTTTAACCGCCTCTCAATAACTTTTATTCCTTTTTCCCCCAAATCCTTGTTTCCTATTCGACTAATAACAAGGTCTGCCGTCGAGATTATGACTGGATGGATTCTAATTGATTCATCCGCAATAGAAACTCCACTAGCTAAGATTGTCTTAGGGATGGCGTAGGCTATTATTTTAACCGTCGCGATCATTGTGCCGACTTCCAATTTTGAGAATGGCGGCAGAGTTGCACAAGTCAACATTGGATCGATTAGATTCAAACGATTAATAACATCCACATTAAGTTCGACTACCCCCTGGACTTTTGAAATAATATTAACTCTACCGGTAAATGCCCTTGAAAGCTCAAAATGTTTAGGGTCTAAGTTTGCAACTATTGCAGAGGCAATTTCTAAAGCTGCCAAGTCTTCATGTACATCATCATTGGATAACCGGGCGACAACAACTGATTTGACTGAGAACTTAATTAACTTTACAACATCATCTTTAGAAAGGACCTTTCCTTTCCGAAACCGTTCCTTCCCTACATAAATCGAGTGCGCTAAAATAGAACCGATAGCCTCGTCAGAATCGACCTCTCCAAATTTCAAATCTTTTTCCTTACAGTTTGAATAATTTGCGCCATTATAGATACGGCAATTTCTGACGGACTCTTTGCCGAAATTTTCAATCCCACTGGTCCATTTATTCGACTAATTTCATCGTTTGAAAAGTCCGCATTTTGCAGTCGTTGAACTCTTTTTGCGTGAGTTCCACTCGAGCCTAAACAACCAATATAAAAGCAAGGGGATTTCAATCCCTGAATGATAGCCGGGTCATCAATTTTTGGGTCGTGTGTAAGGGTAACTATTGCGGTTCTTTGGTCCGGTTCAAAAATTTCAATTGCTTTATCAGGCCAAAGATGACTAATTTCAACATCTGGAAAGCGAAGCGAGTTCGCAAAACTCTCTCTGGGATCAATCAGCAAAACATCAAATCCTGAAATCCGAGCAATTTTAGCTAAAGCCTGAGCAATATGTACTCCACCTATAATAGCGATTCTTAAAGGAGGGTTATGTATTGTAATAAACTCTAGCCCATCAAAACCAGACTGGTCATTGTCAAACCGCTGCTTATATTTTTTATCTGCCTCCACCAAGCAATTTGACCAATTCTCAACATTTACAACATAAGCCACAGCCTCTCGCGCTTCTATCTTTCTCAAAAGAAGTTCAAGAGTCTTATGGGCAAGAAAATGTCCAATTGGTTCTACTAAAATACGAATCGAACCACCACAACCAAGCCCTACGGAGAAAGCCTCTTCATCTGACACACCATATTCAAGAATTCTAGGGAGCCCATCTTTCAAGGATTCAATAGCTTCCAAAATAACAGCCCCCTCAACGCAACCGCCAGAGACCGAGCCCACCATTCCACCCTCTCCGCTGATGGCAAGCTGGCTACCAACCGGCCTAGGCGCAGAACCCCAAGTGTCCACAACCGTGGCAATTGCAGAACCTATACCTTGCTTGGACCACTCAAGTGCAGAATAAATAACATTGTTAGACTGATTAAATTCCATACGTGCTCACTTAAAAATATTTCGTAAAAGGAATTAATTATTTCATAAAACTAGACCCGAGCCGAAATTAATCTTTAAACATTTACCTTGAAATGAATTTATAAGCCGATAATATATCAAAAAATTAAATTGATCTAGCTAAAATAAGTTAATTATGACGGCTCTTCTTCTATAGTTAATTGGATTGTGTCCTTTGTTAGACTGGATAAAATGGAAACAATAACTAATCTTTTATTTATAGATATGTATGTTAGCTCCAGTAAGACATCAACATTTTTAAAGTTTTAGTCCTTTTGGGCCCTTCAAGTATCTATCTATCTTTAATTTCGTCCCAGTTCATCTGTAGTATCAAAAAATTTTATCGTTGGCTTTTCTCGCGCTCACCTATAAGCAAGCTACTGCTAACAAGTGATACTGTTATTAAACCGTTAAATTTTATTTTTAGGCATGAACTATTTGTCTTATCAAACCTAACCATTAAAACCCTTGCCGTGATCGTGACAGGAAATTACCATCACTCCGACGAGAATTGAAATAAAATAATAAATAAACTTTAATAAAGGATTCCTCAAATATGTATAAGTTCGACTGGTCTGACCCCTTCCGATTGAATGATCAACTCTCTGAAGAGGAGTGTATGCTACGGGATTCCGCTCAAAAATTTGCTAAGGAGCATCTTTCTCCTAAGATTATCAAAGCATTTAGAGAGGAACTTCAGGCACCAGAAATTTTTAAAAAAATGGGTAACGCTGGTTTACTTGGAATAACAATTCCCGAGGAGTATGGGGGGTTGGGCTCTTCATACGTGACTTATGGTTTGGTCTCTCGAGAGATCGAATATATAGACTCAGGCTATAGATCCATGATGTCAGTTCAATCATCTTTAGTAATGTATCCTATTTATACTTACGGCTCTGATAAACAGAAAGAGAAGTACCTTCCTGGTCTAGCTTCTGGTGACTTAATAGGATGTTTCGGATTAACAGAAGCTGATGCAGGGTCAGACCCAGGAGGGATGAGAACAGTGGCCAAAAAAACACCTCGGGGCTATAGTATATCTGGTTCAAAGATGTGGATTTCCAATAGTCCGTTTGCAGATGTATTTATAGTATGGGCAAAATCAGAGGCGCACGAGGGACGAATTAAAGGATTTATTCTTGAAAAAGGGATGCAAGGACTTTCGGCTCCCAAAATAGACGGTAAGCTATCATTAAGAGCCTCAACCACAGGAGAAATAGTCCTCCAAGAAGTTGAAGTTTCAGACGAGGCTATTCTACCTCATGTTGACGGATTAAAGGGACCATTTGGATGCTTAAATCGTGCGCGTTATGGAATAAGCTGGGGAGTAATGGGGGCTGCAGAGTTTTGCTGGAAAGCCGCCAGAGAATATGGTTTAGATCGTAAGCAATTTGGTAGACCACTAGCACAAACACAATTATTTCAAAAGAAACTTGCGGACATGCAAACTGAAATTGTTCTCGGATTACAAGGAGCGCTGCGAGTTGGAAGACTTCTGGACCAAGAAAAAGCTGCCCCAGAAATGATTTCAATCATGAAGAGAAATAACTGCGGAAAGGCGTTGGATATAGCACGAACATCTCGGGACATGCATGGTGGGAACGGAATATCAGAGACCTTTCACGTAATGAGACACTTAATGAACCTCGAGACAGTAAATACGTATGAGGGAACTCACGATGTTCATGCGCTTATTTTGGGACGTGCCATCACTGGGTTGCAAGCTTTTTTTTAGAAATCATTAATAGGGATTTAAACCAAAAATATCTAAATTTCGGTTGAAGTTGAGGACATATATGAAATCTTTGAGAATAACGAAACCAGATGATTGGCACCTGCATTTGCGTGACGGGAATATTTTAAAAGCTGTACTTCCAGAATCAATTCGCCATTTTGGTCGAGCATTAATAATGCCTAATCTGAGCCCTCCCATCTTAACGGTTGCTCAAGCTATTGCCTACCGGGAACGTATTATTAAGTTAGTTCCAAAGGATTCAGATTTTAATCCTCTTATGACACTCTATCTGACAGAAGAGACACAAATTAGCGACATACAAAATGGATTCGATAAAGGCTTAATAACCGCCATAAAGCTTTACCCGGCGGGTGCTACTACGAATTCTACGTTTGGAATTAAGAATTTCTCTAAACTTAAACCCATCTTAGAGCACTTGGAAGAAATTGGCCTCCCTTTATGTGTTCATGGCGAAGTTGCAGACGAAGAGATTGATATCTTTGATCGCGAAGCAGTTTTTATAGACAAAATACTCGAACCAATTCGTCGAGATTTACCAAATTTAAGAATAGTTTTAGAACATATAACAACCAAAAATGCTGTCGATTTCGTTCGAAACGGCGGTTCGAATCTGGCTGCTACCATTACGACACACCATTTAGTCATCAATAGAAACGCTATTCTATCTGGCGGAATAAAACCCCACTATTATTGCTTGCCGATAGCAAAGCGCGAGTATCACCGGCAAGCTCTTCGTAAGGCAGCAACATCAGGAAAAACATGCTTTTTTTTAGGAACTGATTCGGCCCCTCATACGGACCACCTAAAAGAAAATACTTGCGGATGTGCCGGGTGTTTTACTGCACCAAATACTATATCAATTCTAGCTACAGTATTTGAACAAGAACTTGCGCTTCATAAGTTAGAGGCTTTTATATCTACTAACGGAGCAAAATTTTACAACCTCAAACCAAACAATGAATACATTATCCTAGAAAAAGGCGCCCCAATGAAAAAAATAGAAAAAATCTTTTCTATGGATGGTAAAATAACAGTCTTTGATCCAGGCTATGACCTCCACTGGAAAGTTAAATAACTTTGTAATTTTTAATTTAGAAAGCTCTAAAATGAACCCTATTAGTTCTCCATCAAAAAAGGAAATTTCTGAATTAACCGCTAGAATGCTGTTAGACATTAAAGCTGTCCACTTTAATTCACGTAAGCCGTTTATTTTGGCCAGTGGGCTTCCGTCGCCGACATATATCGATTGTAGAAAAATTATATCTTTTCCAAGAGTGCGTTCAACCTTAATGGATTTCTTAACATCCACTGTTATGAAAGAGGTCGGATTTGAATCATTTGACAACATCTCTGGGGGAGAAACTGCAGGAATACCATTTTCAGCCCTAATCGCAGAAAGGCTGGCGCTTCCGCTTACGTACGTTAGAAAAAAACCAAAAGGTTACGGACGTAATACACAAATTGAAGGCGTTATGGGCGAAACGGACCGAGTTTTACTAGTTGAAGATATGACAACTGACGGAGGTTCAAAGATTGATTTTGTAAATGCTATACGAGATACTGGAGCAACGTGTAATAACACTGCTGTTATTTTCTATTATGATATTTTCCCTGAAACCCTTTCCCGCCTTAAGGATCACAATATAACTCTACATTATCTTTGCACATGGTGGGATGTTCTATCCGAAGCAAAGAAGCGGAACGACTTTGATAATGAGACATTGTCAGAAGTAGAAAAATTTCTAAAAGAGCCTCGGAAATGGCAGGCTGAATACAGCTCGATTAAATAAAATTAAAAATTTTTAATGACGCTGAATATGTGTAAGGCAGCATATATAACTAAATTAAACTATATAACTCTTGTTAACATAAAAATATCCACAGGATATCCAGATTGCATTATTTGATAGGAAGTTTAATGAGGTTAGTACTAGAAAGATAAAGGGACCGGTATGAACACTTCTGCAGCGCCAAACATTTCTCAAAGTAACACAGAGAATTTGGGTCCGCTCCCCCATAACATCGAGGCAGAACAACAGCTCTTAGGAGCAATCCTTACAAATAATGATATTTTTGACAAAATAACTTCGACTGTTAATTCAGATCATTTTTTTGACCCTGTCCATAAAAGAATTTTCGAAACCTGCGAATCACGAATACAAAAAAATCTTTTAGTTTCTCCAGTAACACTCAAGCCATACTTTGATGAGGACGAAGGTCTAAAAGAATTAGGTGGACCAGCTTATCTTGTCCGGCTTCAGGGAGCATCAATATCAACATTTGCAGCCCGCGATTACGCTCAAATGATCTATGATTTAGCTATTAGAAGAGAACTAATTGTTTTAGGACAGGAAATTGCAGGTAAAGCAACCAAAGTAGAAACAGACAATGATCCAAAAGATCAAATTGTCGAAGCGGAACAGAGATTATATGCTCTAGGAGAGGATGGTCGTTCTGAAAATGGTTTTCAAAGCTTTTTAAAGGTACTGAAGGACACCGTTGACATAGCAAACGCGGCATATCAACAGGATGGGGGGTTCTCAGGTATACCCACTGGACTAGTTGATATAGACAGAAAGTTAGGCGGTCTTCATAAATCTGATTTAGTTATTCTTGCCGGAAGGCCATCAATGGGGAAAACTGCATTAGCTACGAATATAGCATTCCATATTGCCAAGTCATATAACAAAGGACTAAAGCCAGATGGCTCTGAAGGGGCAATCCAAGGCGGATGCGTCGGTTTTTTCTCACTAGAGATGTCTTCTGAACAACTTGCAGCTAGAGTTTTATCAGAGGCATCAGAAATTCCTTCAGAGCAAATCAGGCGAGGAAATATGACTGAGATTGAATTCAGGCGATTTGTTGAAGCCGCGAAAGCCTTGGAAAATTGCCCACTTTATATCGATGACACTCCAGCTTTACCTATCAGCCAGCTTGCTGCCAGGGCACGTCGTTTAAAAAGAACGAATGGCTTGGATGTACTAATAATAGATTACCTTCAACTCGTAAGACCAGCCACTGCAAAGAATAACCGTGTTAACGAGGTCTCAGAGATAACTCAGGGCTTAAAGGCAATTGCAAAAGAATTAGATATTCCTGTAATAGCCCTGTCACAACTTTCTCGTCAGGTTGAGAACCGTGAAGATAAGCGGCCTCAGTTAGCGGATTTACGAGAGTCTGGCTCAATTGAGCAAGACGCGGATGTTGTTATGTTTGTTTACCGGGAGGAATATTACCGGGAAAGAGAAAAGCCCGGAGATCATGATATAGAGGGAATGGTGAAATGGCAGCAGATTATGGAAAATGTTCATGGTAAAGCAGAAATTATCATTGGAAAACAAAGGCATGGTCCAATTGGATCCGTAGAATTAAGCTTTGAGGGCCGGTTTACTCGTTTCAGAAATTTGGTAAAAAACTATCAAAATATTGATTCAAATACTTCCGAATTTTAAAATATTTCACAAAAACATTAATCAAAGCTTCTTTTTTCCAAATGCTTTCTTAGTTTCGAGGGAGCCTTCTTTTTGCGATTTTTAAAAGGGTTGTCTTCATTTTGACTCCGTAAAAACAGTCGAATAGGCGTTCCAGGCATATCAAAAGCCTCCCTCAACCCATTTACCAAGTATCGAGAATAACTGGCAGGTATCAAGTCCGGGTGTGAACACATAACAACAAAACCTGGTGGGCGACTTTTTACCTGAGTTATGTATCTCAGTTTAAGCCTCTTACCCTGTGGAGCTGGTGGCGGGTGCTGCTCAATCATCCCAGCCAACCATCTATTAAGTAACGCCGTACTAACTCTTCTATTCCATATTTTATGAGCCTGTAAAACGCCCTCTTGCAACCTAGGTATTCCAGCCCCGGTTAGTGCCGAAACCGTTACTAAAGGCGCCCCTCTTAGTTGGGGTAAAAGCCTTGTAAACTGTTCTTGTAAAAGTTTAACTCTCTTTTGCTTTTCTTTCTCAAGGTCCCACTTATTTATGGCTAAGACAACTGCCCTACCTTCCCTTTCAGCCAAATCAGCCAGTCGCAAATCTTGCTGCTCAAAGGGTATATCGACGTCAAGTAAAATGATAACAACCTCGGCAAATTTCACGGCTCTTAATCCGTCAGACACGCTTAGCTTTTCAAGTTTATCTTGAATTTTTGCTCGCTTACGCATTCCAGCCGTATCGAATATACGGATGTGAACTCCATTCCAATCGTAGGTGGTAGAAATAGCATCCCTTGTTATCCCTGCCTCTGGACCTGTTAGCAAACGCTCTTCACCCAGAATTTGATTTATAAGAGTTGACTTTCCGGCATTTGGTCTTCCTACAACAGCAATTTGAAGCGGTTTTTGCTTGTCTGGAATAGAATACTCTATATCCTCACCAACAATAATTTCAATATCAGTTTTCGGTTCAAAATCTTCAAATTCATCTTTTGTTATATCAATAAAAGGCCGAAGTAACCCTGCCAACTCCCCCATACCTTCCCCATGCTCGGCTGATAGTCTTAAGGGCTCTCCAAGACCTAAGGCGTATGCCTCTAAGAGACCACATTCCCCTGCTCGACCCTCAGCTTTATTGGCTGCTAGAATGACTTTAGTGGCTGTTTTCCGTAATATTGTTGCAAAAATATAATCGTCAGGCAAAACACCCGCCCGTGCATCAATAACAAATAAACAAAGATCAGCCATTTGAACGGCTCTCTCTGTTAATTTTCGCATTCGTCCCTGCAGAGAACCATCAGTTATATTTTCTAAACCCGCAGTATCAATGACTGTAAATTTCAAATCACCTAAACGGGCTTGCCCTTCTCGAAGGTCTCTGGTCACCCCAGGCTGATCATCAACCAGAGCTAACTTTTTACCCACTAAGCGGTTGAATAATGTAGACTTACCAACATTTGGTCTACCTACAATTGCAAGGGAAAAGGTCATCTAATTAGCCCCAAGAAAATTAATAGATACTTTGCAAATAACGAAACTATTTGAAAGCAATTAAATTACCAATATCCGTCAGTAGATATAGGGTACTATTGGCTATGGCTGGATTAGACGTAGCACCACCCTTAAACTTAACTTCATCTAAGCTTTTTCCGTCAAGAGGATCATATTTACGAATTTTACCATCACTGGAAGCAACAATTACATTTCCTCCGGCCAAAATGGGTCCAAAATGCAAGAAAACTTTATCTCTTTTTTTCACATTGGACGAAACGTAGTAAGGTAGTTTAACTCCCCATATTTTATTTCCTGAAACGGAATTGAGTCTAATTAATTCGGCTTGATCAGAAATTAAAAAAATACTATTTCCCGCCACCCAAACAGGAGAATAGGAACCGCTATCAAAAGTCCATATGGGTTCACCTGATTGAATATTAAGTGCGACCAAAAGTCCGCTTTGGTTCGCGACATAAACTCTATCACCCACAATAACCGGGTCCCCGGTTATATCAACAACATTGGAATATGCCATGCCAGACCTTTCTCCGGTTACGAAAGACGACCAAACAATTATCCCAGAAGTTTTTTCAACGGCTACCATCTCTCCGGACCCGTTTGGAAAAATAACCACTCGGCTACCTATCGCTGGACTAGCTCCACCCACAATAAGGGATTTTCCAGGAGCACCATTTATGCTCCATTTTATTTTTCCATCTGATGCCGATAAAGCCCATGCATTACTATCTCTTGTAACGACATAAACAGTACCTCTTTCGATAGTCGCCGCAGCCGCAATCGGGCTGCCAAGATTTTGCACCCAGAGCTTCTTTCCAGTTTTAGAATCTAGAGCAAAAACGTTTCCAAAACCTGTAACCGCGTATAGCACTCCAGCAGAAAAAGAGACTGCCCCGCCAGAAGCATCTTGGGAGTTCTCATCATTTGGAACTAATGAAGCAGACCAGATATTAGCACCATTGAAATTTGTAGCTGAAACAATTGAAGTTGAATCGAGAGTGTAAATCAGATTTCCAGCAATAATAGGATCAGAAGTGATTCTTGTTTTTCTCGTATTGCCTACACCTATTCCCACTGACCAAATTTCCCGAAAAGAATTACTTAAGCTTGGATGGGCTATACTATGCCTGTTTGTACCGTTCCTATGGGTCCAAAATTTATTAAGCTTTGGCTTTTTTAAATTCAGTTTTTTGGAGCTTGATACTCTTTCTTTCTTTGGTAAGTTATCTGCAAAAACGTAATCTAATGCGTCAAATCTCTCACCTTCCAAAACAATTTCTGTATCACCGCAGCCAGTTAG
>Ga0114996_10004180_pt1 | contig 17503 bp, 17 predicted proteins | sample ArcticOcean_MG_C_4_FD_87039 | JGI IMG/M metagenome (GOLD analysis project Ga0114996, IMG submission 87039) | Marine microbial communities from western Arctic Ocean - ArcticOcean_MG_CB4_134 | ecosystem: Environmental > Aquatic > Marine > Oceanic | place: Arctic Ocean: Canada Basin | collected...
CAGGGGGGAACCTTCGAATGATATCCAGATTAACCAAAAAGATTAAGACCATAGTCCCCGGAGCATTCCCGATTATCCAAAAGGCATTTGAGACCATCGGCTATGCAAAGGTGTCCTTCTCAGCGACACAGGCAAAAGCCTATGGATACCTGTCGGATGATGATATTATAGTTGCGAACAGGGATCACCTCCTAAGTGAGGCAAAGGCTGTGGTCCTTGATATGAGCACAGACTATAAAGCGCCAGAGCTTGAGAAATTTAAATTACCCGGGACAAGTGGCCGACTCGCGATCACAACGATGGTGAAGGCACTCGTGAAGACAAAGAAAATAAGTGAGCACGACGCGCATATCGCAAACAAGCTTGCCTATGTCCTCACCGGAGGGGATAAGGGTGGGCCATTCTCACCGGTCGACGAGCAGTATCTCCTAGATATTGAGCGGGAGGCCTTTATTAGCCTTTGTGGGGAACAAAAGACAATTGAAAGAATAAAACATATGTTAGCAAAAGGAAAGCCACTGAGAAATTAATTAGATCTTACTAGACGAAGAGCAATATTACCAGGTATTGTTTTTCTCCTTAAAAGGGGACTCACTTGAGTCCCCTTTTATTTTGAGAATAAATTTCTAACAATGTACCCCGCGATATCGGGATTTTCTTTTAGCCTTCTTATCGAGTACTTATACCAGTCTTCTCCAAAGGGGACATACACCCTCACCCTGTATCCATTCTCTAGATTCTTTTCGCTCCAACCGTGCATCGGAACTCCATAGAGAACCTGAAACTCAAACCTGTCAGATGGGACATGAAGATCATCTATCAGGGCGTATACAGATTCAAGCAAGTCTGTGTCGTGCGTGGCGATGCCAACATAGATATTTTTTTCAAAGGCATATCGAAGTATTTTTAGATAATTTTCATTGATTTTCACTCTATCGTTGATGCACACATCGTCGCTTTCCTTGTAGATACCCTTGCACAGCCTAAAGTTAAGATTCTCAGGGTCAAGCGCGGTAACATCATCATAGGTTCTGAACAGGTAGGCCTGGAACACCGTTCCAATTTTTAGATTATTTTTTCTCTGTTCTAAGAAAGAATTAATTGTAAAGTCTGTGTGACTGGAGCTCTCCATATCAATTCGAACAAAATTATTTGTATTCTCTGATATATTGATAATTTCTTGAAGATTCTGGTTGTATGTATCCACGCTAATCTCCGAGCCAATGTGAGTGGGCTTTAGAGAGATATTGCACTGAAGGGACCTGGCGTCTATCTCCCTGTAGAGGTCAATGTACTGCGCTGTAATATCTGCAGCGATATCCTTATTTCTGGTGTGCTCTCCAAGTATATCAAGGGTCACCAGGTATCCGCTGTCATTAAGTTTTTTTATTGTTTCTAAGGCTGTCTCCTTGGTGGTGCCCGCCACGTATCTTTTAGCAAATTGATAGGTCAGGCTCCTTGGAAAGTATGGAACCAGGTTGGATATTATTTTATTGAAGATGACCACATAAAAATTTATCAAATTGATGGGATTAAAACCAATGTAAAAGAGTGATTATTTTTGTAAATTTCTAGGATGAAAAGGCTCTTTGAAAAATATTCTGGACCCCTTATGCTGGCTTGCCTGGTGCTCACCATTGTGCTGTCCATTAAAAATTATATATACAGCGGCGAGCCGATGTATACACAGCTGTGTATAGTCTTCGCCCTGACTCCACCTATGGTCCAGGGGTTTAAGCCTGAATTGAAAAACACAAAAAACTTTAGATTTTTCTCTGGCCTGATGACGACGCTCGCTGTGGCTATGCTGGTAGGCGCGCTTATTATAACTATGTAATCTTGTTGCGGATGTAGTTCAATGGTAGAACACCAGCTTCCCAAGCTGGTTACGTGAGTTCGATTCTCATCATCCGCTCACAGGAAACTAAATCTTTTTAAATAAATTTTTCTTTAAAATTACGGAGGATGTTAACACACCAGCCGACATCGCGCCCGCGACACCCGCGGTCAATATATCCTGGCCAGTAAAAAACAAACCCTGGACTGGGGTCGCTGGCTTCAGCCACTTTTGCCTGAATCTCTCGGGGCAGTGATCAATTCCATAGAGCTCACCTGCACTGTAGTTGGCCATATCCCTTGTTGAGAGTGGCGTCGAGAGCTCGCAGTAGGCTATCTTATCCTTTAGGTGTGGCGCGTTTTGGTAAATGATTCTAATCATTCTCTGGGTGATATCATCTTTAATGCCCTCATATTCATCCCCTCTATTTTTCCAGGCTTCACCCTGCCACCTCTGGTACCAATCAAAAGATGAGAATGTGATGGCCTCCATGGTCGCTGTCCCGGGGTGGCTGCTCTGCCACTGTGGATCCTTTGAGGAGGCAAAGGACAGGTAGAGAAGGGGAAACGTATCTGTTTTCCTATTTCTGTAGTCATTTAAATTTTTATCGTGATCGTAGCCGGGGTATATCCAGAGGTTGGTGTCTTTTACACCCAAATCCTCAGCGGACTGGTTAAATCCTATATAGAGGCACACATAGGAGCCCGAGGGCTGGACTCTGGTCATGCTCTCAGAGAAACGTTTATAGCTCTCGTCGTCTCTTAGAAATTTATTGATTGTATTCTCAACTCCGGCGCTGCTTATCACCACATCAGAGTCAATTCTCTCTCCATTTTCGAGGGTGACACCCGTCACCCTGCCAGCTGTAGTATTAATTTTATCGACACCCGTGCTGATCAGGACCTCTCCGCCATGCTGCCTGATGACAGGGATAATGCTCTCTGATATCATCCTTGAGCCGCCGACAGGGTAGTTCCCGCCATCCAGATAGTGGTTTGCAACCATGGCGTGAATAGCGAAGCTGCTCTCCCTTGGGGTCAGCCCGTAGTCGCCCCACTGACCCGTGAGCACACCGATCAATTTCTGATCTGAGGTAACCTTCGATAGCACCTGGTGCGTGGTTTGATCTGAAAATTTAAAAAACTTTCTAGTTAGATACCTGTAGAGAAGAAACTCGGGGACTCCAGACAGGGCCTTCGCTGAAAAATATTTAAAGGAGCACCGCCGAAACTCATCAAGGATAGTCATATACCGATCAATCCCACGGACCTCAGATGGGAAGGATGATTTTAAGGAATCGACAAACTGCTCTTTGGGGGCGATAAAGTCATAGCTCCTATCGGGAAAGATAATGCGGTCATAGTTGCTGCCCATCTTATTCCACTTAAGATTGTTGTCTGTAATCCTATCAAATAATCGCCTCACAAAGGAGCCTTTATTATGAACGCCACCGATGTAGTGTATCCCCACATCCCACTCAAAGTTCTCTCTCTTAAATGTGTGGGAGTAGCCGCCGGCCTTAAAGTGCTTCTCAAGAAGAAGCACACTCTTCCCCTCCATCGATAGAAGGGCAGCGGAGCACAGGCCACTGATCCCCGATCCGATGATGATAACATCGTAGTGATCGGCGATAGTATCCTTAGAGTATTTGTTTAATTTCATGTTTCATGATCACTGTATATAAAGCCAATTTATGCTAATTAGCTTCTCTAATCAAAAAATAAAAAATAAAAATAAAAAAACATTAATAGGTGTTGCCTGATGAAAAGTAATAAGGGTAAATTCTATGATACAAAACAGGGTTTAAATTGTATCAAAACTATTCACCGGTTCTTATTTTAACAATTTTTGCTATTATTCTAATTTCCCTTCCCCTTGCAATTCAGTTTCTAATTTCCCCTCGACAGAACAAGGGTGGAGAGAAGCTCATTCCCTATGAATGCGGAGAGGTCCCAGAGGGCTCTGCGTGGGTAAAGTTTAATATCAGGTTCTACATCATCGCTCTTATTTTTATTATCTTCGATGTTGAGATTGTTTTTATGTATCCATGGGCCCTGGTCTACAAAGAGTTTGGAGTCGTTGGGTTCGTTGAGATGCTTCTTTTTATTAGCATTCTACTTGTTGGACTCTTCTACGTATGGAGAAAGGGTGATCTTGACTGGGTGAAAATGGAAATAAGGAACCCTAAGGGCAGATACAAGCACCTTACAACCAAGGAATAACTATGGCCGAGCTAACACTTAGAGAAAAATTCGATAAAGACAATTTCGTTGTTGAGAAACTTGACAACCTCATCAACTGGGCGCGCGCAGGATCTCCCTGGTACTTCCAGTTTGGTTTGGCCTGCTGCGCCATTGAAATGATGGCAGCCTCCGCGCCGAGGCACGACCTGGAGCGCTTTGGGGTGTTCCCGAGGGCCTCTCCACGACAGGCGGATGTGATGATTGTTGCGGGCACGGTTACCATTAAAATGGCAGAGAGAGTCAAGAGGCTCTATGAGCAGATGTCTGATCCCAAGTATGTAATATCCATGGGAAGCTGCGCCAACAGCGGTGGCCCATACTGGCAGCATGGCTACCACGTTCTAAAGGGAGTAGACCTAGTGGTTCCGGTGGATGTGTATGTTCCCGGATGCCCACCACGCCCAGAGGCCCTGATCCAGGGTATCATGGAACTCCAAAAACACATTAAAACACAGAGCACCTTTGGAAAGGCTAAAAATGTCTAAAAAGACACTCACTGATTCGATCAGCTCTATTAATGAGTCTATCGCCTACGATGAAGAAACCAATATATTCTCTTTAAAAGAGGTCGGCACCTGGCTTGACATTGCCACGGAAATAAAAAATCTTAACTTTAATTATTTGATGTGCATAACATCTATCGATATGGAGAATAGCCAGCTGGCCCTGGCCTACAACCTCCATTCAACTGAAACCAAAGACTCTATTGAGTTTAATCTTTTTTTCGATAAAGACACAGAGATTCCATCGGTGGAGTCGCTGTGGAGAACAGCCGATTGGCATGAGCGCGAGGCCTACGATATGATGGGAATTAAATTTATCAACCATCCTGATATGAAAAGAATTTTATTGCCACAGGATTGGGAGGGGTACCCACTTAGAAAAAATTATAAGGTAGCCGACTACTACCACGGGATGTACATACCAAAAGATAAAACGAGCTGGGAATAATGAGCAAAGAGAATCTAATAGACAAGAGCAGTATCAACACCGATGACATGATCCTCAATATGGGACCGCAGCATCCAAGCACCCATGGCGTGCTGAGATTGAAAATCCATACCGATGGAGAGGTCGTTTCAAAAATCGAGCCTATTATCGGCTATCTTCACAGGTGCTTCGAGAAACACTCCGAGAACCTCCCCTATGAGCAGATAGTCCCCTTTACAGACAGATGCGACTACCTCTCATCGATGCACATGAGCCACGCATATTCAATTGCGGTTGAGAAGATGATGGACATAGAGATCCCAGAACGGGTGGAGTACATACGGGTCATTGTATCAGAATTACAGAGAATCGCGAGTCATGCTTTTTTTATCGGGGTGTTTGGCCTTGATGTCGGCGCCATCACACCATTCACATGGGTGTTTAGGGATCGAGAGCGAATTATAGATCTCTTTGAGACTCTGACCGGAGCCAGATTGCTGTACAACTATGTCTGGCCGGGTGGCGTATCCCATGATCTCCCTGAAAAATTCATAACACGGACGATTGAATTCCTCGATTATTTTGAGCCTCAGCTCATTGAGGTTGATGAGCTTCTAACTACAAATAAAATTTTTATTGAGCGTACAGCCGACATTGGAGTCCTGGATAAGGATATCGCAATCAACTACGGGGTTACAGGCCCAGCGCTTCGAGCATCTGGCGTTGACTTTGACCTTCGAAAGAATGAGCCCTACTCAATATACGATAAACTTGACTTTGACGTGCCCGTAGGAAGAGGAGAGATGGGAACCGTTGGTGACTCCTGGGACCGCTACATAGTTAGATTCCTTGAGATAAAGGAGAGCATTAAAATAATAAGGCAGTGCTTCAAGTCTATTCCAGAGGGAGATGTGCATGCGGCGCTTCCAAAAAAAGTCAGACCCCGAAAGGGTTCGACCTACTCTAGGTTCGAGTCATCAAGAGGAGAGCTGGGCTACTATATCATCAGCGATGGGAAGAACGTCCCCACTCGCCTAAAAATGAGATCACCTGCCTTCTCTAATTTATCTGTGCTACCCTACCTGTCTGAGGGCTGGATGATATCAGATGTTATCACTATCCTCGGTAGCCTTGATATCGTACTGGGGGAAATTGACAGATAATGTCCTTTGTCGATAGCATACTAAGTAGCCTGTCATCACTTGAAATGAACTACACCCTACTGCTGTTGATTGCGGTGACGATACCCGGATTAATTATTTTCCTACTTATGACAGTGAATGCGATTGTGGCCGTTTACATGGAAAGAAAAATATCAGCTTTTATGCAAGACAGGCTGGGACCCATGGAGGTTGGTATCTTTGGATTTAAGGGTGGAAAACGGTTCTGGGGCGGAATAGGGCAAACGATTGCAGATGCAATTAAGCTACTGGCTAAAGAGGATATAATCCCCAAGGATGCCGACAAGTTTATGATGATTCTCGCCCCCTTCATCATATTCATTGCCTCCTTCATCACCTTTGTGGGGGTTCCCCTGTCTCAGGATTTCCTCATATCTAATTTTAATATAGGAATTTTATATATACTGGCAATGAGCTCGGTGGGTGTCATTGGAATTATTTTAGCTGGTTGGTCTTCAAACAACAAGTGGTCCCTGTACGGAGCGATGAGGGCTGCCTCTCAGATTATTAGCTATGAAATCCCGATCGCCATCACCCTGTTGCTTCCAGTTATCATCTCTGGGGGGCTTGATGTCCACACGATTGTAGATTGGCAGCTTCAAAACAGATGGCTGATTTTGCATAGCCCATTTACTTTTATCGCATTTTTTATTTTTTTTGTATCGGGTATCGCAGAAACCAATAGGACACCATTTGATATCCCCGAGGCAGAGTCAGAGCTGGTTGCAGGTTGGATGACTGAGTATTCAGGCTTCAGGTGGTCTCTCTTCTTCTTAAGTGAGTACACGAATATGCTGATTATTAGCCTGGTTGCATCCTTTGTTTTCTTGGGTGGCTGGGGCTCTCCACTTACAATTATCAATTTACTTCCAGGTGACTACATGTACCTAGATGGGCCCATATTGGGCTTCTTTTGGCTACTGCTAAAAGCAATAGCGTTAATTTTTATTATGATGTGGTTCAGATGGACCTTCCCAAGGCTACGGGTAGATCAGCTGATGTATCTGTGCTGGAAGGTGTTTATTCCATTTGCAATATTCAATATGCTTGCAGTCGGAGTGTGGGAGGTACTTTTTTAGTGAAAGAATATTTCAATAATATCGTAGGTGGCATCCAGTCCTTCTGGAAGGGATTATCCCTTACATTTAAGCACATGAAAAACAAAAAAGATCTTGTGGCGACATTGCAGTACCCCAATGAAAAATGGCCGATACCCGAACGAAACATTGGATTCAATCTCTCTGAGTACAATGTGATAAGGTCGCGCCTGCATGTTGATATGGATGACTGCATAGGCTGCCTGCAATGCGAGCGAGCCTGCCCAGTTGACTGCATTAAAATAGATACAATAAAGCCACCGAAGGAGAGTGAGTTTGATTGCGGAAAAACATCCTTCGGCACTCAAAAGAAACTTGTTGTCCCTAGATTTACCATTGATATGTCAGAATGCATGTACTGTAATCTCTGTGTCTACCCCTGTCCAGAGGAGTGTATCTATATGGTGGGGGGGCCCAATGAAGATAAACATGAAATTGACTATGAGTTTAGTCAGTACTCACGAGATGGACTTATTTATGAGTTTGCCGATGCCACGGATGAGGATATCTTGTCAGTGGGCGGCGATGAGTATATAAAAACCAGAGAAGAGAGGAAGAAGCGAATTGCCGATGGGGAGTCACTAAATGGAACAGAGATTCTTCCTGGGAAAGAAGAAAATGTAAGTGTGACGGCCAGCTCAGCCCCGGCCCCTTCTTTAGACAAGCCAGACTTTACAGTTGTAAACGAGATAGAAGACAGAGTGACCCGCGCCACTGCAAAGAAGGCGTTTACACAAAAATTTAAGGAGAAAGCGTCATTTCAAGAGATCTCCAAATTCGTCAAGCTCTCGCTTGAAGAAAATGGAAAATATTCATCTAATTTGGATGATATCATTAAAAGGATTTCAGAGATGACGGCCCCCGATAGCACTGATGGCGGAAGCTCAGAGTCCGCACCTGCGCAGGAAGAGATGACCCACAAATCTTTCAATGATCTAGAGAATAAAATGCAGAGGGGCATTGTAAAGAAACTTTTTATCGGGGAAAAGAAAAAAGGCCTCAGCGACCTTGATATCCTCAAACTAATAAGAGCCGAGCTGAAAACAAAAGAGATGCTGGATGATCAGGCCAAAGAGTTATTAAAAAAATTAATGCTGCAGAGTGTAAATCCAAAAGAGACACCAAAGGTTGAGAGTGATGTGTTTGACCTTAAGAAGCTAAATGATATTGAGGATAAAATGACACGGGGACTCGCAAAGAAGGTATATACTAAATCAAAGCGAGATGGTAAAAAATCTACAGAGATATTAGCTGATATTGAGAGCGAGCTCCAGAGCCAAGAGAAATTAACAGGCAGTGTCGATGCTGTCATAACGGGGATAAGGGAATCAATCTAGTGTTTGATGTAGTATTTACTTCCATCTCATTGCTCTTAATTCTCTCATGCTTGGGCGTTTGTATCTCAAAGAATCTTGTTCATTCAGCTGTCTGTTTGTTTTTTGCACTTTTTTTAATTGCTGGATACTACATCATGCTCTACGCAGATTTTTTAGCGGCCGTGCAGGTGATTGTTTATGTGGGGGGCATACTTGTACTTATTATTTTTGGTGTAATGCTTACCAGCAAACTCGAGAAGCCAAGCATAAATATTTCATCATTCAATCAGTTTACCGCCAGCCTGCTGTGTCTTTTCTTATTTGCCATACAGTGCTATGCAATTCTAAATGGAAACTGGATCAACGTAGATGCCGGAACCATTGAAAATTCAAGCAAATTAATTGGCCGACTTATTCTATCCAAGCACCTTCTGCCATTTGAAATTATATCGATTCTTCTTCTGGGTGTCCTGATTGGATCCGCAACGATCGCAAGGAAAAAAAGATGAACACTCTTGAGTCATACATGATTGTCGCCTCAGCTGTTTTCTGTCTTGGGCTCTACAATGTTATGACGAGAAGAAATGCCGTGGCAATCTTAATGGGAATTGAGCTTATTCTAAACGCTGCTAACATTAATTTTATTGCATTTAATAGATTTAATGGCACGGGGGTACTCGATGGCCATGTAATGAGTGTATTTATAATTGCTCTTGCAGCTGCAGAGGCGGCCGTTGCCTTGGCTATAATAATTAATTTATATCGCAACATTGGCAGCGTTGATGTAGATGAAGCCAGGAGCCTGAGAGGATAGTATGGAATATATACTTGTGTATATATGTACCATTTTCCTCCTTCCACTGCTATCTTTTCTTCTGCAGCTCATTGCCCCTAGATCTCTAAGTTCGGCGATGGCATACCTCTCGACCGCTCTGCTGTGTCTATCTTCGATTTTATCATCTATTTGCCTCTACGCTTTCTATAATGATTCAAGTTGGACATTCGCCGACTGGGGGATTTACAGTGCCCTTAAGTTGATAGAGATTCCATGGGTAACCCTCCCTGATTTCCATATTGGCTTTGGTATGAATTTTGATAAACTTGCGGTGGTGATGCTGCTTGTGGTCAGCCTAATCTCTTTTCTAGTTCATCTTTATTCCATCGACTACATGAGAGGCGACAAGCGTTTCTCGCGGTACTTTGCGTATCTTGGACTTTTCACATTCTCTATGAACGGAATTGTGCTATCTAATAATTTATTTTTTACATTTATTTTCTGGGAGCTCGTTGGATTTAGCTCATTTCTACTGATAGGTTTTTGGTATGAGAAAAAATCAGCTGGCAATGCCGCAAACAAGGCGTTTCTAGTTAATAGAGTTGGTGATATAGGGATGTTCCTTGGGATTATGCTTCTATTTATGAGCACTGGGACTTTCTCTTTCAATGGGATCCAATATGCGGACATCGACAATGGTATTATGACCATCGCGGGGCTATTGATTTTCATGGGTGCCGTTGGAAAATCAGCTCAGGTCCCACTCCATATCTGGCTTCCCGATGCCATGGAGGGCCCCACACCGGTTAGCGCGCTTATTCATGCGGCGACGATGGTCGCGGCGGGTGTCTACCTCTCTCTTCGTATATTCCCATTCTTGACTCTGGAGGCACTTCATGTGATAGCCCTAATAGGCGCCACCACAGCGATAGTGGCCTCGTTCATAGCAACGAGTCAGTACGACATTAAAAAGATATTAGCCTACTCGACAGTCAGCCAGCTTGGCTACATGGTGTGCTCAATTGGGGTGGGCGCGTACTTTGCGGCATTCTTTCATCTAATTACCCATGCGATGTTTAAGGCCTGTCTATTCCTGTGCAGCGGGTCCGTTATACAGGCGATGCACCACTCACAGGAGAAGCTCCATGATCACAGCAAAGATCCGCAGGATATACGGAACATGGGTGGGCTACGCAGCAAAATGCCAATCACATTCTTTGCAATGCTAATCTCGACGCTGTCTCTTTGTGGAGTCCCCTTGTTTTCAGGGTTCTTATCAAAGGATTCGATTGTAGCTGGAGCCATTTCCTACTACAATAGCTTCCATGGATTGACATTTATTATTCCTTTGTTTATTATTCTTTCTGCGGCACTGACGGCATTCTATATGTTTAGATTAATATTCCTTGTTTTCTTTGGGGAGTCAAGAGAGATCTCAATCTACTCTCACATTAAAGAATCCTCCTATTACATTACGGCCCCACTGATTTTACTCTCACTGCTAAGCTTTGCCTTTATTTTTACGTTTCCGAGTTTCAACCCACTAGATTCACATGGATGGTTTTATAGTATGCTCTCAACAGTCACTCCATTCCAAACCCTTGGATACGATATGTACAAAGTTGAGAGTGGCATTCATCACGCCCATACTTCAGCGATGATCATATCCATCACGGTGGCCTTTATTGGATTTTTATTGGCATATTTTAAATACTATCTTAAAAGGGATATATTATCTCTTTCTACCAACGGTATCTATATAAAATCAAAGAATCTGTTTAGAAATAAATTTTACATTGATGAGGCATACGAATATTTTATTATTAGCCCATTTCTCCGACTCTCTAAAATTGCATCAATTATAGATTGGAACTATTACGATCAGCGATTTATTGACTCATGGGGATGGATTACAATAAAGCTATCTAAAATCTCCTCTGCTTTAGATTATCACCTGCTGGACCAATTTATAGTTGATGGATTAGCTAGACTTGCAAACAGATCAGGAAAAGAGCTGCAATCATCTCAAAACGGCGTTCTCCAGAGTTATTTATTCTCTGGAGTGCTGGGACTTATAATTTTATTAATCATTATTCAACAATTAGGATAAGCCATGGAAACAAGCATACTTTCACTTTTAATATTTTTGCCACTTCTAGGGGTAGTGGGAATGTTCATCGCATACACACTAAAGCAGGATGATATTATCTTTAAGTACATCGCGCTCCTTGCGACATCAGTACAGCTCCTTCTTACTGTCTGGCTGTATTTCAATTTTGATCCAAGCGTTGCACTATCATCGAATATCTCTATTAATCCAGTTAAATTTTCAGTTCAGGTGCCCTGGATAGAAAGCTTTAATATACAGTACTTCGTAGGGATAGACGGACTCAGCGCTCCCCTTGTATTCCTAACATCTCTGCTAATGTTTATATGTATCCTTGCCAGCTGGAACATATCGAAGCATGTATTTGCATATTTTGCCCTATTTCTACTTCTTGACACTGGGATGATGGGTGTTTTCTTATCTCTTGATTTTTTTCTTTTTTATATTTTCTGGGAGGTTATGCTTTTGCCTATGTACTTCCTGATTGGAATTTGGGGAGGCCCAGAGCGCAAATATGCAGCCATTAAATTCTTCTTATATACACTGTTCGGTTCTGTATTTTTACTTCTCGGAATGATTTCTCTGTACTATTACTCTGGAATAGAGAGCTTTAATTTAATAGCCTTGATCAGCGCGGCCCCATCTATCAGCGGTGAGCTTTGGGGATTCCAAGTAAAATACTTAATATGGATTGCCCTATTTATTGGATTTGCAATTAAGGTTCCAATCTTTCCCTTCCACACATGGTTGCCCCTGGCCCATGTGGAGGCACCGACCTCCATATCTGTTATCCTGGCCGGTGTCCTTTTAAAAATGGGCACATATGGACTCCTTCGTATTAGCTACCCACTTCTCCCAGGTGAGGTGGTTGCCTTCGCATACACCCTGGCGATTCTGGGGGTTATTAATATTATATGGGGAGCGACCAACGCCATCGCCCAAAAAGATTTAAAGAAAATGGTTGCATACTCATCAATCAGCCACATGGGCTACGTACTACTGGGAATGGCGGCCGTTGCAAGCACATCCGCAGCTGGAAGCCAAGCGGGAATGAATGGAGCTGTGATGCAGATGTTTAACCACGGTGTCATCACCGCAATGCTTTTTTTACTTGTTGGGATGCTGTACGATAGAGCTCACCACAGATGGATTGTTTTTCCTGAAGATTATGAAAAACCTGAGCTCGCTGGAAAATTAGGTTTTGGTGGAGTGTCAAATAAAATGCCAATATACTCCGGGTTTGTAATGGTTGCATTTTTTGCTGGACTTGGGCTCCCTGGGTTATCAGGTTTTATTAGCGAGGCGTTTTGTTTTATTGGAAGATTCTCAATATTTAAATTTCTTACGGTACTGGGAACTCTTGGAATTTTACTAAATGCCGTTTATTTCTTGCGAGCCTATCAGCGAATCTTCTGGGGCGAGGAGGGCGCCAGCACCCAGGGCTTATCAGAAATCAGTATAAGGGAAATTGTCATTTTATCCCCACTCCTGCTACTTGTAGTTGCTCTTGGAGTTTATCCTGCACCCTTAATTGATATAATACAGCCAGCTGTTCAGGGAATCATTGATACAGTGCAATCTGCCCTATAATGATTTATCTAGATAACATACTAAGCCTATATTATTTTCAAAGTGAGATACTGCTGTGCCTCGGCGTACTCTTGCTTTTGATTGTATCTGTTTATAAAAATCCATCAATAAAATCATTTTACATTATACTCTCAACTCTCGTGCTGTCATTGCTATCGACACTCTATCTTATATTTGATCAGGCCAGTCTCTCCACAGGGTATAAATTTTTATTTTTAGAGAGTATTGTCATCGATCCTTACTCAAACTTTTTTAAAGTCATTTTTTTATTATCAGTTTTAATGGTCGTACTGCTTACTTACAATAACAAGGAAGTAAAGAGAGAGGACTGGAGTGAGTACTACTGCCTGATATTAATTTCTACCCTAGGAATGTTTTTAATGTCATCATCTTTAAACCTATTGATGATATACCTAGCTATTGAGATGGTAAGCATTCCATCCTATATGTTGGCTGGATTTAATCATAACGACAAAGCATCAAACGAAGCCTCCATGAAATATGTTCTATATGGATCCTTCGCATCTGGATTAATGCTATTTGGAATGAGCTGGATATATGGCCAGGCCGGAAGTATATATCTAGATGATATTGGGGTTTACATGATGAACTCAACTCAGTTTGAATTTACATCCCTCATATCCTTTATTCTTTTGTTTGTTGGCTTTGGCTATAAGATATCGTCAGCTCCCTTTCATTATTGGGTGCCGGATGTCTATGAAGGCTCCCCGACCCCCATCACCGCATTTTTCGCTGTAGCACCAAAAGTCGCGGGATTTGCTCTTCTGATTAGATTCCTGTACACCGCCATGGCCCAACTGAACTTCTCGACTTACAGTATCGAGGCTATTTATGTTGATTGGAATCTTATTCTAGCTGTGCTGTCTGCAGTCACAATGACCATTGGTAACATCCTCGCCATCAGACAGAGTAACGTCAAGAGGGTGCTTGCATACTCAAGTATATCGCATGTTGGATTTATTATGATGGGCTTCGCAGTCGTTTCGTTTACGGCAGTCACCCACATGCTATTTTATATAGTAATGTACTGCTTTATGACCCTTGGGGCCTTTGCGATATTAATTTTATTTACAGATAAGTACTCATTCAGTTCAGTTTCAGATTGGAACGGAATCGGTTTTATACATCCAATCATATGCTCTCTAATGGTTTTAAATCTACTTGCCCTGGCTGGACTCCCACCAAGCTCTGGTTTTGTAGCAAAGTTCTATATTTTCGCCACAATAATCCAATCTAAAACCTACTATTGGCTCGCTGTTGTTGCCATTTTAAATACCGTAATTGCTCTTTATTATTATTTTAACATTGCCCGAGCTATGTTTCTGGAGTCACCATCTGAGCGCACACCAGAGAAAGTAGACTATATTACAGCTACAGTGATAGCGATTACGTCAATTCAAGGTATACTGTTTTATGTATACTGGTCAGATTTATATAATCTAATACAGGGACTATTCTAATGAAAAAAAAATCAAATACAGTGAGAAACTCCCAGGTCACGATGCATCAACTCGTTCTTCCAAATGACACGAATAACCTAGGGAACGTTCTAGGTGGAAGGGTGATGCATCTAATGGATATATGCGCAGCGATGTCAGCATACAAGCACGCCAGAACCCATGTTGTCACTGCATCTGTTGATAATATGAATTTTTTAGCACCCGCAAAAAAAGGATTTATTTTAATACTAAGATCATCTGTAAACTATGTGGCGAAGAGCTCGATGGAAGTTGGTGTTAAAATCGAATCAGAGAATCCATTCACTGGAAAAGTAAGGCATACTGGCTCTGCGTACTTGACATTTGTTTCGCTGAATGAAGAGGGAAAATCGACAGAGGTTCCAGATATAAACCCTGAGACCGATGTGGAGATAAGAAGATATAAAGAGGGAAAAGCTAGAACAATGCAAAGAAAACAGGAACTAGAATCTAAATAATGGCTACAATTCATCTCAATAAGGGACACAATTTAAATCTAGCTGGATCCCCTAGTAAAAAAATAAACTCTCTTCCACCTCCAGATACAATTAAAATTGTCCCAGATAACTTTTGTGGAATAAAGCCTAAAATGAAGGTTTCAATTAATGATGATGTTAAAATTGGAACAAAATTATTTTTTGATAAAAATAATCCCAAAGTCTATTATTGCTCTCCAGTAGCGGGAAAGATTGTAGATGTAAAACTTGGAGATCGGCGAAAAATAGAATTTATTGAAATTTCATGTGAGGGCAATGATTATGATTATGATCGATCCACTATACCATCTGACGACATAACGAGAGAAGAGATAATTGAAAAACTTTTAAGCCATGGACTGTGGCCCTCTTTGAGGCAGAGACCTTTTTCGAGAATCGCCAACCCCGAGGACACCCCCAAATCAATTTTTATTACGGCGATGCCCACAGCTCCCTTTTCATTGGATTTGGAGTTTGTGTTAAAAGAGAATTCATCTGGAGTCAAAACAGGTCTATCGATACTTAATAAGTTAACATCAGGGGATGTTAATGTTGTCATGGAAAGGGATAAGAGCTACACAATCTTTGAAGATTGCAATGACTTTGTAGCACACGAATTCTCTGGACCTCACCCCTCGGGAAATATAGGTGTCCACATACACCACATTGACCCCATTTCAGGGAGGAATGATATCGTCTGGTACCTGTCTCTTCAGGATCTAAATGATATCGGAGAATTTTTCAATAATGGCACCTATCCAACAGAAAAATATATTTCTGCGGGGGGATCGTGTCTGTCTGAGCCTGCATTCTATAAAATACAAAAGGGCACGACCATCTCTGAGATTCTTAAGGATCAATTCGTTGACAGTGAAAGTATTATTATATCTGGAGATGTATTAAGTGGAAATAAAAGTACAGACGACATGCCCATTAATTTTTACCATGAGACCCTCTCTGTGATTCCCCAGTTTAAAAAACGTGATTTTCTAGGTTGGATCTTACCGGGATTAAAAAAATACTCTTTATCTAGGACCTTCTTATCTTCTCTGTTCATGAAGCCCCAAACTAACTTTGATACAAGAATAAATGGAAGCAGAAGAGCGATTATTCCATTTGGTAGATGGGAGGCAATGCTTCCTATGGACCTCATGCCCGATATTATTGTCAAGAGTATCATCGCAAAGGATGTAGAGGATATGGAGAAGTATGGAATCTATGAGTGCGACCATGAAGATTTTGCTTTGTGTGCATATGCATGCCAATCTAAGGTTGAGGTATCGAAGATAATTAAAGAGGGATTAGACTTAATAGAGAGTGAGGGGTAGTGAGAATTTTAAGAAAATTACTTGATAGGGTAGCCCCAAGCTTCCACCAAGGTGGGAAGCTTGAGAAGCTATACCCACTCTACGATGCAATTGACACGATTCTGTACGTCCCATCAGAGACTGCAGATCATGGTCCATACATAAGAGACCATGTTGATGTAAAAAGATCTATGATTTTCGTAGTCATTGCTCTCATCCCATGCCTATTATTTGGAATTTACAATGCTGGCTACCAGGCAGCTGGGGCCTTTGCCACTGAAAAACCATTTATTGATCTATTCCTATCTGGAGCTTATGTAGTCGCCCCAATGTATGCAGTAGTTTTTACGATAGGCGGACTTTGTGAGGGGCTGTTTGCGGTAGTAAGAAAACATGAGATCAATGAGGGCTTCCTTGTTACGGGAATGCTAATCCCACTTACTATGCCACCAACCATACCACTTTGGATGCTTGCTCTCGCCACTTTCTTTGGAATTGTAATCGGAAAAGAGATATTCGGTGGTACTGGCTATAATATTTTCAATCCAGCCTTAATGGCTAGAGCATTTATTTTCTTTGCTTATCCAACAACAATGTCAGGGGATAAAGTCTGGACAATTGATGGACTCTCTGGAGCGACGCCATTGCTTAAAGTCGCATCTGGAAACGGAGACAACCCCATTTCATTGCTTGGAAACTATAGCTGGAGTGATATGTTTTTTGGTTTTATTCCTGGTTCTGTAGGTGAGACTTCAACTCTTTGCTGTTTATTGGGTGCTCTTTTTCTCATTGTCACGGGCATTGGATCGTGGAGAACTATGTGCGCTGTGTTGATTGGGATGCTATCCATGACATTGATAATGAATCAGTTCGGACAGCTGATTGGGAGTCAAAATCCAATGCTATTTATCCCTCCTCACTATCATTTTGTGATGGGGGGCTTTGCCTTTGGAATGATCTTTATGGCAACTGACCCCGTTTCAAGCGCCCACACCAAGGCGGGCATGTGGTACTATGGAGTCCTTGTTGGATTTATGTGTATCCTTATAAGGGCAATCAATCCTGCGTACCCAGAGGGCATGATGCTTGCGATATTATTTGCAAATGCATTCGCACCACTTTTTGATTATTATGTTCTCGAGGCA
>Ga0114996_10004183_pt1 | contig 17499 bp, 18 predicted proteins | sample ArcticOcean_MG_C_4_FD_87039 | JGI IMG/M metagenome (GOLD analysis project Ga0114996, IMG submission 87039) | Marine microbial communities from western Arctic Ocean - ArcticOcean_MG_CB4_134 | ecosystem: Environmental > Aquatic > Marine > Oceanic | place: Arctic Ocean: Canada Basin | collected...
AGTACTCAACCATGGAGGTGGCATCTCTACACTATCTATATAGGGGCGGACGCGCATCAATGTACCCCCCCATGCCACTCCCCAGCTTTAGTCCAGATAGGGGTTCTGGCCAACCCTTTGGTCAACCCAACCGATGGACGACATTAGACAAAATGAGACGGTATTGGTAGATAAGAGAGGGATGCTAGATATGGCTAGACAGCATTGGACGGTATTGTTAGGCTAGCACCAGACTTGAAAACAGGTAATGGGCAACTATTCATGGGTTCGAATCCCATCCCCTCCGCCAAAGCTGAGTCCTAGCTAAGAGAGTCGGGTAATCCGGCTCTCTTTTGCTTTCCATTTAGTGGCAAGTCCACCTTATCTTATTGTCTCATCCTATTGTTAGAAAAATTGGTTGAAAAATTTGAAAGGCCCTCGGCGTAGAAAGTGATGTAGAGAATCCCTAATAGTACTAAGACGACACTAATAGGGGGAACATGTGCCTGTACTAGCATTTGGCCGACGGCGATCAAAAGGTTAAGAAGGGCCAGACCGAGTAGCTCAGCCTGGCCCTTAAAATTAATATTTTCTAAAGCGAATATTCGACGAAATACAGAACTGACACAATAGCGATGCCCACTGTCCCAAGGTTCAGCGCCTCTCTTTTACCACTAAGCGCCTTGGTGATGACATAGGCGATAAAGCCGATAGCGATGCCATACGCAATGTTATATGTCAATGGCATAACTATCGCAGCAAGAACCGCAGGTGCATATTCTGATACATCGTCCCAATCTATATCCTTCAGGTTGCGGATGAAATAAGTGGCAATGAAAATCAGAGCAGGAGCAGTGGCGAAGGCTGGCACGGACTGTGCCAATGGAGCTAACCCGAGACAAGCTGCGAACAGCACTGCTACGGTTACCGCTGTCAAGCCCGTACGGCCACCCTCTTTGACTCCAGCACCACTTTCTATATATGAAGTAGTACTGGATGTGCCCGCCAATGCTCCAATAACCGTTGCTGAAGAATCAGCAAGTAATGCGCGGTCAATATCTTCAACCTCGCCATCGGCGTTAATCTTGCCTGTCAGATTAGCAACAGAGGTTAGTGTCCCTGCCGTATCAAGAAAGTCCACGAACAAGAATGAAAAGACTATCCCGATAAAGCCTGCGGTTGCCAGTGCGTTGAAATCTAGTTGAAAGGCATGCTCAGGAGTCGGCACAGAGCCTACCACACCACCCAACGTGGATCCGTCTGCACCGAATATCCAGGCAATAACCGATACGGCCAGGATCCCGATGATGATCGAACCGGGTATGCCTCGTTTGTCTAGCACGGACATGATAATGAAACCAAGACCGGCCAGGAGAACGGACCAGGAGGCAACATCCCCAAGCCCTACCAATGTTGCAGGATTGTCAACGACCACGCCCGCACCCTTGAGTCCGATGATTGCCAGAAATAGACCGATACCCGCGCCGATACCCAACTTCATGCTCTTCGGTATGGAGTTGATGATATATTTCCGCGCTGGAGTAACCGACAGTATTACGAAAGCAATACCCGAAACCAAAACAGCTGCTAGCGCCTCCTCGTAACTATACCCTTCACCGTGAATAACGCTGTAGGTGAAGAACGCGTTGAGGCCCATCCCAGGAGCCAACGCTATTGGCCAATTAGCCCAGAGACCCATTATCAATGTGCCAACCACTGCTGCAATGATTGTTGCCGTAAAGACAGCACCGAATTCCATTCCTGTTCCGTCGCTCAGAATGTTCGGGTTCATAACCGTGATGTAAGCCATGGTAAGAAAGGTCGCCACGCCGGCAAGAATCTCGGTCCGTACAGACGTACCTGCCTCCCTCATATGAAAAAGAGTCTCTAACATCCTATTTACCCTCAACATCGTTTTCTCCTTACGTTTTACCTAATACGTGGGTACCGTTACGAACATACCACATATGGGTGTTCAATAAATAGTATGTAAGACCATCCCTAATACTCATTTTAAGTGTGCAAGGCAGCACATTTACGGCCGTCGTGTGATTGTCCCGGGCGTCCCTATAAGGCGTCTCCACAGTGGCGGCCCCTACCTAGTACAATACGGTGCAAATAGAATTCGGAGTGCCCGGGGCAAAATCAGGACCGCTACAATAGCTTGTAACTTCCTGTAACGCCTTTTATGCCCAAGTCTTTAATCTTTGTAAGATCTGGCCGGGGAATTTTCGGAAAGTTATATTCAGCATTCGTGAGTAATCCTGATGGGCTTACCTAAGAACCATCTATTTCTTCCTCTAGCGAGTAGAGAGCTCGCAACTCTCGATATTGCTGGTTATAGTCCAGACCATATCCCACCAGGAATTCGTCTGGCACTTCAAATCCTACATAGTCGACAGTGACAGAAGTACGCCTCCGAACTGGCTTATCTAAGAGCGAACATATCCGTACCGTAGCTGCGCCTTGGTCCTCGAAGTATCCTCGTATAAACTGGGCGGTTAACCCTGTATCCACAATATCCTCAACTACCAAGACGTTTTTACCGGCCACAGATGTTCGAACTCCATGGTGGAGACGAACCGTACCTGAGGACTTTTCTGACTCATCGTAGCTGGATAGCCGAATAAAATCGACTTGGATTGGCAAATTCATACGGCGAATCAAGTCAGCCAGGAAAACAAACGAGCCATTCAAAGCTCCCACCACCAGAAGAGACTGATCTTGGTAGTCGACCTGAATCAGTTGAGCCAGACGCCCAACACATTCTTGGATCTGGGATTCGCTAATGGCAAGTTTTAGAGTAGTCACGTAGTTTGGCCACCTCATAAATAGATTTAGAACGTTGCTGAAGAAAAATTAGGGCTAGTTGTGGTCATTTTAGGTTCATCGGCCGGGGTGTCAACAATGCGATATTGAACCAAGGAGATTTTTACAGTCTTACAGAAGGGAAGAGCAAGTCAGAGATAGCTCGAGAACAGGGTGTTCACCGCCGTTCTGTAGACCGAATCCTTGAAGCTGGGCAGCAAGGGATTTGAGCTGGTGGATGGTAGGGGGGTAGTCCTTAATAACTGAATAGCTAAGAGAGTCGGGTAATCCGGCTCTCTTTTGCTTTCCCAAACTAGTATGCCCCACCTAATGGTGGTGTATTGGACCCCGTTTACGGTAGGCAAACAATTCCATTGTTCATCCTCCCCTGTACGCTTAATCCAACCGTTCCGCGTTATCGTGTTCAGGCTTCCAGTCCATGTAGTACGGACCATCGGGGTCGCGCCATTCCCGGAGCGTGATGATGTAGCCAGATGGGTCTTTGAACGTAGCTTGGGTCCCCCAGAACGTCATTGCTGCCCAGGGTTCACTCACGATCTCTACACCAGCGGCCTTCAACTCTGCAATGGCGGCCTTCATGTCCGGCACCTCTAGCCCAATTCGCGGCTCCGCGCGTCCGTCCTGGTCTGGGGTATTGGTGGCACTATACCCCAAATTAAGCAGCACTCCGCCCAGCTCAAGATATGCTGACAACCGACCGTCCAATTTGTACTTCCGAAAGAGCTTGAATCCCAGTATCTTCGTGTAGAATTCTATCGATTCTTCGGCGTTTCGGGATGGTAGATAGATGTGGCTGAATCCTTTTACGTCCATGGTTTCCCTTTCGGTTGGGCTCCTGCCTTTAAATATCGTAATGTTCAATTACATTTTTTGTCGTAGCCCGGTAGGGGAGAAATCAGGTCATTATCATGCTAAAGATGGTGGGAGCGTTGAGGTTAGTACCTGATTGATCCGATATATTAGGACACGTCAGATCCGCCTCCTACGAGACGAGCATCAGCCATTCTTCGTGGAGTCCAACTTCCCTTCCAACGCCTTCATCCAGGACAACCTCATAGACAGCTAGATGGGGGCGATCGGCCCCGAAGTACTGATCCGAAGATGATTCAATGATGCCGGTCTTACCCCAAAGGGACCTCAGTGCCTCTGTCTCTTCCACTATTTTAACATGGTCGCCGACATTGAATTTGGCCATATTGCACCTCACCCAAGATCAATCTTATTGTTCACCATTATATAACCACACGTACAACTACGCACAATCCAAGACACGGTTTTGGTGCAGTGGATTTAATCGTGCGTTCAATCTATGCAAGTAACTACCCGGGACAGCTCATCGTGGGTTCAAATTCCATTCCATTCCATTTACCAAATCTGACTCCTATCTAAGAGAGTCAGGAACTCCGATCTCTTTTCTCTGCCTAAAATATCTCTGTACACCCTGATGCTCCTTGATTCTATTGAGGAAATGACGTCATCCTTGACTGCCATAGTTGCCGGAAATAGCATATTTCTCATACAAGGAGGCAACCATGCCATCACGAGACGACCTGAAACGCTCCGTTTTAGATGAAATCGACCGAAGGGGCGAGGAGCTCATCCGGGTAGCCAAGACGATCCGGGACCATCCAGAGCCCGGCTTTCGTGAGATTAAAACCGCTGCCGTGGTGGACAAAGTTCTTGGAAACATGGGTGTAGCCCGCAGGGGTGGCATCGCCATTACCGGCATTAAGGGTTATCTGGAAGGGGGAGCGGGACCGGGTCCTACTATCGGCGTTATGGGAGAACTTGATTCGCTTTTAGTTCCAGGCCACCCATATGCTGATGCCAGTACAGGTGCTGCTCACGCCTGCGGTCACCACGCACAGATTGCCATGATGCTCGGCGTAGGAATGGGTATGCAGGCCACCGGAGTTATGGATGCTCTCACGGGCCGCGTTGCTCTCATTGCCGTTCCTGCAGAGGAATACATAGAGGTGGAGTACCGTAACAGTTTGCGGCAACAAGGAAAACTTGGATTCCTGGCAGGTAAGGCAGAGTTTCTACGCCTTGGAGAATTCGATGATGTAGACCTCGCTATGATGACCCATACATCCAGCAACACCGATGAGGGGAAACTAACTATTTCATCAACGAACAACGGAATGATAGCCAAATTTATCCAGTTTCAGGGTAAGGCCGCTCATGCAGGAAATGCACCCCATCTTGGGATCAATGCCCTCAATGCCGCGACCCTGGCTCTTAGCAACATTCATGCCCAAAGGGAGACTTTCCAGGACAAAGACACTGTTCGTGTTCACCCCATCATCACAATGGGCGGTGCAAGTGTGAACTCCGTTCCTGCCGATGTTCGCATGGAGACCTTTGTCCGTGGCAACAACCTTGAGGCAATTGCTGATGCAGACGCCAAGGTGGATCGGAGCCTACGCGCGGGTGCAATGGCCGTGGGCGCGACCGTTAACATCACCACATTACCGGGCTACATGCCCATGAACAATGACGACAATATGATGTCTGTGTATCGGGGCAACGCCGCGTATGTAGTAGGCAAAGAGAATGTTGGCAATGCTGGCCACCGGAACGGATCCACGGACATGGGTGACCTCGGGCATGTCATACCCACCATACATCCGTACTCCGGAGGTGCGATTGGCACTGGCCATGGTGATGACTACCTCATCCAAGACTGGGACAACGCGGTGCTCAACGCGGCAAAAGCGATGGCTCTCACCGTTGTTGACCTACTTGCTGACGGTGCAATCGGAGCAAAGGAGATCAAGTCGAAGCACCGGCCAAGAATGTCGATAAATGAATATGTCACTGTCCAAACCGACAACCTACGAGTTGAGACATACACCCCATAGACGGCCTCACTTAACCCAGTTAACAAAATTTCATTGAGCTGTTCTCACTAAGCTTATAATATTGCGAGTACGAGTTTAGGACGTTGCCCTAGGAAGAGGAGAATAATGTCACTACAAGGAGAAATCGCACTTGTTACAGGAGCAGGAAACGGTATGGGTAGGGCCATCGCCCTTGAATTTGCAAACGAGGGAGCAAGTATTGTGGCAGCGGACATTAACGCCAACGCTGTGGACGCCGTTGCCGCTGAGATTAACGATACAGGTGGAAGAGCAATCGCGGTGGAAGCCGACCTTGGTAACATGGCATCGATAGGCCGTATGACGATTGCAGCAGAAACGTTCGGACCAGTTAGTATCCTAGTCAACAACGCAGGAACAACCCGCTACTCCACGCTGATGGATGTTACGGAAGCGGATTGGGATCTTTTCTTCGCAGTGAATGCCAAGGGAGCATTTTTCACTATGCAACAAATAGCTGCAAATATGATAGAGAGAGGGAAAGGTGGCCGCATTATCAATATGGCTTCCGTAGCAGGCAAGGGGTTTCCTGGAACATCGAACCCCGCATATGCAGCCAGCAAAGGAGCTGTCATCGCTATGTCATACGCCGCGTCAACGCAGCTCGCACCGTATGACATCACGGTGAACGCTATCTGCCCTGGTCCCATTCAAACAGACATGGCCGAGGGAGTCCTCCGAGCCCGTTCAGAAGCTGTAGGTATTCCACTTGAGGAGCTTAGAAAGCGTAATATCGAAAGCATACCCCTAGGCCGCATGATTCCACCAGACGACGTAGCGAAGGTCGCAGCATTTATCGCAGGACCTGGAGCACGAAATATAACCGGTCAGACTTTCAATGTGGATGGAGGCACCCTCAAGAACTAAGGGTCAGGTCTGGTGCCGCAATGAAGAAGAGGAGGCGAATTTGCTAACACAGTTCGATAATGACACGCTTACTAAGGTAGGACCGGGCACACTCATGGGCGACCTCATGCGCGAGTATTGGTTGCCTGCGATACTATCAACTGAACTTCCACAGCCAGACTGTGATCCAGTTCGCCTTCGATTGTTATGCGAGGATCTCATCGCTTTTCGTGACACCAACGGTGATTTAGGCCTAATTGATAACTACTGCCCGCACCGTCGAGCAAGCTTGTTCTTCGGTCGGAACGAAGAATGCGGTTTGCGATGCGTCTATCACGGGTGGAAGTTCTCGCGTCTCATCCACGGTGAGAAGGGCGCCCTCAGCAGAATCAAAATGTTGGAGTGACTCCCCATCAGTTTCGGAGGGTTGAATTGCTGCGGTGTATCTACAACGGGGGTAATCGTTGCATCCATAGAATTGGTTGCCGGCATTAGCCCCTCTACGTGCAGTTCGAAGAACCAACCTATCTCCACATTCAGGGCATAGTTGATGATGGTCGTTCATCAATGATTCCTCCCATCAATTAACGAACATTGATGGCGTAATCATATACCAATCGGTCATTGAAAACAGACAGAACCGTTTTAACCCCCACCCCTTAGACCAGTCCCTTAATAACGGATGGGGGGTGCTTACCACAAGGGTGTACCCCAAAATGTTCTGGAGTACTCAACCGTGGAGGAGGCATCTCTACACTATCTATATGCGGGGAGACGCGAACCAATGTACCCCCGGGTGCCACCTTTTTACAGCCACCCTGACATCCAGATACAGAGAAAGCTTACAATACGTTTGCCTGATGTGTGTCTATCATGAGCAGTTATGGAATCGACCCCATCCGATGATTTCAACAATCCTAAGGGAGGCAATCCTTGAGTTTTCTTACCGCGTTGGCCCTGCGTCGTCAATCAGTGACAGTCCTACTGATCATTATGGTACTGGTGGGAGGGATTCTCACTTATAAAAGCCTTCCCGTAGAACTATTCCCTGAAATTGAGTTCCCCTTGATCACCGTGTCCACCTTTTATCCTTCCGCCAACCCGGTGGCGGTGGTACGTGACGTGACTGACCCCATAGAGAACGCTATTTTAGGGGTGGATGGTGTGGATGGAATCCAGAGCGTATCTTCAGAAAATCGCTCGGTAGTGCTAGTCAATTTCACGTTCGGTATTGATATGGATGAAGCTGAGCGCACCATTACAAGTAACATTGCTAACATCCGATTTCCCGAGTTGGTACAAGAACCCAAAATTGGCCGTGTTAACCCGGATAATTTCCCAGTGATCCAATTCAGCGTTCTTGGTGACCGCGACATCTCTGAGATCCAACGTCTAGTTGATACCAGTGTTGTACCCGCCATCGAACAGGTGAAAGGTGTGTTCAGCTTAGAGATCACGGGAGATGTTCGGGATCAGGTGATGGTTACAATAGACGCAGGGAAGATTTCTTCTTTGGGTGTGTCGCTTTATCAAGTAGCAAATTCCCTACGCGAAAACAACGTCAACGTGCCTGCGGGAGCAATCACATCTAACGGTCAGACGTTTCCTATCCGGACCACCAATATCTACAATTCCCTGGAATCAATCAGCGATATTCTTGTCGGGTATTCCCCAGTTTCGGAGACAACTTCCCCTAGACCCGTCTTTTTGTCTGATATCGCTACGGTTGTCATTGGCCCAAGTGGTGCTTCGAGTATTTCCCGTACCAACGGCGCACCCAGCTTGGGTATTGGCGTCTTAAAAGAACCAGATGCGAACATAGTAAAAGTAACGGAGGCTATCCTCAAAGAGTTGGAAGTCATTCAAGCCACTTTCCCACCGGATGTCCGGATTGTCACGATATCCAACGACGGACCTGAAATCAAAGCCCAATTGGATACGCTGCTTCGAGAGGCCCTACTGGGATTCCTTTTCGCAATAGCTGCTGTTTTCGCCTTCCTCATTAATCTTCGCCCAACCATCCTTAAGGGATTGGGCCTAACACTCCGTCCAACGATTATCATCTCCATGTCCATTCCGCTAAGTATTCTGACAGGCATTCTGCTGATGGAATTCCAAGGCATGACACTGAACTTTATGACCCTTGGTGGCCTCGCTATCGCAGTAGGACGGGTGGTTGATGACAGCATTGTTGTCTTGGAGAATATCTACAGACATATGCAACGCGGCGGAGAGCGATGGCGGATCGCGTTGGATGCTACACGGGAAGTAGCGCCTGCCATTACCGCATCTACCCTCACCACTATTGCTGTATTCGTCCCGCTGGGTTTCATTCAGGGGCTAGTTGGATCATTTTTTCTTCCCTTCGCCCTCACTGTGAGCTTCGCCCTTATAGCTTCACTCTTAGTCGCTTTGACTGCGGTGCCAGTGTTAGCCACAATCTTCCTAAGGCCAGGAGACCTCTCAGTTGATCCCACAAGGGACAATGATACTCAAATTCCAGGCAATTGGATGCTGAGTTTGTACACCCCTTCGTTGCTATGGGCATTACGCCACCGCGTGGTCACCTTGGTCACCGCCATCGTCCTCACACTTGCCAGTTTAAGCCTGATATTGTTTATACCCATAACTCTCTTTCCGAGCGGAGGAGAGCGGTACCTGACTATCCAAGTTTCTCTTCCTGGAGGTTCGTCCATTGATAGCACCTTCGCAGAGGTAGATCTGGTGGAAGCTGCTTTAGCTGACCTTGCAGACAGGGGAATTGTTGAAGTGTATCTCACTACCGTTGGCACTCCTCCTAACGCATTTGGTCCGGGAACCCAGTTCGCCGGTGGCTTTAACGAGGCCAATATCTTTGTCCGAATGGCAGAGGGTTCGCCAGACAACATTGAAACCGATCTGAGAGACCAGTTTCCTTCCGACGACAAGCGAAGGATAACCGTCACAGAATTGAGCAATGGTCCCCCACAGGGCGGTTTAGAGATCAATATTACTGGCAACGATTACTTGGCCGTCTCATCAGTGACTCAACAACTCTCTCAGGATATTGGTGATATCGACGGTATCGTCAACCTCTACACGAATGTTGCTGAGGCGAGGGATGAAATTGTAATCAACGTCGATCCAGGTGCAGTCATCCCCTTGGGCCTTACTGCAAGGGACGTTGCCCTTCAAGTTAACCAGTTTATGGTTGGGCAAATAGTGACTCGAATGAACTTGGATGGAGCACAGGTGAACGTTGTTCTCCGAGGTCAATCTAATGGGATAAACACTATTGAGGCCATTAGATTGCTTACAATCTCAGGCCCAGCAGGAGTAGCGAAATTAGGAGACGTCGCCAGCGTCAGTTTTCAGAAGGGACCTGTCTCCATCAGCCGCACAGACGGAAGGCGGTCAGCTAGTATAAATGGCTCAATAACTGATGAAAACACCCAGGCCATTGGGCAAAAGGTGCAAGATCGTATCGATGCCCTGGTCCTCCCGCCAGGATTAGAAATTACTACAGGCGGGGTATTCGAACAGATCGCAGAGGGTTTCCAAGACATCTTCCTGGCCATGGCTGTTGGTATCTTTTTAGTTTACCTTGTAATGGTTGCGAGCTTAGGGTCACTAAGGAATCCCTTCGTCATCGTAATGAGCCTGCCGTTGGCCCTAATTGGTGCATTGGTTGCGCTCACTATCACTGGAAGAACGCTAGGTCTACCCGCTATGATGGGCATCTTGATCCTAGTTGGCCTTGTAGTTACCAACGCTATCGTTCTTATTGCGTTTGTTGAGCAGTTGAGAGAACGAGGCCTCAGTATCCATGATGCCTTAATCCAAGGAGGCCAAGTCCGCCTTCGCCCCATTTTGATGACAGCGTTCACCACTAGCTTTGCTTTACTCCCGCTAGCGGTATTCACCACCGACGGAGGGGGCATCATCGGTGCGGAGTTGGCTACCGTAGTTATCGGAGGACTGGCCAGTTCCACGTTCCTGACTCTAATCGTCGTACCCGTGATTTACACTATCATGCACCAGAGCGTACCTAAATTCTTCGAACGGGCTTTGCAGAGGGGTAATGCGCGAGTGTCATAGGATGGCGGGAAGACCAATTGATTAACAATGAACAGCTTGTGATAGTGCAGGGTTGGGCGGGGGAACGGCTAGATTTTGAATGAAGGTTAACTCCTAAAATGCTAGTGTTGATTAACAGCTACTCTTTTGTCGGGCTTGGATTGTTAATCGTTCTAATTGGGACATTGATAAGTTGGCGCTTAGGGAATCCAGTTTTGGCTGTGGCTACTGTTGCTGTGACACTCGTAGCTCTAGTTTCCTTCCAGTTAACGACAAGCACTAAATTCAATACTGTTTCTAACGAAGAAGATTTCAATAGGGCTCTGGCATCTGGAAAACCTGTACTTCTTGAATTGTACTCCAATTTCTGAATCACTTGCCTGCGGGCTAAGCCTGACGTAGACAGGCTAGAACTTGAACTGAAAGATTACTTCCTCGTCATCAGGCTCAACGTCAGCTCAAATGTAGGTAAAGATATCCGGAAAAAGTATCATGGAGGTATGGTGCCTACGTTCATTGTCTTCGATAAGGGTGGGAACGAGGTTTGGAGACACAGTGGAAGCGTCCCTCAATTAGAGAAGATCTTGCTTCTAGACCTGTAGACTAAGGATAATTAAAGTATCTCCCAACCCCGTTCCTGCCTGTTTGTCAACGGTCTTATCGGCCCTTGCCTTCGGGTGAGGGTGTGGGGGCCTCATAGCCAAGAGTCCTATGGAAATCAGGTACCACGGGGCTTAGCCAGCAGGAGGGCAGGGGTTCTAATCCCTTCAGCTCCGCGATATATTTGCTACGACAACAAGCCTATATGTAAGGAGGGTCTAGGACATGGCTACTCAAGGTGCGCATAGCATGGTAGACAGGATGGTAGGAGCCTCCCGACTTGACATACACATATTCGAAGAGGTGGAGGCAGACACAGCTGCCACAAAGCAGGCTCTGTCGGTGGTGCTCCTTGTAGCCTTGGCTACTGGAATAGCATCCATGGGTACCATTGGCGTTCGTGGACTACTCGTAGGCGTTGTAGTTTCCGTTGCTGGGTGGGCTATTTGGGCTTGGATAGTGTATTTCATTGGCACGAAGATAATTCCAGAACACGAGACTCATGCAGACTGGGGGCAGCTGGCACGTAGTCTGGGCTTCGCTCAATCCCCAGGTGTATTGAGAGTGTTTGGGGTCGTACCTGGTGTAGGCGGTATCATCTTCTTGGTCGTGGCTGTTTGGATGCTAGTGTCAATGGTCATAGCCGTGCGCCAGGCACTGGACTACACATCAACGTTGCGGGCGATTGGCGTAGTCCTGATAGGCTTCATCCCCTACGCAATACTCATGTCCATCGCCTTTGTCATTTTTGGGGTCTAAAGTATGAATGAGAGACCAAGCAGAACTTAGCATGAAAATAATATTAGTGGGTGCTACAGGGTACCTTGGACCAAGGTTGGCAGGCGTGCTCCAAAGCGTGAGGCATGAGGTTACGGTAGTCACACGGGATGCTACGCTTCGTGCAAATCGATTACCCGAGGGCGTTAGAGTCGTAGGTGTTAAGGACTATGAACCTGCTGCGTTGCAGCACGTATTGCAGGGTACGGATGCCGTGGTGAACCTTGCCGGAGCGAACATCGGAAAGGGAAGGTGGACACGCCGGCGCAAAGCACTATTGCTAAGCAGCCGAGTAGAGACTACAACCGCCATCGTTTCAGCGATGAGTTATCTTGGTACAGATGAGCGTCCATCAGTGTTTGTGAGTACCTCCGGTATCGATTACTACGGAAATTCTGTCGATGGTACGGTGACGGAAGACAGCCCATCCGGCGATTCCTTCATGGCTCGTCTGTGTGTGGAATGGGAGGGCACTGCCCGACAGGCGGAGAGTATGGGAGTGAGGGTTGTTACCATGCGCATGGGCACTGTGATGGGACGTGGGGCCAGGGCGTTGCAACTGCGATTGCTACCTTTTCGATTCTTCATGGGAGGACCCTTTCGACCGGGGAAACAATGGTTTTGTTGGGTGCACTTAGATGACGCCCTTGATTTATATCGGTTTGCTATTGAACACCATGAGGTGCGTGGTTCGATGAATGTCGTCGCGCCCGGCGTACTACGGGAATCTGAAGCTGCCACTGCCATCGGCCGTGCGATCCACAGGCCTTCATGGCTGCCAGTGCCTGCGAGCTTCCTAAAACTGGCAATGGGAGAGCAGGCAGATTTACTGCTTCTTGGAAGACATGCAGAGCCGGTTGAAGCATTGAGATATGGGTATCGATTTCAGTACCCTGAATTTGAAATGGCTATCAGGCAAATTCTGGGGTGACCGATCTTACAGCACAGATATTTGCTCCGGAACAACTCATATTGCTAGAACCACTCCGCCGCCACTACCGTAGTAAATCGTCGCCAGACCGGCGCTGGCCGCCCTTTTGCATTAGGGCGTGGAGCAGGGTTTACCAAGTATCCTCGCTCCGCTGGCCCCTAGGGGATGGCCCAGGGCCACCCCCGCAGGAGAAGAAAGCTCAGAAACCACAAATTTTAGGGACAACCGATTTCGCTCATACGGTCACGTATGTATTGCGCATAGTCCGTTGAAATCTTCCATAATGGGTCTGGGGGTTCCCGTAATACAGCGAGTGTCATTGAGGTGTCAAACGCCTCCTGCAATTCTCTACAGTCCGTCATTGCATCGATTCGGTTATACACCTCAGGGAGTAAACCAATCTCCCTACTGTGCTGGCGCAATTCTATAGTCTGTGCTGAAGGCGTTGGTGTCGGTCCTGGTGGGACTGCAGGCTCAGAGGAACACGCCACTCCCAAGGAGAGTACGAACGTTAGTAAGAGTATTGGTAGGAGTTTCATTTAAAGCTAACACCCCCGAGTACTTCGTCACATCTGCTTCCCTCCCATCGATTTATTGGAGAAGCACATATTACTTCGATTACCCGTTTCTCCTTAGTTTCGTAAAACCGCCGAACACTCTTAGAGTTCTCCGTCGTTCATAAAAATGTTGAGGGAATTAATTAATACCTGAGGTATTGGTTTATCAGCTCTAGCAATTTGGCAGCTGATTGTTGTGCTGCACTATCATTTCGTCCATACATAGGACCCGAGTGTTCACACTCTTTTTTGTATTCTTTATAAAACGGATCTGAGCTGAAATCCCAGTCCTTATAATCATCAAATTCAATTCTCATATCATCCAGTCTCCATGATCTTTTGTAGTCTTTGTCAATCCAGTAATAACACTTGTCAGTAACATACCATTGATAATAGTTTTTTTTAGGTGGTGGCGAATCCCACCAAGGGTCATCGAAGTTATGATATGCACCAGGATAGACGTCAATCGACACATCATAACCTAGATTATTAAAACTGCTTGTCATTTCACGACAATGGTTTGGCGGAACAGAATCGAGTTCCCCTTGAAAAATGTGAAGTTTGTTTTTTGAATATTGCGGGTCGTCAAACTGTCTACAAAACATATAAAAAGGTGCCCTTAAAGCAAAGTCAACACTATCACCTACTATTGATTTTCTAATTAAATCTAAGCCACTAAAGAAGGCAACCTGACCACCCCAACTAAAACCAGTAATACCAATTTTATCTCCGTCAACTTTTGGATGGCTTTGTAAAAATTTTAACGCGTACAGGGCATCGGCTGCCCCCATCCAAGTAGTTAGTTTTAAATAATTATTTCTAGCAATCGGATTGTCTTCACTTAGTCCTCTGGGTGAACAGTTGTCGATCTCAAGTGTGGCCACACCTTGATTTTTAATATCAAAACCATAGGTAGCCTCTCTATTACCATAGCCACAGCCTGAATTAACAATCATAATCATTACTGGGTATTTTTCTTGATCACCTTCGGGGAATGTAAGTAACCCTGGAATGGTATATTTTTTGTCATTTTCAACTCCATCAACGTAATCTAAGAGATTTTTGGGTGAATACGAGTCAAAGGATATTTCTTCAGTTCTATATAACTTCCCTTTGCAAGAATCCAACTCACCAATCAAATCCATAGTATTATTGGTAACTAAGTTTGCTTCCCAATTAGAGATATTTTCGAGAGCTTTACTTTCTATATTAATTTTGTGTTTAGAGACCTTAAATGATTGAATTTTATGTCCACCTCCTGACCGATCCATCCAAAATCTTCCACGGCCAGGATAGTCATAATTTCCTGCTTTTATAGTTCCTTTACTAACAGTGAAATCAATCTTGCCAGAGAGTTTACCGTTACCAAGTTTGTATTCGCCTCCTCCCCACTGCTCTTTATCCCAATCACAAACTACTATTCCGCGCCATCTTCCATCTATAGTTGGAGTTGGTTCTGGAATTTCAATATCAACAGTCACTGTTGGTGTAGGAATAGTCTTAGCTGTCGGTTCAGGGTTTGGCGTATTAGTAGGCGAAGGAACTGGAGTGTAAGTTGGGTATGGTGTAGGAGTTGGATACGGAGTGCTAGATGTATTTGAGCTACAGCTTGACACCAACATAATTAGTAGTAATACCAACGCCATCGACCGCATATTGATGTCCATATGAATATAATACTGCTACTACCTGGATTAACAGAGGGTATTGGGAGGTAGCGATGTTCCTAACGGGTATTCTTATGACGAGGTTATCGGGTTCTGGGGCTCATCGACTATAGCAGCACGCTGGCATTCGCGGTACCAGGGCTCTTGGTACCATCCTGGAGGTTCGCATCGTCCACCTGATAAGTCCTTCGGTGTTTCGCATCATTCTGGGAATCATGCTTATGATGTTGGGCGCTTCCCTGTTACGTCACCCTAGTCACAATGTCTACACCCGAAGGCGACGAGGAGTCAGCCACCGATACATTAGGATTCATAGTCATCATACTAATGCTTTAGCTGTGACTATGAGGATGTAGGGAGAGGTTCACTGGTGGGTCAGTGAACCAGAAATGCAGGCTCGAGTGAGCAAACTCCATACCAGGGTGACCTGTGGCATGAGTTTCCCAGAGATCAGCTGGCTGAGGAGTGGTTGACTCCAGCACCATGCCCATGAGTTTTTCGCTTTCAGTGCTGTACATGAGTAGGAGAGGCGCCCCGTGCCACTTGACACCATCGGTAATTCGGGAGACTCCCTTGTAGTAATGATTGACACCTTCATGCGCAAAACACGCGGCTTCTAGTAGTTCCCCTTTGCTATCAACACTATCTAGCAATGCCCACCCCTCGGCTACCGCCTCAGGTATGGTTTTAGGTAATTCCGTGTAAACACCTTCACTTACCAACAGTTTGTCACCGAGTGAATCGGACTTTGATATTGAATCGGCGAGTTCATGCCGAAGACCCTGGGCAAGATCTAACTGTTTAGCAGCAATAGTCTGATAGGACTCCAGATTGTTCCCAAGATTACTAACCTTATCCTGAAGCTCAACGTTTTTACTTGCCAGTAACGTCACTTCTGACTGATCTGCGGAAATAATGGCCCATGTAGCGAAACTGGATAAAGCAACGAGGGTGATAACTAAAAACATAAATTTCATAATTGCGTCCAACTTAGTCTTTATTTGTTAGCTGAGATGTTCAGAAATTTGGAGGGGCAAACCTGCATTTCGATATCCCCCGGTTCCCTCAGGTACGTTGGCAACTCCGATGAACCCCTCCGCTTGGAGAAGACTCGCCGCAGCACTGCTGCGGACTCCCGCTTCGCAGATGACGGTAATGCCTGCTTCAAGGGGTAGCTCGTGGAGCCGATCCTTTAACGTTCCCAGTGAAATGAGAATCGCATCTGGCACATGGCCCGTCTCCCATTCAATAGGCTCCCGAACATCAAGAACCACTATCTTTCCTTCTACAATTGCTGCAGATAACTGAGCCAAAGATACCTCAACGAGCACGTCTACCGGCAAGGCATTATCGTGCCAATCCTGCATGCTCGCTTCTATGACCCCAGCCACAGGAAAGGAGCCTCCCCGTAGTTGTACGAGAGCTCCTTCAGCCTGCTCTGTAGTCTCAGCGAATAATATGACGTCAACCGCTGGCTTGAGTAGTAGGCCAAGGCGTTCCTCAAGGCCTTTTGCGCTATAGGGGAGATTCAGGGCGCCTCGAGCATGACCACGAGCAAAGTCTGATGGCCCACGCAAATCAACTATCTTGGCCTTGTCCACTTGGACAAGATGCCAAGCTTGAGTGACTGAGAATTTTTCTTCCACTTATCTTAATCCGCCCACAGGAACATCCCATTGGGGTTTCCAGCCAACGCAATTCGCTCGGTCACTTTCCAGGTGCTGGTTTCAATCACAACTACTGCAGCCTCTTTAGAAGCAATTGCATAGATGTATTTCCCGTTAGGATGGACGGCTATCTTGCTTGGTGTATTGCCCACTGTAATTCGTATTACTTCGTCCAGGGTCTTCGTGTCGACGACTTGGACTATTGGATCTCCTCCATGCCCAATGTAAGCGTACTCTCCATTAGGGCTAAACGTGCCAACCACAGGGGTCTTCGCCGCAGCGAAACGTTTGACTAGTTCCAATGTCACCGGGTCATACACAGCGTTGGTGCTACTTCCAGACTCCTGCACCCACATCCTGCCATCGGGTGCGTTGGTATGCATTAATGGCGTTGCGCCCTCAGGAGTGCTCGTCTCTCCTAGAGTCGCCCCTGTCTCAGGGTTAATGGAAACGACCGTATCACCTTTTTGTGTGGGATAGTAAAAACGTTCCACTCCGTCTGGGCCAATGCCGATGTCTGCATCGCACACGACACCACCATTCACCGGTACGGTATCCCATGTCTCGAGTACAGTAGCGTTGTTGGTATCTATAACTACAACTTCACCTGAACCTTGTTTTCCTATATGTAGCATGCCGCTCTTGGTTGCTTTGCCCATATAGATGTTCTTTGCCTCTTTACCAACTGAAAGTCTATGGGTGACCTCC
>Ga0114996_10004185_pt1 | contig 17499 bp, 17 predicted proteins | sample ArcticOcean_MG_C_4_FD_87039 | JGI IMG/M metagenome (GOLD analysis project Ga0114996, IMG submission 87039) | Marine microbial communities from western Arctic Ocean - ArcticOcean_MG_CB4_134 | ecosystem: Environmental > Aquatic > Marine > Oceanic | place: Arctic Ocean: Canada Basin | collected...
ATGATTGGGTCACGTCTGCTCCTTTCTCGGGTAACTCTACCCTCATCCCAGGAGCTCGCACCAGTCTCCATCTCTCGGGTTTTCTACCCCTCAGATGTGTCCCATTGTCGCTGACGGTCTACACCCTAACCAAATGCATGCGCTTTCCCAATGACGTTCTGGACCCAATCTCTTTTACTATGGATTTAGTCCAGCGGACATCAGTGCCGCACAACGCCCTCGGGGTCAGAACGGTCTTACGATAATCGTGGGTCGCTGGACGCTATTTGATAGTCAAGCGAGTGAAGCGGTTAAAGCATTCAGTATTGGTGAAGCTTGGAACGCTTTACTCGCGTCCACGCCGAACAGCGCAGAATACCTGTGATTGCCTGCGTGCGCGGGTTGGGTGCTTCGGCGGTCCAGGTTCGGACTCTCCGAAGGCCCGCTCAAATCGGGCCTTCGATGATTGCAGATATCGCAAGGGCAGAGACCTGGCCGTGTTGTCCCTCTAGAATGAGAAATCAAAAGAGCCGGGTAGCAACCAAGCTGCCCGGCTCTTTTTGAATTCTTGTCATTGCGGTCCGGTCTGAGGGTCAGATGGACCAACCGACTACGCTATTTTTTTAGTCCCAGAACAGATTCGGGCCGCCCTTTTCCTTGTTGGGCGGGCCTTTGGCATCCACGGTGTCCGTGTAAGCGGCGGAGTACGCGACTGCGAGGGCCAGTACCAGTACCAGGGATGCGGTGATTCGGAGAATCGTGTTTTTCATTTCGGCTCCTTGAGTAGAGTTACCAGTTCTTCTCGCTGAGTACTGGCATGAATATTACGCGGGTAAATGGGGACGGTCGAGGGTGTTCCCCCCTCACTTTCGATGGGGTGACAGCACCCTAGTGAGGAGGGACAGGTCCGCTGCCCACCGACAGCGGGGGCCATCAACCCTTCACCAACTCTGGACGGCCAGAAGGATTACGCCAGAAACTGCTCGATGTCCTTATTGGTGCGGCAGGTGACCATCTTGGATTTGTAGGCATCCAGTAATTCGACGACGGTGGCTCTGTTATCGGGGACGGCCCACGAGTTGAGGCGGGGCGTATTGCTACTCTTATAGTATCTGCGGCTCCAACTCCAGAACTGGTATAGGCCTCGCCAGCCGGGATAGGGGTTGTTCCTTGCGGCGGTTAATTTGACATGGCGAGAGACGATTCGGTAGGAGGCGATCCGCCAGGGCACATCCAAAAACACGATCAGATCGGCCTAGATCAGCAGTGGCTCCAGCCAACCCAGGTACGCCTTCGGCGATCCATGTGTCATTTGCCGTAATTTCTGCCAGTACCTTGGCGGCGGCTGCCTCGAATGGTTCTCCACCGTCTATACCGCGGTTTAGGAGTCTGTCCAGCTCGTAGAACGGAACGTCAAGCTTGGCAGCAAGACGACGTGAAAGAGTCGTCTTGCCGGCGCCCGGACCGCCGCCTATGTATATCTTCATAGCGATCACCGTTCATTAATGCTGCCGCGCCATCTCCCTGTTGAGTGACATATCGGCGAACTTGAAGACAAGGAGAGGCACGAGATGGTATCATGTTCACGTACCCGCAGATGCTCTGGTTTTGGTTCCCTTCTTGAGTCTGATTCCCCCTGAAACGCAAGGATTTTCGGGCGGCTTTGCGCCGAGTCTGAGGTGAAGTTTGGGGAGGAGTCTTGGAAAGGGTATATTGCTGTGCTAAACTAGATTGCGGCCTTGCGGAGGGATGGGTGAGTGGTTAATACCACCAGACTGTAAATCTGGCGCCCGGAAGGGCTACGTAGGTTCGAATCCTACTCCCTCCACCACCACCGGGATCGATGAGCGTATTACAAGCACGCCCTCATAGCTCAGTAGGTAGAGCGCGTTCTTGGTAAGAACGAGGTCAGCAGTTCGAATCTGCTTGAGGGCTTAGAAAACGCCGAGGAGAAGGAATGGCAAAGGAAAAGTTCGTACGAGACAAGCCGCATCTGAACGTTGGGACCATCGGTCACGTTGACCATGGCAAGACGACGCTGACCGCCGCCATCACAAAAACGATGGCACAGGCGGGGGGTGCCGACTTCCGGGCCTTCGATTCGATCGACAACGCACCCGAAGAGCGGGAGCGTGGTGTCACGATCGCTATTACGCACGTGGAGTATCAGACCGAGACCCGGCACTATGCCCACGTGGACTGCCCGGGTCACGCTGACTACATCAAGAATATGATCACGGGTGCCGCTCAGATGGACGGCGCTATCCTCGTGGTAAGTGCGCCGGACGGGCCGATGCCTCAGACACGTGAGCACATCCTGCTTGCGCGCCAGGTTGAGGTTCCCGCCATGGTAGTCGCCCTGAACAAGGTCGACGCGATGGATGACGAGGAGCTGTTGGAGCTGGTGGAGCTTGAGCTCCGAGAGCTTCTGACGGAGTACGGCTTCCCGGGCGACGACATTCCCATCGTGCGGGTCAGTGCCTTGAATGCCCTTGAGGCGGAAGACCTGTCAAGGGAATCCGAGTGGGGCAAGGGTATCTGGGAGCTGATGGACGCAGTAGACAGCTACATACCGGTCCCTGATCGGCCGAAAGACCTGCCGTTCCTGATGCCAGTCGAGGACGTATTCGGCATCAAGGGTCGCGGTACAGTCGTGACCGGTCGAGTGGAGCAGGGTATGGTCAAGGTTGGCCAGACTGTTGAGATCGTGGGCATGAGAGACACCACGACTACCACCGTGACCGGCGTAGAGATGTTCCACAAGACGCTGGACGAGGGCGAGCCAGGCGATGCGCTTGGGCTGCTCTTGCGCGGAATCGACCGGGAGGGAATCGAGCGAGGGCAAGTGCTCTGCGCCCCTGGGAGTATTTCGCCTCACACTGAGGCCCAGGCACAGGTCTATGTGCTGACCAAGGAAGAGGGCGGAAGGCATACGCCGTTCTTCAGCGGCTACAAGCCGCAGTTCTACATTCGCACTACCGACGTCACCGGGGAGATTACACTCCCGGACGGCGTAGAGATGGTGATGCCCGGAGACAACATTGAGATGGGTGTAACGCTCATCATGCCTGTTGCCATAACCGAGCAGCTTCGGTTCGCCGTTCGTGAGGGCGGTCGCACCGTGGGCTCTGGCGTAATCATCCAGGTAACCAAGTAACGGGCGCGAGGTAGAGAGAAACCATGCCGCGTAGAGGAGAACAGAGAATACTAGTCAATCTCGGCTGCACCGAGTGCCGAGAGAGGACGTACCACAGTTCCAAGAACAGACGCAACACGCCTGATCGCCTGGAGCTGAAGAAGTACTGTCCTCGATGCCGGGTCCACACGCTCCATCGAGAGGTTAGATAGTACTGTGGCCAAGAACACCGGGGCGTCAAGCAAGGCTAGTGCGCAAGTAGCGCGCAGGGCCTTTAACTTTCGCTTCGTAGGCGATACCATCTCGGAGTTGCGCCGTGTCACCTGGCCGTCGCGTCAGGAAACGGTTCGGCTCACCATAATGGTGATCTCCGTTGCCGGAGTCATAGGGCTCTTCCTCGGTATGGTCGACCTCGGCTTCGGCGAGTTGATGGATCGGATCCTACAACCATAATGGCCACCGAAATAGAAAAAGAAATCGAGCCGCGTTGGTACATCATTCACACGTACTCCAGTCAGGAGGAACGGGTCAAGAAGAATATTGATCTTCGTGTGGAGACGATGGACGTGAAGGACAAGATCTTCCGGGTCGTAATTCCGACCGAGGAAGAAGTGGAAATTCAAGGGGGCCAGCGCAAGCCCAAGCAGAACAGGATATTCCCTGGCTACATACTCATCCACATGAGGATGGACGACGAAAGTTGGTATGTGGTCAGAAACACTCCCGGTGTGATGGGGTTCGTCTCGGCTGAAGATGAGCGAGAAGGACGCCCGAAGCCGGTGCCTCTAGAAGAAGAGGAAGTCCGGAACATTCTGCGCCAGATAGAGTCCTCGGAGCCGAGGCTCCGGGTCGGTCTCGAAAAGGACCAGATGGTCAGGATCACAGACGGGCCGTTTGTCGACTTCATGGGTGTCATCGACGAAGTGTACTCCGAGCGATCGAAACTCAGAGTATTGGTATCGTTCTTTGGACGTGAGACTCCCGTGGAACTCGACTTTTTGCAGGTGGAAAAGACCTGATCTGGTGGCGTCGCCTGCGAGACGGCTCCCCTAATTCAAACAGCGAATAATGAACTGAGAGGCGACTTGTGGCGAAAAAAGTAAAAGCGATCATCAAGCTTCAAATTGAAGCCGGTAAGGCAACTCCGGCTCCTCCCGTTGGCCCTGCGCTAGGACAGCACGGTGTCAACATAATGGCGTTCGTCAAGGAATACAACGAAAAATCTTCACCTCAGGCCGGCAATATTGTGCCTGTAGTGCTGACGGTATTCGAAGATCGCTCATTCTCGTTTGAACTGAAAACACCTCCTGCCTCGGCTCTCCTTCTGAAAGCCGCAGGAATCGAAAAGGGCAGCCCAACGCCCCAGTCCGAGAAAGTGGCCACGATTTCTTCATCCAAAGTCCGCGAGATAGCGGAAATGAAGATGCGTGACCTGAACTCGGCCGACATCGAGAGCGCGATGCGTGTAGTGGCGGGTACCGCCCGTAGCATGGGGATACTTATAGACTCGTCCGACGCTTAAAAGGACGTATTGAGAGGACTTGCAGATGCCGAAGAACGGTAAACGCTACGCTACGGCAGTAACGTTGTTGGAAGCAGAAATAGAGTATCAACCCGCCGAGGCGATCGCGCTCATCAAGAAGACCGCGACCGCGAGCTTTGACGAGACAGTGGAACTCCACCTTCGTACCGGCGCGGACCCAAGACACGCTGATCAGCAGGTGCGTGGTGTTACTGTCCTCCCCCATGGCATCGGCAAGCAGGTTCGGATTGTTGTGTTCACCCAGGGTGAAGCGATGGCAACCGCCGAGGAGGCGGGCGCGGACCACGTGGGCAACGACGATCTGATCAAGAAAATTGAGGATGGCTGGACCGATTTCGACGTTTCGATAGCCACGCCGGACATGATGGGTAAAATCGGGAAACTGGGCCGGATCCTTGGCCGTCGCGGCCTGATGCCCAACCCCAGGACCGGAACCGTTGTGCAGCCCGACAATATGGCGAGGGCTGTTTCAGATGCGAAAAAGGGCAGAGTCGAATACCGACTAGACCGATCGGCGATTATTCACATTGTTATCGGCAAGGCGAGCTTTGAGGAGTCGCAGTTGCTGGATAATCTGACAGCGCTGATGGACACCATAATTCGCGCCAGACCCGGCGGCGTGAAAGGCCAGTTCGTTCGCTCAGCGTTCTTGACAACTACGATGGGCCCTAGCGTCAAGTTGGATGTTGCAACAGTCGCTGCCCTAAAGGTAGAATAGAGCTTACTGCCGCAGACAGCGGGCTCCGCCAAACGGCGGATTAAACTGCCAGCCCGCCGAGGCGAATTGTGCGTACGGTCAAATGGCCAACGTACCTTCCCCCCGAGTCTGCGGCTCGGGGATTTTTTTGTCCGAGGTGAAAGGTGCCTACAGATCGAAAGCTGAAAGAGGTTGATGAGTTGCGTGAACTGCTCGAGAGTTCCACTGCGATTGTAACTGCTGACCACAGTGGTGTGTCGGTCACTGACATGACAAGTCTGCGAAAGTCTTTGCGCGAGCAAGGCGTTAAGTTCCGCGTAGTCAAAAATAGACTCACGGAACGTGCGGCGGAGGCAGCTGGGATGCCCGATGTCATGCAGGTTGTCCAGGGTCCAACGGCGATAGCCTTCGGATTTGAGGATCCGGTCGTGCCTGCAAAGGCGGTGACCGAGTTTATTAACAAATTCAAGATCGGTCTTAAGATTCGAGGCGGTCTTCTGGGGAGTCGAGCACTCTCCACTGATGAAATAGCGGCATTGTCGGCGTTGCCGTCCAAAGAGCAGCTCGTTTCTAAGTTGCTCGGTCAGATGCAAGCACCTATAACTGGCCTGGCAATGGTGCTCAACGGGCCTGTGGCCGCACTGACTCGGGTCTTGCAACGTCATGTAGATGCTCAGGCGGCCGGAGACGGGGCGGAGCAATCTGAGGCTTGATCCTGTCTTTCTATCAAGTTCAAAAAGGGGTGAGTCAGCGCGCTGTCGCGACTTGCCAGAGCTTTCAATAGACTGTCGTAAATACGCGAAGGAGTGAATCGTGACCACCAAAGAAGAGATACTAGAAGCAATTAAGGGAATGTCGGTACTGGACCTGGCCGAGCTCGTAAAAGAGCTTGAAGAGACATTTGGTGTAAGCGCGGCAGCTCCTGTCGCCGTGGCAGCAGCCCCCGCTGCTGATGGTGCGGGCGCTGCTGCAGAAGAAGAAGAGCAGTCGGAGTTCACCGTCGTGCTCAAGGAGATTGGCGACAAAAAGATCAACGTGATTAAGGCAGTCCGCTCCGTCACGACCCTGGGCCTTAAGGAGGCCAAGGATTTGGTGGAAAGCGCCCCGGCCAATGTTAAAGAGGCTGTGGGCAAGGAAGACGCCGAAGCGGCAAAGACGGCCCTCGAAGAGGCTGGCGCCGTCGCGACGATCGAGTAATTGCTCTTTTGGACCGGAGAGGCGCCTCCTATCAAGGGGCGGCGCCTCTCTGGTTACCTCAACATAATCAGCTGATGAGTCGACTGAAGCACCGACATTGTCTGGGCCCTGCGGCTGCAGTGGAACTGATCCTTTGGGGATCACCCAGTCCCTCTCCACGATCCCTGCCTATCCTTCGTCCGCTACCCTTCATTTTTCAGGTACGGTATTGTCTGTGGTCCCTGGGGCAATACGCACAGGCGCGCTTCCTTCCCGTGGCGATCTAACGCCTCAAGTACTGTGGCCTGAAGGTCCTCCGCCGGCTGCAGGTGTGCCGAGCGGATCTGATCTTCTGTCAGAAAACTAGACTTCAAATAGACCTTGGCGTGCATCAGTATCTGTGCCTGTAGTTGGACCTGCCATTGGTCGTGGCTGGCAAACCCCTCCGTGGTAATCATCTCCAGTAGTTCGGCAGGGGATTCCCGTGAGGCCAGGAGCCTTCCGAATTCTCCGTGGTCGGGGATGCCGTCACTACATTCTGCAGCGCATATGATTGTCCCTCCACTCTTCACCACCTGCGCGGCAGCCGACATTCCTTTGACGGCCTGGTAAAGGTTCAAGTCGAGTGGGTAGCCGCTATTGGTCGTGACCACCACATCAAAGGGCGCCGAGACAGGTCGCATCGCTGTTCGTTTCGCGACCTGGCATGTCGCGCGGTGTACGGCTGACAGCTCGCCGGCGTAGGCTGTCGTAATGTCATGGTCCCGGTTGATGGTGACATCGACACTGAAGTCGACGTTGGCCCTGGCAGCTATACGGCGTATCTCTTCGTGAATGGGGTTGCCCTCGGTGATGCCCCATGTTGAATTGGGGTGGGCGATGAGCCCTGCTCCGTGAAGCCCCAGGATCGTGTCGAACCCCGCCAGACCTGGGGCGACCATTTTGGGACCGCCACTGAATCCCGCGAAAAAATGAGGCTCGACGAATCCTGTGGTAATCCGGATATCGGCGTCCAAGAACCTGCGATTGATTTGGACTGGGACCTTATCAATGGTCTCCCCCAGAGGGGCCAGCGAGCTTTTGTCGAAGGCATCGTGGTTGACCACCTCATAGTTCTGGGTGATCTCTGGACCAAGCATCGCCTCCATCTCAGCTTTCGTGTTTGCCCTGTGGGTGCCGGTGGCGACCAGTATCACGATCTGGTCGTTGGGGACGTGAGAGAGTTCTCCCATCAAGACTGGGAGGAGGGTCGCGGATGGCATCGGCCTGGTGATATCGCAAATAGAAATTGCCACCGTCTGGCCACGTCCAACGAGACGCCGTAGAGGGGGCGTTCCGATGGGGTTGCGCAGCGCGGATACCAGAGCCGCCTCAACGTCTGGCAGGCCGGGCAGGTGCGTCGGCTCGATGACCGTCGTGCAGTCGTCGGGGACCTCGATGGTCATCGAGCCTTTTCCGTATGCAAGATCGACGTGCATTTTGGACTCCGAAGCGGATATTACATATGCAAACCTATCAGTGGCACCCTCACGTCGCTAGGACCCGACTGCCGTGGTTAATCAAGAGGGGCGCGCGCCGGTATGGCGGTGCCCTCTCCACTCCTCGGCGGCGCCTAGCTCCAGCCTCCTGGCCTTAGCATCGTCTCTACCAGGTGTGCCGCGTCGACCAGGTCGGGGATTGTGACGAACTCTTGTAGCGTGTGCATGTTGGTGTCCGCCATGCCCACGACGACCGCGGCAATGCCCTTTTGCCGAAAGACGTTGGCATCGGAACCGCCGCCTGACGGCGACATCGTGGGCTCCATGCCCAGGCTGCGCAGGGCGGTCTTGACCCTTTTGGTGGCGGGATCGTCGTCGGTGAGCGCGAACATTTCGAAGTCGGTGTGCAGGTCTTCCTCGATCGTGGCTTCGGGGAACATGCCTCGAACCTCGGTCAGCACTCCGTCGATGCGAGCGCGGATGTCGTCAATTGCCTCCAGGTTCGTACTGCGGAACTCGCCCACGACGGAGGCGCTCAGCGGAACGGCGTTCCTGACCAGGCCGCCCTTTGTCACGCCAACGTTAAAGGTTGTCTGATCATCGAGGCGGCCTTGAGGCAGCCTCGTGATGATCTCGGAGGCGATCAACACCGCCGATAGGCCCTTTTCAGGCTCTATTCCCGCATGGGCGGCGCGTCCGGTAATTTGCAGGTCGAAACCGACGTATGTCGGGGACATGGAAGTGATTCGAGACGGAGGGCCCTCGCGGTCGATGACGATCGATTCTTTGGCGCTAATTAGGGAGTAGTCCAGGTTCCGCGCGCCCAACAGACCTGTCTCCTCGGCGCGAGTGATGCAGATCTCGATCGGAATGTGCTCGGAGCCGTCTTCGAGGACGGATTGCACCGCCTCCAGAATGGCGGTTATGCCTGCCTTGCAGTCGCCCCCCAGGATAGTGGTCCCGTCCGTGACGATACGATCGCCGTCCACGGAAGGCTTTATGCCGCGACCCGGCTCGACCGTGTCCATGTGGGCTGACAAGAGCAGTGGGGTCTCGGGGCCCTCACGAGCTATCAGGTTGCCGAAGTCGTCGGCACGCACGGTCAATCCCAGCGCCTCGAGGCGTCCGCGTAGGTCCACGGCGATCTCGTCCTCCTCGCCGGAGGGGCTGTCAATTACTGCCAAATCCATAAAGGTCTTTACCATTCGGTTTCGATTGATCATCTATTCGTCTCTCCTCAGGGTGTATGTTCCGATCGAATGCGTGTAGTGTCTCGGCTGCTAGTCAACGCGGAAGTTTGGGGGATGTCAAGCCGGTGGGCCAAGGCCCGAGAGAATGCGAAGCCGGTCGATGTGGGACAGGTACGGCTCGACCTCCTCCAAGAACCTCTTCAGAGTCTGGCCAGGCGTCGACTCTGTGGTGTCCAGGGTAATCTTAACGTGAAGTAGCGACTGGTCGAACTCCTCACGGAAGCGCTGCAATACCAGCTGCACGTCCTCCTGACGCAACGGCCCCTTCCTTGCCGGGGACGCGGCCATGCGCTTGCGAACTGTCTTTGCGTCAGCCTGCATGTGCACCAGCACGGTGTCTGGCGCCAGGTCCAATAGCTCCATGTCCCACTCGCGGGCCCTTTGAAGGCGGTCCGAAAAGCTGCCCGGCTCGCCGTAGCCGTGGTAGATGGGGGCATACACCGCGTCGGCGTAGTAGTGGTTGATGGATAGCACGTCGTCGTCGCGGTACATGTCGGGGTGCAGGTGACGCCATATCATGTGCCGCTGCAGTTGTTCCAATACCCCGGGACGCAGAGTGAGAATTTGAGCCTCGTCGTCGGCGGTGTTGAGGTCGGCGTCATCCTTGCCGGGCACCGCTGCCTCGTCGTCGCCTCGCATGATCATGTGCCCGTCGAGGCGTGGAACGACGAAGTGGTCGTGCCAGCGGACGTAGGGCACGCCCATTGTGCGGATCATCCACTGCGAGATGCCGACAGCGAGGGTCTGCTTTCCGGTGTACTCACACCCGATGAGCAGCAGTAGCACTCTCTAACTCGCCGGAACGACGGTCTTGGACTGGACGGTCATACTTGCCAGGCGCTCGGGGTCGGGGACCGGCAACGCACCCTCGAAAGGCAAGAAGGTATTTTGCGGCGTCAGCACCATGTCCGTGTCGGCCATGTCCTGGGTATAGAACCGTGACGAGGGGAACAGGTCGCCCGGATAAATGAAGTTGGGCAGGGTGGCGATTTCCACACACAAGGCCGCGCCGACCGCAGACTCCAGCATGCCGCCGACCCAGACTGGAATACCGGCATCGCGGCAGATGTCGTGGACCTTTATCGAGTTCGCCAGCCCGCCGATCCGACCCGGCTTGATGTTGACGTACTTGCACGCGCCGACCTTTATGGCCTGCTCAACCGCCTTGACGCTCACCGCCGTCTCGTCGATGCAAATGGGTGTCTCAATCTGGCGTGCGAGCTCTGCGTGATCGAGGATGTCGGCGTAGTTGAGAGGCTGCTCGATGAAGGCCAGGCCCATTGGGTCGATGGCTTTGAAGAAGGGCAGGTCGTCCAGGGTGTAGCCCGAGTTGCAGTCGATGTGAAAGGTCATCTTGGGGAATGTGCTCGTCACTATTTGCAGCATCTCTAGGTCCCAGCCGCGACCGACCTTGAGCTTGATGCGGGGGAAGCCGGCGTCGACTGCCTGCTGGATATTGCCAAGCAGCATGTCGTAGGAGTCCTGGATTCCGAAGTCGGCCCCGGCGGATACCTCACGTGTCTCGCCGCCAAGGAGCCGATGGAGAGGCGTCCCGGTGATCTTGGTCTGGAGGGTCCACCAGCACTCCTCGATGCCAGCCTTCGCGAAGCTATTGCCCTTGAAGACTGCCAGCCGATCGTTGACTTCGTCGGCCGTATCGTACTCGCGTCCAACGACGTGTGGACCGAAGAATTCGGTGATATGAGAAAAGACCGAAAGCACGGACTCTGGGAGGTAGGCGGGAGCCTGCAGGGAGCAGACCTCAGACCACGCGGTGTGCTCGCCGCTCGTGGCCCTGACCAGTACCGAGTGGATGTCGTAATCCTCGCCGTACGAGGTTCGCCACGGGTATATCAGCGGCATCTTGACGTGATAGACATCCAGGCTATCGATTCTCATTGGTCCTCCTCAGTTCGGTCGAAGTACTGTCGTTAGGTTGTCCAAAAATGCTACCAGGTAACGGACTCCTCGGAAACAAACCGGTCTGCCATTTTCCATCGGGTCTGGTCGTTGCGGTAGTGGTCCCGCTGGTAGAGCGGGTGGAAGCGGCCTCGTGGGTAGATCTCTACCACTTCGTTGCCGCGGGTAATCAGGTGGTAGCGCTGGTGCTGAATGTCCGTCTCGCGTCGGCGCTCCGAGATCGGGAACGTGAGCGACACCTTGTCGCCCGGGGCTATCTTGTCGATCACGGCGTACCGGCCGTCCCAACCGAGCTGGCGGTCGTCGTCGTTCACAGCGCAGGCTACTTCGGGCGGCGAGACCCACTCGGGTATCCGTATGCGCAGCTTGCCGACGGCCTGTTTCATCTTCACGTCCACCTGGCCCGCGTAGGGGATGTGGCTGTGGATATCGGCCCACTGAGACGGTCGATTTAGCAGGAGATTCACACTCAACGTGCCATTTGCATAGCTGATCATGTGCTCCCAGGCATAGTACAGCGCTCGAGTGGCATTGCCTGTACAGCAGGCCATCATGCCCGAGCCGTGGCCGGCGAACCAGTCATTGGCTGTGGGCCATCCTGCGAAACCGCCCAGGTTTCTTTCGGGCACTCGATCGATAGTGTCGGATTCCAGAGACATCGCTCCCAGCTTCTCTGGGTCTACTCGCGAGGGATCGATGTTGCCCAACGGCGCACCAATCGCTGATAGCGGGATTCGTGACCTGGCGCTAACCAGTCCGCCCTCGGCCATATGAGATATCCAGTCGGAGCGTGTAAGCTGGCCCTCGGCGAACTGGTTGCGCAGCCAGCGGTCGGCATCGTCCCAGTAGTCGCCGAGTCCGGCGGCGCTGAGCTTGAGGGCTAGGCCCGTCATCCCCGCCACCTCGCACAACTCGGAGGCCTCGAACTCGTTGACGTTGTCGATGTTCTCCGGGAAGTATCCGACTAAGGCGTCGCCCTTGGTCTTGCCCCACTCGAAAGCCGTGCGAACGAAGTCTGACAGGTCGTGGTCACCGACAGCCAATGAGTGGTCCAGGATACCCAGCAGCGGCACCATGTGGTGCTGGAAGTGGATCATATTATTCACAGGCGGCGGGCCGGGATTGAAGCCCTGCTCGTCTGTTTGGTAGCCATCGTCGGCCTCGCCCTGCCCGGCGTAGTTCGGCAGAAACTCCCCGTTGGGGCCGTAGTACTCCCCGTGGTGCACTATGTATCTGGAGAGCTTTCCGGCCAGTGCAATTGCCGGTTCGTATCCGGAAGCTCGGTGGTGCTGGGCCAGGCCCTGGATGGTCCAACCGGCCAGGCTGGCCCAGATGGCGATGGGTACCTCTGCGTTTTGGACGCGAGGGGCGTCTGGCAGGAAGCCGCCTTGAGGGAAGAAGGCGTAGTCGTCCCGGTCTATGGCGATGCTGCGGAGGCCGTCGACGATCTTGTGTATCTCGCCTTCCCAGGGGCCGGAGGGGTCGTGCTGCATGTAGAGAGTCATCGCACCCATGACACGTCCGCAGAACATGTGCACTGAGTAGTGGCTCTGGCCGGGTTCGCACGGCTCGCACCAGTCGGGATAGGCCGCCCAGGGGTAGGTCGGCCAGTACGCAAGGCCATCGGTCCCTATCATCCGGAGGGCGGTCCCCATCCAGACGGGATCGACGTGGTCATTCAGCGTGCTGCCGGAGGCCAGACGCATTAATGGCAGCGCCTCCATGAACTTGGTCTGGCAGATGTCCGACGGACCGTGGCTCATGCTGGGCGGGTTGGACCGGAAATTCACCCGGAAGTAGAGGAGGTAGTCCTTGTCCGGATCGGTCGGCGCCGTCAGTCCGTTGACCGCCAAGGCCATGCGCTCCTGGAGATCGAGGGTGTCGGGAATCAGGTCCTGATAGCGGTTCCCACCGTAGGGGGCGATGTCGAAGGACGGGATGTCCTTGCGAATGTGGCTGTGGGAGAAGTTGCCTGTCGCAGTGTCAGTAGGTCTGTTCATTGCTGGTGATCTTGCCTCTCTCACCCACACTCGATTCAGGAAGAATCGTCTCATAGTATCGGGTGCACCCGCAAGACCCGATTGAGGCTTGCCGGAGCCTGCTGGCGGGGCGTACCATGCGCTCGAGGCAGAACAAGGAGTGTGACATGAAGCAACGGTTCTACGACGGCCGTGACTGGTTCCTCGACAAGAAATTTGGGCTGTTCGTGCACTGGGGCTTGTACGCGATTCCTGCCTGGCAAGAGCAGCAACAGTGGAGGGACCGCGTGCCACGGGAGGAGTACGAGAAGCTGGCCGCCCAGTGGAATCCCGTGCGGTACGACCCTGACCAGTGGCTAGACATGGCGGAAGAGGCGGGCATGGAGTATGTCTGCTTTACCACCAAGCACCACGACGGATTCAGCCTGTGGGATACAGCGCAGTCTGATTACAAAGTGACGAACTCGCCATACGCCAAGGACGTATTGGGCATGCTGGCCGATGCCTGCCATCGCCGGGATATTCCTTTGAGCCTCTACTACTCCGTGGCGGACTGGCACCATCCCAATTACCCGAACCAGGGCCGCAGCCATGAGCTTGATGGACCGCAACCCGGCGACAAGCCCGACATGGACGCCTATCTTGAGTTCCTGACGGCGCAGGTGCGCGAGCTGTGTACGGGCTACGGTGACATAAAGGGCGTGTGGTGGGATATGAACGTCACGGGGCTGGTCGACAAAACCATCAATGACGCGATCCGTTCGATGCTGCCCAACGCCGTGATCAATAACCGCGGCTTCGACGAGGGCGATTTCGGGACGCCGGAACGCGACATGGATGCCACTGTGGACCAGGTCCAGGAATTTGCAAGGCTCACCGAGGCATGTCAGTCCGTGGGGCGCGAGAGTTGGGGATACCGAAAGAACGAGGACTACTATAGCGATCGCCATTTGATGGCCAGTGTCGACAAAGTGCTGGCCAAGGGCGGCAACTACCTGCTCAATGTGGGTCCGAAGGCCGACGGTACAATACCAGAGGAGTCTGCTGCGATACTGAAGCGAGTGGGCCGGTGGTACCGCGCCGTGCGCGAGTCCTTCGACGCTACCGAGCCCGCGTCCGCGATGACCGACAACCGTGATGTGTCGCTTACCAGACGAGGCGACACTCTGTATGTACACTTGCACGAGCCACCAAACGCATCACGGGTAGTGCTCAGCCCTCTCTCTACCCTTCCACGGCGAGCAACGCTGCTAAACACCGGCCAGGAGCTTCAGACGAGCCTGGACGCGCTGCCCACTGAGATTATGGGGCCGGGCGGGATACTGCACGAGGGCAGCCGCGAATTCCTGCGCGTTTCCGGCCTGCCAGCCAACGAGATGGCAGGCGAGGTCATGGTGCTCAAGCTGGAGTTCGACGCGCTAGGGTAGGGGCAACAACCTACAGCAGCGCCTCGTTCAACGTGACGCCGAAGCCGGGCCTGTCCGGCGGCGAGAGGTGTCCGTCCTCCAGGGCGGGCTCGCCTAGCCACAGCTCGTCTTGCGGGGCGTCTTGGATTCCGGGGAGCATCTCCGCCAGGTCCTCGCAGTCGCTGGTGGAGATCAGGTGCAGCCCCCAGACCTCGCCGCCGCGGTGTGGCACGACTGGTATGTCATGTTGCCGGGCCAGCTCGATGATGCGTAGGCCCGCCGTGATTCCGCCACACCAGGTGATGTCGGGCTGCCACAATCCCAGGGCACCTGCGCGCGCTATTTCCTGGTAGCCGTGATCCGTAAATTCGTGCTCGCCGCCCGCGATCAATACCGGCAGAACCTGCGAGCGCAGGGCAGCCTGCTCGTCTAATTTGTCTGGGGAAAGGACGTCCTCGAACCAGTAGAGGTCGTACTCGGCCAGTCGTCTGGCCATCTCCAGGGTCATGGCTGCGTCCCATGTCATATAGGAGTCCACCATGATGAGAGCGTCCGGTCCGAAGGTTTTCCTGGACAGGGCCGCCGACTCCACGGCCTCGTCGTAGACAGTGTCGGAGCCGTTCCACCGGCTGAAGAACTTGTGCGCCGTGAATCCAAGTTCGTGGTACCAGGCGATGTCCTCGCCCGAAGCGTACGCCCGGACCCGCCTTTTGCGAAGGCCTCCCAGCAAGGAATACACAGGCACCGCCTCGGCTTTGCCAAGCGCATCCCATAACGCCAGGTCGACCCCAGACAGCGCCATGATGGCGACCCCCTTGCGCCCGTAGGGGAGGGATGCCTCGTACAGCAGGTCCCAGAGGTCGGCGATGTCCTCCACGCTGTCCAACTGTCGGCCCAGCAGCAGTTCCCGGAAGTGGCCATTCACAATGGGCAGCGATGCTTTTCCACCGCCGCCGTATCCTACCCCGGTGACGCCCGTGTCGGTGGAAATGCGCACCACGATCTGCCAGAGGTGTGTCCTCCAACTCGGCGCGACGTGCCGGTATTCAGGGTAAACGGCCTCAACCCCGGTGATTTTCACTCGCGGTTCCTCCTGGTGGTGTAGCCCACAAATGCTACATTCCCGCTGGCCGAGCGGCAAGGCCCGGCCTACTCAACAGCCTTTTTTGCGCCGCGCAACACGCATGTAGATCGCCTGTGGCGGCATTAGGAGCGCAGCTGCCAGCAACAGTACCGCCCGGACCGAGAACCTCGTCGCCAGCAGGCCCATGCCCGGCCCCGATGCGACCTGGCCAATGGCGTCCACCTGGGCCGTCATCGAGAAGACGGTGGCTCGCACGCTAGGCTCAAGCTGTTGATTGGTCCAAGAAGTTTTGATCGGCCCTCCGACCCCTCGGATGATCGAGTAGGAGAGGTAGGCCGCCAGCGCGATGCCCAGGTTGCCCGCAAGCGCGAGCCCGACGACCCCGGCGATGCCGATAGCATTTACTATCGAGAGGGCGCGAACCATCACCAGTTGGGACTCCAGGTCGAGCTTGCGCCGCACTACCTCGGCGATTCCTATGGTGAGCAGCGAGGTAGTGATTCCAATGAGTCCCCACCACGCGGCCGGTCCCAGCGTGTCCTGAGCCGGGAGGCTGAACGCAGATATCTCCAGCACGTGAAGCTCCCAGAAGCGGTCTATCGGCTCGCTGGACACTCCGAAGAAGAGCGCTATGGCGAGGATCGAAAGAAGGTCTGGGCGTCGCCTCACGAGTTTTGAACCCTCGCTGAAGGTGCGTGCCATCGTACGCCAACCTCCGCGCTCGTCCCGGGGGAGCGGCCGAAATCCGTTCTCAGGTATGGCGAGGGCCATGAACAGGGCGTTTAGGATGCCGACCCCACCGGCGGCGATCAGTGGTACCGCCAGATCGGGGAGGGGCGATGGGATGAAACCACTCCCCAGAGCCGTGCCGAGGCCTATGCTGACTATACCCCCTACGCGGGCGACCTGTGAGCCCATCAGATAGACGTTCCCGACGCCCTTGTTGTCGAGCTCGTCGGCGATCCATGCCTCGGATGCGCCGCTCTGGAACGTCGCACCCACCCCGAAAAGGACCTGGGCTGCGAGGATGATCGTAAAATCTGGAAACAGTCCGACCACTATGAATGCCGAACCTACGAGTGCCGAGCCGATAATCATCGAAGTCCGCCGACTGTGGACATCGGATACGACCCCGGTCGGGATCTCAAAGACGAATACGGTCGCCTCCAGCACCGTGCCCACGAGAATGAGCTGGAGGGGGTCGAGACCGGCGTCGACGATGAAGTACACCGATGCTATGAAGACGGCTGTAGATGGTCAGCGAAAATGGGACGCATCAGAGGGCTGGAGAACCCGAGAGACGTAGGGTGGTGCGAGCTCCTGACCAGGGGTAAAGTTACCCTAGAAGGAGCAGATGTGACCCAATCATCACTAAGCAAACCAGAGGCCGCCGAGGAGCGGACCGAGCAGACCAAGTCCTTTGTCCGCAGAGTCAGAGCGGCTACCCGGCGCAAGTACACCACCGAAGAGAAGATCCGCGTAGTCCTTGAAGGCTTTCGCCGCGAGGTCACAGTGAACGACCTGTGCCGGCGGGAGGGGATCAAGCCTCACTCCTACTACTCTTGGACCAAGGAGTTCATGGAGGCTGGCAAGGAGAGGCTTGCCCGTGACAGCGTGCGAGATGCCACCAGGCAGGAGATCCACGCCCTCAAACGGGAGAATGGAGAGCTGAATCAACTGGTCGCCGAGCTGTCCCTTGAAGTTTTCCGTCTCAAAAAAACGGCAATACCGATGATGGAGGACGGCGCCGGTACCAGCGCATGAGTGGTGTGGACAAGGCGTCGATCCTTGCCACAGTGGCGTCATCCCCTGTGCCTAAACGCCAGGTACTCGGAGAGCTGGGTGTTCCGA
>Ga0114996_10004186_pt1 | contig 17493 bp, 23 predicted proteins | sample ArcticOcean_MG_C_4_FD_87039 | JGI IMG/M metagenome (GOLD analysis project Ga0114996, IMG submission 87039) | Marine microbial communities from western Arctic Ocean - ArcticOcean_MG_CB4_134 | ecosystem: Environmental > Aquatic > Marine > Oceanic | place: Arctic Ocean: Canada Basin | collected...
AACAAGATGAGCGTATGGCTGAAGAATATGACAGAGAGGTGAAGGTTGTTTCTTCTTAAATCACAAATTGTGTACATGGACCAAGGTCCGGGGGGGGGGGTAATTCATAAACAGTGGAACAGCTCTAATATATCCATTACCCTGTACACGGCGGAGGGGAAAAATAAGGGAGGTTGATGGGTGACATCAAAAAACTTGGCGAATGAAATAAATCATTCAAGATGATGTCCAGCATCTTCAGACACAATCGAATGATTATCGAGAACCATTTTCATCACTCCCAACACCCTTCGGTGTAAGGCTCGCGTTGAAAAAGCATTTTACGCTCAGGGCTTGCGTCGGGCAGCCATTCATCCGGGATCGGTTGTGTTAGTTTATGCGGGGCCCCTGCCTCTTTAAAGAGATAGTGAACATTGAGACGGTATTCCTGCGGAGAGTCTACCGGTTTGGGGGCGGCGGCGTGAATGGTTCTTCCACTCAGGCATACCATGCTGCCGGGCGGCAGCTCCAGGTCCTTCAACTTCAATTCTAGACCGGCCTCTTCGTCATACACACCTTTCAGCAACTCTTCCTCATCGACGCTCCGTTCCTTAGGTGTACAGAGATGACTTCCCGGAACGACCGAGAGACTGGCATCTCCTTTTTCAAAACCATTTACGTAATAGAGCATCTGAACATACCACTTGTCCCTATTGGCAAGATTAACCGGGTTGTCATTGAACCAATGGAGATGGTCCCGATGAGGACCTGCGCCTTCACTACCGAGCATCTTTACATGCAGCGTTGAATGGCAGAAGTGATACGGATTGCCAATGATCGCTCGCAGCAGGGCAGTCACGAATGGCGCGTCAAACAATTGGTGTCCCCACGGTCCTTTATTGTTCCAGGGGCAGGACCGCAAATGCACATCAACGAGCTTGTCCTTATTGTTATCAAAAAATTCAACGACCTGTTCACGACTCATAATCTCATCGGTAATACCCTTAAGGCCCTCATCGCTGAACACCCCCGGAAAAACGACATAGCCATCCCGATGAAAGGCTTCGAGATCATCAGCCGACGGCGCATCAATCCGAAAAATGGGGTTAACTTCAATTAATTCCTTCATCACCTAGTCTGCTTATGATTTACCCACCAATAATTCATCACGACCTCCCTTTAAAACGTACTTTTTAAGTATTGGTATGTCTGCAGCCGACCATTTCAGGTTGCTACACTCTTCGATCGTAAACCATCCTGCATCGGCATGTTCTCGTAGTGTGAAAGTTTGAGAACTAGTACTACAAATGATTGGAAATAATCTAACCTGAAATTTCCCATAGTCGTGTTCGCAAGGTTCCCGTTCTTCCTCCGGGCAGACGTGCATTGCTAGTTCTTCTAGTAATTCTCTTTTGATAGCTGCTGAGGGAGTCTCGTTTAACTCAATTTTACCCCCTGGTAGCTCCCAACAATCAGGCGGAAACTGATCGGTCCGTCGCTTTGCTGCAAATATTTTCTCTCCATTTTTGAGAATGGCACAAGCTACAGGAATTAATTCATCCATGGTTAATTTTCACGTTCGATTCGCTCTATAGATGGGACCAGATCAGATGGCATTGGATTACCTGCCCGTGTAATTAGTGCACCCTTTAAAACAGTTAATCAACAATCGATTTTTATACGGAAAGATTAAATTTGATGCTAAAAATTGCCGGTATTAATGCAATCGTGGCTGTCTGTAACTGCACAAAATGTGCAAAACAGGGGTTTTTTAAAAAAGCTGTACACTTTAGTGTTATACAAAATCATAATTGATAGATGATGCGTCTATATTTGGGAGGTACGCGTATACATTATAAACGTACATTTCTCACATAAAGTGATGCAACTGGGGGATCACGGATACATTGCGTTCATTTCGCACATAACCCGACTCTCTCGAATCCTTTCGATATTCGTTGTAAATCATCAGTTTACAACACATGATATTAAGGGCTTTAAGAGCTTTCTATAGCTTGTGACCCGTGACAAGTAGAGGAGAAATAATAGTTATGAATGTATACTAAGATTTGTGCGTACATGCTTAAAAACTACTAAAACATACCCCTCCTAGTATGGAAACCGAAAGAGGAGTAAATATAGGAATTGATTTCCACCCTTACTAAAGCTTTCGTTTCCATTTATGAATTACTATGAATAAATCATTTATTTTACTGTCTCTACTTCTCTTATTGACCACTACTACTATGATTATTGAAGCAAATGATGAAAGGTTAATGGATGAACCCTTTTTTGAGGTCAAAGATCTAATCATTGCTGAAGGAGAGGTAGCCGCCTATGGGCTTCCCCTGATCACGGTCACGGGTAAGGGAACGATTATAGTCTGCAGTAATGCCCGCGTCGGCGACCATCACGATATGGGCAATGTTCAGTACGGCGTGCTATTAAGAAGCACGGACAATGGTGAAACCTGGATGAAGAAAAAGTTAGATTCGTTTCCACAGGGAATTGTGTCTGATAGAGAGACGGGAAAAGTGATATATTTCATGCCCGAGGATTCTCCACTTAAACGCCCGGATGGAAAGCGCATGTATGAAGAGTGGGCGGTTGAGAACCCGCCCGAAGAAGCGAGAGCGATTTGGCAATATGAAAGTAATGATGACGGAATCAGTTGGAAGAAGGGGCAGAACATAACCCCGATGTTGCAGAAGAAAAAATTCACACACATTGGGGGCCCCAACTATGCGAGTGGCCTTCAATTACAGTATGGAAAGCATAAGGGTCGATTGATTCTTCCGGGACGGATCTTTGTCAAAAATATTTTTGAATTCCAGTACAGCCGAAATACCCTTCTTTATAGTGATGATCACGGGATAACCTGGAAGGCTGGAGGGTTGAGCCAGATGGCCATAGGTGAAGCCTGCGCCGTGGAATTGTCTGACGGCAGCCTATATCTGAATAATCGCAACGAAGCCGGGCGCGTTTATCGCAACAAGAACAATCCGGACGCCGTTCATTTACTTAACGGGAGAAGCGCAGCCGTCCGCTGCTTTTCGATCAGCAGAGACGGTGGAGAAACATTTACTGAATTTGGTGAAATTGATGAGTTTATCCATGCTGCCTGTCACGGTGGGATGGCTCGTTTTACTGACCGCAAATACGGTAACATTTTCCTGTTTTCCAATCCGGGCTCGAAGCTGGGGCAGGAAAAGGCGTGGGGAGAAAGGCATCACTTAACGGTGTGGGCTAGTATGGATGAAGCTAAGACCTGGGCAGTGAAAAGGGTAATTAACGAAGGACCAGCTGGTTACTCCTGTATGGCGGTGGGCAGGGACGGGACGATCTTTGTTGCTTTTGAACGTGGCCCAGAAAATTATCGCACTAACACCGCAGTGGCCAGATTTAACCTCGCATGGTTAATGGAGAATGTGGACTTGGCCAAGGTCCAATAAAGGTGCGTGATATCTCACTGCTTGAAATCCTGAACAGTAAACAAAAAAGAATGTGAATTGTAGGGTAGGAACAACTAGCGCTAATGCACAAAAATAGGGGTCAATCCTAGACAAAAAAAGGCTAAAAGGATTAATATTCGCCACGGATGAACTACCATAGTTTTATTTGGGACCTCTCTGACTAATCTCCACTCCTGCTCTTTGCGTTTTTTATAATTATCGTAAATCAGATATAAGAGGATCACCGGTATCAAATGTATTGAGAAGAGTACGAACATTTCACATGCGGCTCTAATTCCAACGATCCACGCAGCAATGTCTCCGCTATCATAGCTCATATATGGTTGGCGACGATGATCCCCAATGCGAAGTCCCTTAATGATCATCATTCTTGGACTATATAGATATCCCCCAATCTTATGCGTTCAAGTAATTCATCGGCTAACCAAATAGAGGGTATACCGCCATCATTATCTTCAAATGAATAAAAATAAGAATCAAATCCATCGCCAGGAGGGATGACATTCACTATGCGGCTAAATTCTTTATAAGTTGAGTATAGGGTTCGCTGCTTTTTTTTAAACTCTTGGCGAAATTGCTTTGTTCGTTCCTGCCAAATTTCTCTTTCACGCCCGAATTCCCAATGATGAGCATGTTCAAGTTCATCTAAGCCCATTTGATACGACTGGGGGACATCGTGAGTTTTATTTGGAAAGAAGTCCCACTCAAATTGACCCACGCTAGCGTTTTTCATGTTCTAGGGATTCCGATAATTATGACTCGTAAATATCTGGTAAGGAATTCAATGCATTCCGTTTAGCGTCGTCATCAATATGAGTGTAATTATCGCTTTAGAGTCGTGACCGATTATATCCCTGGCTACTGCCTCACCAACGCCTGCATTCTTTAACATAGAGGTCGCTGTGTGTCGTAAGCAATGGAAACTGAGCGGGTTTCCTATGTGTTTGCCGGCGCGTCCTTCTCTCGGGGCCATGCCTGATCTAGGTGGAGCTAGCCCTGCACTTACAAGTATAGAGCGAAACTGATTTGATAATGAACTGGTGCGTCCTGATTGTTTTTGTACTAATGCATATGCATCTGGAAATACAGGGGTGTCTGAGTTATCTGGAGCGGGTAATGTTAAAAAATGAACAAGTAAAGGTCTGGCTATGGGCAAAAGGATGCGGCGCCCTGTCTTAATAGTAGTAAGTGATATTTCTTCCCGACGCACATCCACATTATCCCATGTCAAACTCACGATGTCGCCAAGTCGTTGCCCAGTATAAAGACCGGTCAGGATGATTCCGATCCACTCATCATTGGCAACATCTAGAATCTTTTTTAGCTCCGGTAAGGTGAAGGCTCGTCTTATGTTTGTAGTTCCACCCTTGCGTTTAATTCTGCGGACGAGGGCCGCTGGATTGGATTCGATCCTTTCATTACGTAAGGCGTCTTGGAATGCTATGCTGAGAATTGCTAAATGATTATTGGTAGTCGTTATAGTCAACTTTTCCGATAAATTATCTCGATGATTAATTAAATCATTAACTGTGATAAAACTTAGGTCTTTATCTGCTTTATCTTCGATGGCATCCAAGAATCGATTAACAACGCCTCGATAAATCTTCCAAGTAGCTGGGGCATTCTCTACTTTTTTTATTTTAAGCCATTGAGTAAAATACTCAGTCGTTGGTGTAGATAAAAGAGGATCGCCATGAATATTCTCTAAAGCCTCAGAATATAATTTTTTCACTTGGCGTCCGGTCAATGATTTGCGGTATGCCGATTCAAGTTCATCGGCTATGCTTTGAGCTTTACGCCTATCAGTCTCCTTGGTACTTCGCTGGTTCCGTTTACCCTTATTATCTGTATAACATGCGAACCAATAACGTGTCCCTTTTTTCTGTGTAATTGAAGCCATACTGATAACGCTACTGATAACAACGTCTAGCGTCAACAATAACTTATATGGATTATCTATTGTAAGTCAGCTGTTTAAAGCATCATAAATAACCCACGAGTCAAAATAGTTTTTTAACTTCAGGCTTGGTTACCTTAGCCATTACATTTTGCGGTAGACGCGGTACTATCTTAAGACGACTGGGAATTTTATATTTAGCTATCCGCTCACGCGCCCACAGCCGAAGATTATCGAGTGTTAACTCACAGCTGCCCCTCGTGACAATAGCCGCGCAAATTCTTTCCCCCCACTCTTCATCGTTTATTCCCACAACCGCACACTCTTCAATTTCTGGATGAGAACGCAGGACCTCTTCAATTTCCAAGGCGGATATTTTATAACCGCCGGACTTGATAATATCCGTAGAATTTCTTCCCAGGATACGGTAATATCCGTTCTTGATTACTGCGATGTCTCCAGTCCGGAACCAGCCACTTTGAAAAGCATCCCGGGTCGATTGCGCGTTACCCCAATATTCTTGAAATACATTTTCTCCTTTAACCTGAATCTCTCCATCTTTCATTTCTTCGGTGATAATCTTTCCGGACTCTTCAACGAGTTGCAGCTCGATTCCGGGAAGGGGTGTCCCGACAAATCCAGGTTTTCTATCTCCATGAAGCGGATTGGAGAGGGCCATTCCAATTTCGGTCATCCCATATCTTTCCAAAAGCGTGTGCCCGCATATTGCTTCCCACTTTTCCAGAACATTTACCGGTAGGGCGGCGGAACCCGATATCATGAGGCGCATTTTACTACAGGCAGTGGACATCGTTTCTTTTTCCTCAATCCCCGCTTTTTCCCAGGAGGCGATGAGTTTTACGTAGATAGTCGGCACCGCCATGAAAAGGGTTAGATCGCTTTTGACGAATCTTTCCCAAATCGAGTCCGCATTAAATCCGGTCATCATTTCACAACTGGCACCGGCCCATAGAGGACAATATAGAGCATTAATAATACCGTGAATGTGATGAAGCGGTAATGCATGAAGGATACGATCATCTGCCGATATTTCCCAGGATTCAACGAGTGAAGTAATCTGCGCGCGTATGTTTCTATGAGTAGTGACAACCCCTTTGGGTTTGCTCGTTGTTCCACTAGTAAACAAAATCATCGCTTTGCGATTCACTTCTATAACGGGGAGAGATACCTCGGGAACATCTTCTTCAGTGTTCGAATGAATTAAGATTAAATTATAAGTCTCGATGAGAGGGGATAAATATTCCTCGTACTCAGGGTGAGTAATGATGATTTTAGCCCCTGCGTTATTAATCACGTATTCAATTTCTGATAAAGGGTGTGATAGACAAAGAGGAACCGCGATACCGCCTGCTTGCCAGATTCCCCATTGCGCAGCGACATAGTCAATTCCCGGCGGAGTCATAAATGCGACTCTCGTCTCTTCGAGATCCGCGGTGTTGCGCAGTAAACATTGGGCAATCTTAATAGATTGATTTATTACCGCACCGTAGCGGTGAACCCCGCGACGATCAATAATTGCGACTCGCTCCTGGTTTGAAAGCGCGCGATTAATTAACGGAATGCTGGAAGCACGAATCATCTGATCGTAGAATCGCAATAGCTGATAGCGGCCAACTTACTTGAAATAGTGGAGCAGAGACCTTTGGCCGCACCGGTAACGACTGCTACATCCATACTGCGATCTTTTCTTTATCCACGTATTCTTCGAGAAGCGTGCTAATCTCAGTGTTCATTTCATCTTTCTCTTTTTGATAAGGCGATACGACACGGTCGTTGCTTTCATAAGGGAAATAAAGAATGTCACTATCTGCGCGCTGTTTTTTAATTCGTTTCAAATATTCTGCGTTCATTCGAAAAATGCCAATGCTAATATCACGAACTTTTTCCGCCGGAAGTTTTTCAAATGTTCTTTCTATAAGTTGGCGATAACTCTCTCGCCAGTTTGGAATGAGTAAAACAGGGTCAAAACAAAGACGTACCGACCAGCCATCATTAATGGCCTGTGCCGCGGACTCCAGGCGTCGTTCCAGTGGCGGGGTGTTAATTTCGTAACGTGACACGACGGATTCAGGTGAAAGAGACCAGGCCAGGACGACTTGGTTGTGGGGGGGCAGATCACTAAGGGCACGGTAATTCGCGCTTTTCGTGCGAATTTCAATGAGCAGATTGTCTTTTCTTCTGCTGTATTCAATCCACTCGCGACAGTACGGGACTAAGGATTCCAGCGCGAGTAAATCGGTATCGTAGGAGATTGCAAGGTAGAGGGGTGTGGCGGGATCCGCGCGTTGATCGATCGCTTTACCAGTCGCTGAAAAGTAAGCCTCTGTATTAACAAAAACAACGATGTTTGCGGAGGGATACATGCCTTGAAGGTAACAGTAATCACAATTATAAACGCAATTGAGGATGAGTGCATTGTAATGAAAATTTGAATAGCCAAAATCCTGGGCGTTGTTACTCCCGCGGTAAATCAAGTTATCTTTTTTTACCGCGAGAATTAATTTAATACTGCGCTTCTGGGTTTGAAAATGCTGCCCAGGTCGAGCAAATACATCTTTGTAGTTATCAATACAAATGCGTTCGGCCTTCGGGAACCGAGACAACAGATGTTCAGTCATCGGGTATTTCTCAGCGGCTCTTTCAATGTAGAGATGAGAAAAATTACTGTGACCGTAATGCATGCGTAATTGTTTTAAAAAGCCGGTTGCGTTCAGTCTTATTTTTAACCGTCTGTTCGCAATAGGGATGCAGGAGATCAAGACTCTTTTGATGACGAATAATATAGCCGATTGCGTAATCCTGCAACTGGTGACGTTGCGTGATGGTCAGTTTTAGCGCTTCACAAAGCTGGTTAAGAATTGAAGCGTCATTACCAGCGATCGGTGATGGCCGCGATTTTAATTTACTTGCTGAACTGATAACCACCATGAATGCGTCCAGACAGGCTTCGATCTTTTCTCTAATCATAGGGTTATCTAATTTTAAATCTTCCAGATGGTCAGATATAAGTTTGAGGCAGTAAACATTTTCCAAGGGAATAAAGGCGGTGGCGGAGGGGAAAAATCCACTCGCCTCCATATCGACCATATCCGAAGAGAGGGTTTCCCTGCCTTTTAGAACTTGGTTATCAAAGGTGGTCAAAGAGGCTTCACGCAGGTTATGTTTGAGAATAATCTCCGGATAGAAGTCACGCCTTGTGGCGGCATCGGTTATTTTATTTATAAAAACGAGTTCACCTAAAGGACGCTCGGTATCACGGCAACCGCATAAGCCAAAATTAATCGCGAGCGTATTTTTCGGCGATTCAACATTAGCTAAGGCATAAGTCGTAGCGATCGCGGATTTCACTTTCCCTGTTCCGCTCACCACGAGACAGGTATCACCGCGACGATATACAGGTATACGTTGAGAGTGCGGATCTTTTTTTAATCCGAAATTTTCTATCAGTGGCCTTGCTTCTTCGTGGATAGCGGTAATGATGACTTTGGGCATTGTCTTTATAAAAATAAACAACCTATAAAAGATAAGGTGGTTGGCGATAAAATAGACATTGTTGAAGGCGATATAACCCGGCTCGCGGTTGATGCTATTGTTAATGCCGCTAATAATCAACTGCTCGGTGGGGGTGGAGTTGATGGGGCGATCCACCTGGCGGCCGGGCCTGAATTACTCGAGGAATGCCGTACTCTCGGTGGCTGCAATACAGGGGAGGCAAAAATCACATGTGGTTATCGTCTTATGGCGAAATATGTTATTCACGCGGTAGGACCCGTCTGGCACGGCGGCGATCGCGGTGAACCGGGATTGTTGAGAGGGTGTTACCGGAACAGTTTTCGTCTCGCCGTGGAAACCGGACTTCCATCCATTGCTTTCCCTTCAATCAGTACCGGTGTTTACGGTTATCCGTTGGAAGAGGCGACGGTCATCGCGTTCACTGAAACCAAACACTTTTTAGAAAACGATCTCTCCATGGGAAAAGTTATTATTGGCTGTTATCCACCGGAAAACGCGGCTATTTACCGTAAAGTATGCAAAGAGATAATAGGATGAGATGAAGCGCCTGAAAATTACGGTCAGGGGACGTGTGCAGGGAGTATTTTTTCGCGATTCGACAAGGAATAAAGCCTCTGAACTCGGGATCTGTGGATTCGTGTGTAATCAACCCGACGGGGCCGTCTATATTGAAGCGGAAGGCGATGATACGCCCCTTGCTCAATTCGTGCAGTGGTGCCGAGAGGGCCCCCAATTGGCTCGGGTAGCAGAAGTAGATGTTGACGATTGTGAATCGGTGGGAGACACGAAGTTTATTATCAAATTCTAAATTATATTCAGACCGGGCAACAGATACAACCGGTTGCGCGGGAGTAACAGCTTGCCTTGAATAACATATTAAGAATAGAAAATTAAAGCCATGTTGCTTGAGGATAAAGTTGCGTTGATAACAGGAGCCAGTACCGGAATTGGCCGTGCGACAGCCCGCTTATTCGCTGCGAACGGCGCCCGGACAATTGTCGCGGATATCAATGATGCTGAGGGCAAACAAACGGTTGAAGGGATCGTGAAGAACGGAGGAGAGGCTCGCTATCTGCATGCCGATGTTGGCGTCATGGACGCGGTGCAGGTGATGGCACAAGAGGCGATTAAGCACTATGGACGCGTTGATATCGTCCATAGCAATGCTTTTGCCTCTTTCGGATGGTTATGCCCACGAGATCAGTGAGGCGGGCTGGGACCGGACCCTGGACGTCAGCTTAAAAGCCACCTGGATGATTGCGCGCTGTCTCTTGCCCAGGATGCAGGAGCAGGAGGGGGGCGGGGTCCTTATCATTACCGGGTCTGTCCATTCAATCCGGGGCTATTCCCACGCGACTGCTTATCAAGCAGCCAAAGGCGGCTTGTTGGCGCTCGCCCGCGCGTTAGCTGCCGACTATGCGCCGACCATCCGTGTCAATGCCATCCTGCCCGGAGCCATAGAGACGCGGACGGCTACGGAAGAGGCGAGAAAAAGGGCAGCTGATATGTGTCCCTTGAAACGCATCGGCCAGCCGGAAGATATTGCCCAGGCGGCTCTCTTTCTCGCCTCGGATATGTCTTCCTATATGACCGGGACTTCCATTATTGTGGACGGTGGACTGGTCTCAACGATCCAACAGCATTGAAATAATTTATGGATGCAGAAAAAATAGAGCTTAAGCATCCTCTCTCCTGCACGATGGAAGCAGGAGTCGAAACCCTGAAACATTTAAATTTAAGCACCGAGGGAGGATTACAGATGGATCTCGAGACCGGGAAGTCACCCGGGGGGCCCAATATCAGTAATATTAAAGAATTCTATGAAATAATGACCAGTGGCCATGCCCCCATGGGCAAGAGCTCTGGAACCGTTAAAGGGTGGAGTATTGAAAATATATATGCGTGCGAAGATCAGGCCTTGCGCTTGCGATTGAATATCGCAGCGACCGAAATGGACTTTCGCCAGGTTTGTATCGACCGCTATATAAAATATGTAGACCAGGCGAGTCGCCTCCCCCACCTTAAAAAAGTAAATATGCATGGCGCGCCCAAACGTTGGGTAACAGAGACACAAATTTACGGGCAGGAAGGTGATTACGAACTTCAAATAGAGGCCATCAAACAAATTGCCACATTTGCTGGAGAACACGGGATAGAGATTACCTTGGAAAACACTAATCTTAACTGGGATGGCATTCCCGATGACATTCCGGGTGAAGCGGTGAACTGGAACCGGAGGAATCGCTATTTCGGCGAATCGCCGGAAGAGTGGATCCAAATGACCGAAGACGTAAACATGCCTAACGTTTCCCTGTGCCTTGATTCTGGTCACGCGGCAACCTATGCGCAGATATTTTCCGACCTTGAAAAGCGCACAGAAACAATGATGTCTTTTCTCTCTCGGCCCGAGTTGATCGGGCATGTCCATTGGAACGATCAATTATTATATGATGTGCGCGGGCGCCCCGACTACCATGGGCTGATTGGTACCGCGTCGCTCCCGATTGAGTTTCATCGGAAAATAAAGTCTTTGGATGCGACCTTACTCCTCGAACATTTTTATTCGATCGAAGAGCTCGAAGAAGAACTAACTTTTATCGATAATTTATAAACCTGCTTTTTTAGTACCTTGTCAAAAGCAAGTTGAGCAAAACAACTTAATAAAGATAATAAAGTAATGGAAAATGAACTGACTGAAGAAGATGTAGGGCAAATTAGCGACGCCCTTCTCTCGAGCCGTAAAATTGAAGCGATAAAAATATACCGTGAAGCTACGGGGAGTGGTCTCATGGAAGCGAAAGCGTTTATTGAAAAATTAGAAGATGGTCTGCGTGAGGAATATCCTGAGAAATTCCCCGAACGCGGGAAAGGGTGCGCGGCGGTCTTTTTGATCGGGCTGGCTCTTGCCACAACTGGATTAGTATTCGTTCTCAAGCAAAATTCATGATGAAAAAATATAAACAAAAAATTATATCCTCACTAATAGTTAACTTTATTAGACGTGGCGTTATTACCCTCTTTTTTGTCCACGGAGTATTGGCTGAGGGGCCATCCAGCTTTCCGGTGATCGGTGAAGTCGTGCGCCTCGATCCGGGATTAGATAAAATTATCCCGCCCGACGCGAAAATCGAGGTAATCGCCTCCGGGTTCGAGTGGACGGAGGGGACAGTTTGGGTGCGTGATAATAATGAAAGCTATCTGCTATTTTCTGATATACCCCGTAACGCTGTCTATAAGTGGGTTGATGGCGAGGGGATCAGTCTGTACTTAACTCCCTCCGGCTATACCGGGGTGTCAGATTACGGCGGGGAGCCGGGATCTAATGGGCTGCTGATGGATGCGCTGGGGCGATTGGTCTCTTTTGAGCATGGGGACCGCCGCGTTTCACGCATGGAAAAAGACGGCGGGAAAATAACACTCGCCGACAATTATCAAGGGAAGCGGTTTAACAGTCCTAACGATGGTGTCTTCATGTCGAACGGGGATCTCTACTTCACCGATCCGCCATACGGATTGCCTAAATGGTTTGAAGACCCTCGCCGCGAACTTGAATTTTGTGGTGTCTACCGTCTGTCGCCAGAGGGATCACTAACCCTCCTCACTGATAAGATGACACGTCCAAACGGGATCGGCCTTTCACCCGAGGAGAAGACTCTCTATGTATCCCAATCCGATTCGGACGCGGCGCTCTGGATGAAATTCCCGATTAAAAAAAATGGAACGCTTGGGAAAGGGGAAGTTTTCTTTGATGCCACGGCGTCAGTCGGCGTATTGCCGGGTCACCCCGATGGTATGGCTATTGATCGTGACGGTAATATTTTCGCCACCGGTCCGGGAGGCGTTTATGTTTTCACCCCGGATGGGGTGCTGCTGGGGCGTCTCTCTACCGGTGAAAGAACGGCCAACTGCACCTTTGGCTTTGATGGATCGGTTCTTTATATCGCATCCGATATGTATGTCTGCCGCATTCAGACGATGACAAAAGGGCTGGGTTGGTAAGGCGATCGCTTAAAAAGAGAATTACCTTCAGGCACCTGATTCAAAACGTCTATCCCAGTCATATTCCCGTGCGGTGATAATAGATTCCATGCGACGGATGCGATTTTCCAGGGAATCAAATTTTCTTTTCAAGCGCGACACACTCATTTTACGAACGGTAATATATGAATTGTAGAATTCCTTTTCTTCATCTGATTCAAAATTTACCATCGGTTCAGGGGATATAAATATTACAGCGAGAAGGTAAATGAGGACGATTGGGAAAAATCCGCTCAAGATAAAAAATACGATAAAGATTATACGTATCCCGGTGACAGAAATATGCGTGTAGTCGGCTAACCCCTGGCAGATACCGAATATCCAACCGTGGCGGGAGCGATAGAGAGAACGATCTCTAAATAATAAATTACTCATTTTTTGAATTAGATTTTTTTTGTATTTCTTCTTGTTCTAATAAAATGGTTTCCAAGGTATCGATTCGGTCCTCCATTTTATTTAACCCTCGGTATATTTCCTGGATAATTTTCGTTTCATCCGCATCCACTTTTTTGTTTCTTCGCGGCGACCCGTCCACGCGCATCTTAACGATCCAGGTCAGGCAGATTACCGGCAGCCCAACGACGATAAAGAGTATCAATAAAACGAATATAAAAGCAGAGTCCATGAGGGGGAATGAGTTAAATTAAACCGCGGGTTCTTTATCCTCAATAAAGTTTTGTTCTTATTTTATTTAGGTGCACGCGCTTTTTCATCGAGGCAGAACTTTTACCCGGATTTATTGGTGTGTTCCTTTTTCAGTGTTTCGAGCGCTTCATCTATCTTGTCTTTATTTTCCAGGTTTTCCCATGCATTTTCTTCACTCGGTTTGCGACCGTAATTGATCAACTCGGCTTCTGCCTCCATTTTTTCAATGCGGTTTTCGAACTGCTCAAAGCGAACAAAGGCATCAGAACTGTCAACCTGGCGAATTTTTGTTTGTGCCGTTTTGCGCTTTCCCGCCTGAACGTGACGCTGAAGAAGTATACGATGCTTTTTGCGGGCCGTCTCCAGTTTTTCTTCTAACTGGTGAATGTCTTTTTGATACTGGGTAATAATATCAGCAAATTGATCGACTTCTTTTCCCAGGCTTTTGCCTTCCTCTTCCAGGGACATGTTTTCGGCCAACGCCTCACGCGCCAGGTCTTCCCTCCCCTTTTCAACCGCAAGTTTAGCTTTTGCGGCCCAGTTTTCCGCCCGGCGCTTAATTTCCTCGTGCGCACGCTTTACCCGTTTATGGCTGGCCATCGCCCCCGCGCAGGAAGCCCTGATCTCCACCAGCGTGTCTTCCATTTCCTGGATCATCAGTTTGATCAGTTTCTCCGGATTTTCAGCCTTCTCTAACATCGCGTTTATGTTGGAGCTGATGATGTCTCTAAATCTTGAAAATATTCCCATTGTCTTCCTGTGCTAAATTAGTGATCCCAGGTTTTATTGCAGACCCTGTGCCAATCGCGCGCTCCTGGTCGTAACCCGCTCGTTATCATTAAGATAATATTTGATCTTGAATATCGATCAAGGTTAAATATACTTAAAATTAGTTAATAAAACTAAAATTTAATATAATTAACCAATTTAAAGATTGGCTGAGCCAACTAACATTATTGATGCCTTGGGGGAATCGGACGCGTTCGTTCAATTCCAGGAGAGACTTTCGCGTGTTGCCAGTGTAGAACGTCCCCTACTGATAGTCGGTGAGCGGGGCACTGGAAAGGAATTGGCCGCTTCGCGCTTACACTATTTATCCCGTCGCTGGAAGGGGCCGAAAATCTCACTTAATTGTGCGGCCCTGGCGCCATCGCTGCTTGAGTCGGAGTTATTTGGCCATGAAGCCGGAGCATTTACCGGGGCGATTCAGCGGCGGATAGGGCGGTTTGAAGCGGCGGATAGAGGGACCCTTTTTCTCGACGAAATTGGACTGCTTCCGATGGAAGTTCAGGAAAAAATCTTACGCGTAGTGGAGTATAAATCATTTGAACGTGTGGGGGGATCATCTCCAGTCGAGATCGATGTGCGAATAATCGGAGCGACAAATGTGGATCTGCCGGCCCTGGTGAAAGGAGAAAGGTTTAAAAGAGACTTGCTCGATCGGTTGTCATTCGAAGTTCTCTTTCTACCTCCGCTGCGCGAACGTCGTGGGGACATCTCTCTCCTTGCCTATCACTTTTCTTCGCGCATGGCACAAGAATTAGGACGAGACGGGGTGCCTGAGTTCAGTGAAAACGTGCTGGCAGAAATGGAGAACTACACCTGGCCGGGTAACATCAGAGAATTGAAAAATGTTGTCGAGCGAGCGGTCTACCAGGCCGATGGTAATAGGATTTCAAATATAGATTTCGATCCTTTTGCCCTCCCCTCTTCTTCTCACTATAGACAAAGTGAAAGCGGCGCGGAAGACGCACAACCGACAGGTGCTGAAAAAAATAAAACGCTTGAGGAAACCGTTAGAGAGATTGAATTGAACGCACTTCGGCAGGCGCTCGAGCGCTCAAATTACCACCAGGGACGGGCCGCCGAATCTTTAGGTATGACCTATCATCAATTCCGCGGGCTCTATCGAAAGCATAAAGATGAGATTGGGCCGCGGTGAAAGGATTAAGTAGATCAAGGCAGGTTAAAACAACCGTTTGTCAACGCTTCTTCAGAATCCTGATAAAACGGGAAGAGGGGAAACATTCCGGAGAGTTTGAAAATATTTAAAACTTCATTCTTAACTGCGCTTAAAGCGATGATCCCCCGTTTTTTTCTGACCCGTTTATTCGATGAGAGCAGGACATTCAAACCGGCGCGGCTTATCGTTTCCAGGTTTTGAAAATCGAGGAGAAGGTTGGGGTCCTCCATGGTTAGAACCTCATCCAATTTACCCTCAAATGCCGCTGCGGTACTGGCATCCAGCTTTCCTCGCAACTTGAGAATCTTTACTCCCTCGCAATAAGCTTCAGCGATTTCTATGGTTATTGAATCTGGCATTTTACCGCAATTGTCGATCGTTGATAATTGAGTAGGTGGCTCTACTTTTAGTTCTCATATAATTCTGCCTTAGAGAATTCGGGCATTCGGCAGGGAACTTAATGGAACAGTAAATATTGATATTTTTTTTACGCGCCGTGTAGAAGAGACCGCATGGGCAAAATCTCAGGAACGATAATTATCTCATCCCGTTAGACAAGGGGGTGAGCAGTCTTATCGGTCTTATATTTCTATAGCGCGGAGGGATTCGAAAACAGGAACTCCGCAAGCGTCCAGTCTTTCCTCGTGCTGGTGTCCATGACTGACAAGGACACAGTCGATACCACATTCGGTAGCGACTTCGAAGTCATGGACGGTATCACCAATGAGTAATATTTCCTCGCGATCATAATCGAGAGAATTGATGCATTGACGACCGAGAGCTATTTTCCCCTCCGCGTAAATGTTTCCCAATCCAAGAAGATGATGAAAAAATGAAGTCAGCTGGTAGAACTCTATAATTTCCTCAAGTCGTTCATGCAGTGAAGCCGAGAGAATAGATTGAGATCGACCGGCCTGCGCGTGGGATTCAAGGATCTTCCATGCATCCTCATGGAGGAGGCACTCTTCGCGGCGGCGGTCGTATTCATTATTGAACTCGACGCTGATGGCTTCAAAGGGGTCGGCATCGAGATCAAACCCCAGTCGCTTATAATACGCGATAATGGGAAACTCAAACTGAGTACGGTAGGCATCGACAGAGACACGAGGCATCCGGCGACGCTCTAGTATGGAGTTAAGCACTTCGACACACAACCAGGTATCATTCATCAAGGTGCCGTTCCAGTCCCAGATTAAGTGTTTGTATTTCAAATTTATCACCGCGATTTATGATGGAAAATAAGATTATCTCCATTACAAATCAACCACAGAGAATCAACTTATTTACCTGATCGTAATTTTGCGCTTAATGATTTATCTTTTAATTAATACGAGAGTATATTATATAAAATATAATGATTACGGAAGGGCAGGTTGCTCACTTTAATACATTTGGATTTTTAATCCTAAGAAATGCTTTTTCATCGGATGAGATGGAAACGTTTACGAGTGAATTCGAAACTTTGATCGAGACCGGAGAAGGGAATCCTGATCAAGCCGAGCGAGGAGTAAGAAGCGTATCGCCATTTATTGATAAAAGTCCCCGGCTGACTGAATTGGTGGTTGACGACCGAATCTATGGGACGATAGCGCAGTTGCTCGAACCGGGATTTATGTGGTCGGGATCCGAAGGGCAGAGAGGGCGTGTCCAATCCACATGGCATGCGGACAGACCTGGAGTAGAAGAATTATTTTTTACCCGTATCAAGGTCCACATTTACCTGGACCACACGACTAAGGAAACTGGGGCATTGCGTGTTATACCCGGGTCGCAGCGTTCACCTTATCATGATTTACTCCAACCTCTCATTAACTATCACTTTAAAGTTAACAATGAGACCATCCCCCACCCTTTCGGATTAGAGGGAGCGGATATTCCCTGCTATGCGGTCGAATCTAATCCCGGGGACATTGTGTTTTTTAATCAGAGTGTCATGCATGCCGTCTATGGGGGACTGGGGAGTC
>Ga0114996_10004187_pt1 | contig 17491 bp, 19 predicted proteins | sample ArcticOcean_MG_C_4_FD_87039 | JGI IMG/M metagenome (GOLD analysis project Ga0114996, IMG submission 87039) | Marine microbial communities from western Arctic Ocean - ArcticOcean_MG_CB4_134 | ecosystem: Environmental > Aquatic > Marine > Oceanic | place: Arctic Ocean: Canada Basin | collected...
AAAAAAGCGTTCCTGAAATTCGAAGCCCGTCTGCAACGGGATGAGACGCTGCCCAAATACTATGTTCGAATCCTACCACAGCTTGGTTGATATGGTAGATTATTTTCTGGGAGTTACCTTATCAATATTATTACTCGCAACGCCGCCGAGACGCAAGGAACGTGGGTGCGCTTTGGGGGAGGCAGCGAAGAGCGGGTTGTAGCCAGCGCCCGCTACGGTGGCCGCCGGGGCGATAATTTGTACTACCGAATTTATGGCAAAGTGTTTGAGCGCGACGCTTTTGTAGATTCGACAGGGATAGGTGCCGCCGATGGGTGGCAGGCGGGGCGCGGCGGTTTTCGTTTGGATTGGGAGTCGACGGAGAACAATTCCTTGAGTCTGCAAGGAGCAATCTACGGCGGGGAAGCGGGGCAGACGTACACCCTTATCAGCTCACCGCAGCCGCCCTACGAAGAAACTTTCGACACCGATACACAGTTTTTTAGCGGGCATTTATTAGGACGTTGGCAGCGCACCTTTTCGCCACAATCGGATCTGAGTCTGCAGGTCTACTATGATGGACACGATCTCGACGACCGGGCTACCTCCGAAACACGCCACACGGTCGATGTAGATTTTCAGCATCGCCTGGCGGCACAGGGGCGTCACGGATTGCTCTGGGGAATGGGGTATCGCGTCTCGCGCGGAGAATTGCGCGGCAATTTCACTTTCTCATACGATCCCGCTATACGCACCGATGATATATTTAGCCTCTTTGTGTAAGACGAAATTGCGCTGGTAGAGGAACGTTTGCATCTGACTCTGGGCACCAAAGTCGAGCGCCACGATTACGTTGGTTTTGAAATACAGCCCAACGCCCGTTTCTTGTGGCATGTTAATGCGGCACAGCGGCTTTGGGGATCGGCAACTCACGCGGTGCGCACCCCTTCTGGGGCCGAGACCCGGACGCGAGGTGTGCTGTTGGTGAATGACATAGGCGGCTTGGTGCCAGATTACGAACAAGGATTGGTGACTTTCTTCCCCAATAAAGATTTTAAATCGGAGGAACTCAATGCCTTCGAATTGGGTTACCGAATCCAACCGCGAGAGAATACGACCCTGGATCTGGCAGTTTATTACAATATCTATGATCAATTGCGCACCGCGGAGCCATCTCTTCCCTTTGTTGAGCAAGACCCTGTGCCGTACCTGGTTATTCCCCTGCTGCCGACCAATAAGATGGAGGGCAGTGTCTACGGTTTGGAGGTAGAAGCCAAGCAGCATATATCGGCGCGTTGGCATATGCGCGGGGCCTATACCTATCTGCAGATGGATTTGGATCGGCAGGCCGACAGCCGGACACTTTTTCGGCCGGGGCCGTAGGAGAAGTGCCGGAGCATCAATTTGTGCTGCAGTCCATGATAGATCTGCAAGACGATCTGGAGTTTGATTTAGTAGGACGTTATGTGGGGCGTCTGCCGCAATTGGGGGTAGATGCCTACTGGGATTTTGATGCGCGCCTGGCCTGGAATCCGCAGGCAAGTTGGGAAATCGCCTTAGTTGGACAGAATTTGCTGAATGAGAGCCACCCAGAGTTTAAACCCGAATTCCTCAATTCCCTGGCCACAGAAGCACAGCGCGGTCTGTATGGGACGGTGACATGGCGATATTGAGGCGTATATATTGGCTGGCAGGCGGTTGCGGCTTGCTAATTTGGATGCTGCTGGGGCAGGAGGTGCACAGTCAAAAGGGGACTGCATACGAATACCAGGTTAAAGCGGCGTTTCTCTACAATTTCGCCAAATTCGTCGAATGGCCAGAACAGGCATTTAGCGACGAGCAGACGCCGTTCAAAATTGGTGTTTTGGGCACTAATCCTTTTGGTGGCGCCTTTGATAAGGTCGGACAAAAACGTATAAAGGGTCATTCGTTTAAGGTTATATACTTCGATGAATTACCTGCTCAGGAACAGTGCCACATCCTCTTTGTGCGCGCCGAAAAAGCGGCTCGACTCCCCCAGTCCTGCGCCAGCTCAATGAAGCGAGCGTGTTAGTTATTGGCGAGACGGAAGGTTTTGTCGAGGGCGGCGGCGCGATCAATTTCTTTCTCGATGACGGCAAGGTGCGCTTCCAGATAAATCCACAAGCGGCGCGGCGATTTCCCACTGCGTCTCTGAGCTAGATCTGGTCTCTTGCCTCAGCGTTCGCCTAACGGGTCAAATTCGCAGGCGTTGATTGCCTTCACTTTGCCGTCGGCCTGTTCCACCAAATCAAATTCAATAATCGTTTCGCTCTCTTTCAGATAAGAAAAGGAGGTATTGCCGATTGGCACGCCGCCAGCGCTAAAGTCGCTGATGTGGCAGAAGATATCGTCGCGATTTTGATCCGGTTGGTAGCCGGTGCGCACGGTGAGGAAACCGTAGCCTTTGTCCTCAAAGACGGAATGCATAATGCCGCGCAAGCGCTGATTGGCTTCGCCGTCGCCGCTACCGGAGGGCAGTATGCCGGGGATGAGCGCGCCGTTGAAATAGTGGTCAAACTGATTGCGCAGGGCGGTGCTGGTGTGGGCAAAGGAGATGCCATCGACGCGCTTACCATGATCCTGCAAAGCGCGGACCAGGCGGATAAAATCACCGTCACCACTGCCCAGCAGAATATAGTCGAGGTTTTGGGCCTGTAGCAGGGCGTCTACGGCCAGGTCGAGATCGGCGTTGGCTTTGAGAACCAATTGGCCGTCGGCATCTTTGTAGCGCTGCACCTCCTTGAGTACCAGGTGAAAGCCGTTGCGGCGCACGGCGTCGCGGTAGCTTGCGGTGCGATGGCGATACTCGGAGTCTTCTCCTTCGCGGAGGCGATCGATGGCTAGGTAGGCATTGCGCGCAAGACGGTAGCCCCCTGTGCTTCTACCAGGGCTTTGATGGGATCGTAGCGCATGCCCCAGCCGCCATTGCGGGAGAGGTTTTCTATGTCGAGGAAGATGCCGGCTTTGAGCATAGAAATCCGTTTGTTAAGACATGAAATAGAAAAGCATTTAATGTGCTTTTATCGTCTATATATTATCCAATAAAAACAACGTGGCGGCAAGTAGGAGGAACGTATGATATTTTCAAAAATTGAATGGCATGAGAGCTTGGCGTCGACCAATTCGCTGCTGCTGGAACGAGTGGTAGGGGGGAAGATATTGGAGCCAGGGTTTGTAGTGGCGGCACGGCAACAAACCGCCGGCCGGGGACGTTATGAGAGGAAGTGGATAGCGCCAGCGGGCAAGAACCTAACGTTTTCCTTTTTATTAACTCCCCATGCCGAGCCCGAAAAAATGGTTTCCCTGACCTTAGCAACGGCTCTAGGAGTAGCAGAAGCCTTAACCCATTTTGGCGTCCAAGCCCAAACTAAATGGCCCAACGACGTGCTGGTAACCAACAAGAAAATCTGCGGTATCCTAGCGGAGCGAGCCGATGTCTCCTCCTCAACGGCAATAGTAGTAGGAGTAGGAATAAATGTAAACGCCAGTACCGATGAACTAGCCGCTATAGATCGCCCGGCTACCTCGATATTGGCAGAAACGGGAGAGGAAACCCTCATCGAAACCGTATTAGAGCGCGTATTAGAATCCCTCAGTACATGGATCGATCAATGGCAAGAAGGAGGATTCCCCATTCTAGAAAAAGCATGGCTCGAACGCTGCAGCGGAGTAGGGGAACACATCCGAGTCGGAGAAAGCGGAAGCGCACAAGAAGGAATCCTCGAAGGCTTTGGCCAATTTGGCCAATTGCTTTTACGCAGCGATGACGGTACCGTAAACGAAATCTGGGCCGGAGATGTAAATTGGCGAGAAGACCAGTGAACTATTCATGATCTAGCGCAGTTATTTTACGTCCCACGAAGGTCAGGTAGGGGACTGTCCCGAAGCGGGTTTCAGTCTCCCTATCCGCGGACAGCGGACAGGGAGACTGACCTCGGAGCCCGGCAGGAAGCCGGGCGAGAATGAGCGCAGGGATGGTTCCCTACCTGACCGTCTAACCCCACGATTAAGCACCACTCTTCACAGCACCAAAAGCCGCAAAACAAGAATTCTTGTGCAAAACCTCAACCCGCTCAAAGCCCACCTTACGCAACAGATCCAATTGGTAAGTAATCGGTTTCGGCGAATCCTCCTCGTCGATATACGCAAAAACCTTTTCTCGATATTCCTCGCCGCCTAGAGAACACAAATAGTCGCCGTAACGCCTCCACATCATAGAATGGATTGAATCTATTTCGTGAGAGACCAGATCAGTGATCCAGACACTGCCACCAGGCGCTGTCAACTCGTAGATCTTACCGAAAGCCGTTTCCCAGTCAGCCTCATGGCGCAAATGGTGCAGGACCGCGGCGGCCAGAATGACATCGTAGGTTTGTGGTATCAAAGTGATAGTGCGGAAATCCCCGTGGAAAATCCTAATTTCACCCGTGTTGATCGCGGCGATGCGCTGGCGCGCTCTTTCGAGCATCGGCAGACTCAGGTCTACAAGATCGCAGGCCAGAGGAGTTATAGATTGCAGCAGCTTGAGGGTGTTGTTGCCGGCGCCACAGCCGATATCCAGTAGCTGTCCGATATGGGGAGTGGTGGCGATAGCGGCCTGGGTAATCAGCTCCATCGCCAGAGGCGCATCTATGGTCGCCGTTTGGCCGGTATCGAGGTTGGAGAAACGCTCGACATCGGCGTCAAAGCGGCGGCGTATAGCTGTCGCTGATGATTTTTGCTCGAGGGGGGTGTCTGGCATAACAGAAATGCCCAGGCGGAAACCTAGGAAAGAGTGGCCAGCACATCGCCGCCAGCTACCTGGTCGCCGGCGGCCACATTGATGGCATCGATCGTGCCAGCGGCTGGAGCATTGATGGGCATCTCCATTTTCATGGCCTCCAGTACCAGGATGGCAGTGCCAGCCTCGACCTGGTCGCCGACGTTGGCTAGCAGGCGGATAACTTTGCCGGGCATTTCGCTGGTTACCGGGGTGCTTGCTGCGGCGGCTACCGCTTCAGGGGCTACTTCAGGGGTTGCTCCTGACTCGGACTGAGCAGGTTGAATCGGCGCAGCGCCTTGGGTCATGTCGACCTGGTATGTCTTGCCGTCGACGGTGGTTATATTTCCGTCAATGGTCAGGGTATGAGGCTGGCCGTTGACTAACACCGTATAAGCGACCGGCCCTTGCGCCTGCGCCGACTGTGTCGGTTGAGTGGGACGGGGCATCGCTTTGGACGGCGGGCTGGTCAGGGCAGCGCCATCGAGTTTGCGCACGCCGATTTCGCCCTCGCCCTTGAGGAAAGCGACGCCTTTGTCCTGGCAGGTGGCGACGATGAAGATGTTCTCGTCCGTTTGCTCCAGGCCTTCGTTTTGCAGGATAGCGCGCACCGCATCTATGCCTTTTTCGGGATCTTCGTCGTTGAGTTCCAGGGGGGGGCGCGTGGTCGGCGGCATCTCGAGCTGTGCGGTCGCCAATTTGACGATTTCGGCGTCGGGTGGCACCGGGGTTTTGCCAAAATAGCCCAGCACCATGCGGCCGTAGTCGGTTGCGATGCGTTTCCAGGGCCCGAACATGACATTGTTGAAGGCCTGCTGGAAGTAAAACTGTGAGACCGGGGTTACGGCCGTGCCATAACCGCCGCGTTCTACGACCTCGCCCATGGACCGAATTATTTCGGGGTAGCGGTCCATGATATTATTGTCGCGCAGCATCTGGGTATTGGCAGTGAGGGCGCCGCCGGGCATGGGACTCCAGGGGATCAAAGGCTCCACGGCTCGCGCTTCGGGCGGCAGGAAATAGTCGGCCATGCACTCCTTGAAAATTTCTTGGGTCTGGCGCACCTTGTCGATGTCGACGTCGAGTTCGTAATCGGTGCCGCGCAAAGCGTGCCACATGATCAGGACGTCGGTTTGGCAGGTGCCGCCGGAGCAGGGCGCCAGCGATAGATCGATGGCGTCGGCGCCGGCTTCCAGGGCGGCGATATTGGCGGCCACGCCGATGCCGGCCGTCTCGTGGGTGTGGAAATGGATGAAAGTGTCTGCCGGCAGCATGAGCCGGGCGCGGTGAATAGTTTCGTAGACATTGGTGGGCACGGCAGTGCCCGAGGCGTCTTTGAAGCAGACGGAATCGAAGGGAATGCCAGCCTCCAGAATCCTGCGCAAGGTGTTTTCGTAGAAGTCGGGGTTGTGGGCACCACTGCAGCCAGGCGGCAATTCCATCATAGTGATACAGACCTGGTGTTTGAGGCCGGCCGCGGCAATGCATTTACCGCTGTGGATCAGGTTGTCGACATCGTTGAGGGCATCAAAATTGCGCACCGTGGTGATGCCGTGTTTCTTGAATAATTCGGCGTGCAGATTAATGATGTCACTGGGTTGCGAGTCGAGGCCGACGACGTTGATCCCGCGCGCTAGCGTTTGCAATTCGGCGCTGGGACCGACGGTGTCGCGGAAGGTGTCCATCATGGCAAAGGCGTCTTCATTGCAGTAGAAGTAGAGCGCCTGAAAACGGGCGCCGCCGCCAGCTTCAAAGTAGTTGATGCCGGCGTCGCGCGCTGCCTCTAGGGCGGGCAAAAAGTCCTGAGTAAAGACGCGGGCGCCGTAGGCCGACTGCAACCCGTCGCGGAAAGCGGTGCACATGAAGCGGACTTTTTTACTCACAATTAGGCTTCTCCACGTTATTTCACCATGACCGACCACAGCACACCAGCGGCTATGGCCGAACCAATGACGCCGGCGACATTGGGCGCCATAGCGTGCATGAGCAAGTAGTTTTGTGGGTCTTCCTTTTGGCCCACCATCTGCACCACGCGAGCCGAGTCCGGCACGGCGGATACGCCGGCGGCACCGATGAGGGGGTTGATCTTCTGTTTGAGGAAGAGGTTCATAAATTTGGCAAAGAGCACGCCACCGGCTGTGGCAATGGCAAAGGAAAGGGCACCCAGGCCGAAGATAAGCAGGGACTGAGATGTGAGAAAGGTCTGTGCCTGGGTGGAGGCGCCGACGCAAAACCCCAGCAAAATAGTGACAATGTCGATGAGGCCGTTGGCTGCCGTATTGGCCAGCCGGTCGGTGACGCCGCTTTCCTTGAGCAGGTTGCCAAAGAATAGCATGCCCAAAAGGGCGATGGAGCCGGGGGCGATGAGGGCGGCGATGAGGAAAGCGATTATCGGGAAGAAGATTTTTTCGCGCTGCGACACTTGGCGCGGCGCTGGCATGCGGATGCGGCGCTCGTTGCGAGTGGTTAAAAGCTTCATGATCGGCGGCTGAATGAGCGGTACCAGGGCCATGTAGGAATAAGCGGCGATGGCGATGGCGCCCAGCAGATGGGGCGCCAATTTGGCCGAGAGGAAAATGGCCGTCGGTCCGTCGGCGCCGCCGATGATGCCGATGGCGCCAGACTCGTGGGGCGTGAAGCCCAAGTAGAGGGCGCCGATAAAGGTGAGGAAGATGCCCACCTGGGCGGCGGCGCCCAAAAGTATCAACTTGGGGTTGGAGAGCATGGTAGAAAAATCGGTCATTGCCCCGATGCCCAGAAAGATGAGCGGCGGGAAGATGCCCTGACTGACGCCAAAGTAGAGGTAGGAGAGCACGCTGCCCTCGTCGTACACACCCAGGGCCATACTAGCGATGGAGGGGATATTGCCGACGACGACGCCGAATCCGATGGGTAAAAGTAATAAGGGTTCGTAGTCTTTGACGATGGCCAAACTGACGAAGACGATGCCGACGACAATCATAATGGCATTGCCCCAAGTCATGGTGGCAAAGCCCGTGGTGCCGAGAAAGTCCAATAAAATTTGCATGAATGGTATCTTACTTGTGCAGGCGGGTGTGGAGAACGTAACCTATGGCAGCCACTATGGCATGGTCGTCGGTCGCCGGTGCAGATACGGCGGGTTTTGCCGGCGCTGCGGCGGGCTGACCGTGGTGCCCACCGGCGGCGGGCAGAATGCCAGCCAGTAGCTGTAAAACTTTGGGCAGCAAGGTGATAGCGATGCTAATGAGCATCAGGGCAGTGAAGACGATGGCCATACCCGTGATAGACAAATTGAGGCCCTGGGCGTCAATGATGTTTTGTATGTCAAAGCTAAATGTGCGCAAAGTGATGTCCTCGTGCGAACTTAAATGGACCTATAACATAAGTTTAAAATGCCAATTTTTCAATGGGGCCGTTTCAGCCAAGGGACAGCGACGCAGTGGAGTGCGGTTTCTCAATTGCTGGTGGATGGAACATTGTTTATTATGTTTGCTAAAGTGGAATCGGTGCTCCTGACCGCAGGCCGGTGCAAGCGATTCTACCGCGGCAAAGGATAAGGAAACGAATGGATCGAGCTAGAGCTTTTGCGCCGGGAAATATATCCTGCGTATTTAAAGTTATTCCCCACAAAGAGCCCGAGAAGATGCACTCGCTGGGCATGGGACTTACTGTCAGCGAGGGCGTCGAAGTAGACGCGTTGCACGCCGTTGAGACTAGTGTATCGTTTAATGGTGAGGACATCGAATTTCCCACGGTGATCTCGGCGGTGAAGCAATTGACGAGTACGGATCTGCGTTTGGAGATCGCTTCGCCCTTGCCTCTCAGTTGCGGTTTTGGCCTAAGTGGTGCTTCGTCGTTGGCCGCGGTTTATGCGGTGAACGCGCTTTTAGATCTGGGCAAGGAGGAGGAGGAATTGGCGTTGATAGCCCACGTGGCCGAAGTGGAAAATCTCACCGGTTTGGGAGATGTGTGCGCCCAATATCACGGAGGATGTCTGGTTAAATTGAAAGAGGGATCGCCTTTGGAGGCTCAGCGCTTGGCGGTGCGCGAACAATCTATTTACTACCGTTATTTTAGTCCCATTTTGACCAGCGAGGTTATTGGCAATGCCCAACAGCGGGCGCGCATCAATGCGGCGGCAGATACCGCATTGCAGGGATTGAAGAAGTTCGCGACGCTAGATGCGGTCGACTTTGAGGAATGCATCGCTGTATCTAAAGAATTCGCCGTGGCTAGCGGACTCTTGCAGGACCGGCAGGTACAGGAGGTCATCGCGACTATTGAGGCAGAAGGCGGCGCCGCATCTATGATTATGTTGGGCAATGCCGTGTTCAGCACCCGGCCTTTTGCCGACGCTGCAGAGACCGTATTGACTAGGCACAAGGTAAGGGTCTTGTAAATGAGCGACGTGCCTCCAAGCCATCCTCGCTATGTTTCGCTGCGCTGCCGCGATGCCATTGTTGCCGGTGTCGATAAGGGCATTACTTCGGCCCACGGGCTTATTGCCCACGGACGCGGTGAGGCGTTGGACTATCTCATCGGCGAGCGCACGCGGCCGTTTGCTCGCCAAGCGGCGCGCGCTGCCGCCGCCCTACTTTTGCTGGCTGAACGTCCGGTTATTTCGGTCAACGGCAATGTCGCGGCTCTGGTAGCGGTAGAGATGGTGGAGTTGGGCCGCGTATTGGGTGCACCTTTGGAAATAAATATCTTCCACGCTTCGAAGGCGCGGGAACGCAAGATGAAGAAGCACCTACTGGAGAATGGGGCGACGCAGATATTGATGCCTTCGACCAAGGCGGAATTGTCGTTCATCGACTCGCAGCGGCGTTTTGTGCATCCCGAGGGGATTTTCACAGCAGATGTGGTGTTCGTGCCGTTGGAAGATGGGGACCGCTGCGAGGCCCTGCGCAAGATGGGCAAGAAAGTGGTCGTCGTCGATTTAAACCCGCTGTCGCGCACGGCGCGCAAGGCCAATATCGCCCTGGTCGACAATGTGGTGCGGGCCGTGCCTGTGCTGATTGAGGAGATAGGCAAGGCAAAAAAGAAATCCACCAAGGCATTAAAACGCGTGGTCGATGCATACGATCATCGGCAAGTATTGGGCGCCGCCGAACAGTGTCTGCGCCGAGGAGGCCGAGCGTGACGGAGCACTTTTTTGCTGGATTGGACGGCGCGGCGCGAGCGGCCAAACCCCGAACCCAAGGCTTGACCATGGTTATCGATTGGGGCATGGGGCCGCATGCCCAGGAGGATCTCTTGCTCACCGGGGCGGATTACTGCGATTTTGCCAAGGTCGCCGTAGGGGTCTCGCGTCTTTTGAGCAATGAAGTGCTCAAGGACAAGATTTTGCGCTATAGGCAACACCAAGTCGAGCCATTTACCGGCGGCCAATTTCTCGAATACGCCGAGATGAACGGGCAGGCTGCAGGCTATTTTGCCGCCGTGGCCGCAGCGGGGTACCAGTGGGTCGAGGTATCGGACAATCTAGCGCCGGTAGAACTGGCGTGGAAAGAGGATATGATTCGCCAGGCCACCCAAGAGCACGGTTTGAGCGTATTGGGCGAGGTGGGCAAGAAAGAGGGGTTGGACAGTGGCGTGCCCATGGTCGACGATGCCCAGGCTTGTCTGGAGGCAGGGGCAGAGATCGTGCTGTTAGAAGCGGCCGAGTTGATAGATGAAGCGACAGCTCCAGAGGTGGAGGAGGTCATAGCGGCCGTCGGCATCGACAAGGTGATGTTTGAATTGCCGGGGCCGTGGATTGCTGGGGTACACCAGCACGATATCCACCGCATGCGGGTCGAATTGATCGGTAAGTACGGCGGCGAAGTGAATATCGGCAATGTGGCGGCGGTCGATTTAGTGGCGGTAGAGGCGTATCGGCGCGGCCTAGGGGTCAATGCCGGAGGGGCAGAGGATTAAGCGATGCCATTTGAATTTGAACGCCTAAAAATTCCTGCAATTGTCCTTATTAAACCCAAGCGCTTTAGCGACAGCCGCGGATTTTTTATGGAGACCTATAAACGCTCCGACTTTGTCACCCAGGGTATTGAGGAGGCGTTTGTGCAGAGCAATTTCTCGCGCTCGACCTGCGGCGTCTTGCGCGGTTTGCATTATCAGAAAGCGCCGCAGGCCCAGGGCAAATTGGTGGGCGTGCTGCGCGGGGAAGTGCTGGACGTGGCCGTGGATATCCGCCGTGGTTCGCCCACCTACGGCCGCTGGGTCAGCCAGAGATTATCGGAAGAGAACGGCTATATGCTCTATGTGCCACCGGGTTTTGCCCACGGCTTCTGCGTTTTGAGCGCCGAGGCCGATTTTAATTATATGGTGACGGCCGAATATGCCCCCGAATTGGACCGCGGCATCATCTGGAACGATCCTATCATCGGCGTCGAATGGCCGATAGAGGCACCGCTGCTCACCGATAAAGATGCGCAGTGGCCGCTTTTAGAGGAGGCCGATGTCAACTTTGTCTACCAATAATTAGGACACCAATGCAATTACCCGAATTTGACGATGTGGTGCAGGCGCGCCAGTTCATCGCGCCTTATTTGCCGCCCACGCCTTTGGTGCACAGCTGGCCACTGTCGCAGTTGATGGGCTGTGAGTATCACCTCAAATGCGAGAATTTTCAGCCGGTGGGCGCTTTTAAGGTACGCGGCGGAGTGAACTTGGTGGGCAATTTGGAGGCGGCGGCGAAAAGTGCCGGGGTGATCAGCGCCAGCACCGGCAACCACGGCCAGTCCATCGCTTTTGCGGGGCGCATTTTCGAAGTGCCGGTCATTATCTACGGACCGGAGCACAACGCCAATCCGCTCAAGATCCAGGTCATGCGCGAATTGGGCGCCGAGGTGCGTTTACACGGCCGCGATTTTGACGAGGCACGCATCGAGGTCGAGCGCGTCGCCCAGCAGGAGGGCTACCGCTACGTACACTCGGCCAACGAAAGTAAACTCATCGCTGGGGTGGGCACCATGGGGTTGGAGATTTTCGATATCTTGCCCCAGGTCGATGTCATTGTGGTGCCGGTGGGGGCTGGCAGTGGGGCTTGCGGCAATGCCCTGGTGGCTCGCCAACTCAAGCCCGAGGTCGAAGTGATTGGGGTGCAGTCAGCAGCGGCACCGGCTTGCTGGACGGCCTGGAAGGAGCGCCGGCTCGATGTGGAGGCGGAGACGCAGACGCGGCAGGAGGGGTTGGCGACCCGCGTGCCGTTTGAGATGACCTTGCGTCTGATGTGGGACTTACTCGATGACTTCATTCTGGTCGGCGACGAGGAAATTGATGCGGCGGTGCGGCTTTTAGCCCGCCACGCGCATATTGTGGCCGAAGGTGCTGGAGCGGCGGCATTGGCCGGAGCTATGAAATTGCGCCAGCGCTTGCAGGGGAAAAATGTGGTAGGCATTGTCAGCGGCGGCAATATTCCGCTGCAGCGCTACGCGGAGTTGCTGAGTACAGGAGAGTGAGTTTTAATGCGGCTGCAAGCAGTGCTCGACTAATTCGCGGATTTCGTCGAGTATATTGCGGCCCAGATCCTGCTTAATATTGTCGATGTCTTGCTGCTGCATGCCCAGGCTTTGCAAGACCGACTTTTCGTAGGAGTTGGGTTCATCGAGCAAGTAGCCAGCACCCAAATCCTTGCAGAGGTTGTCGGCCAGATTGAGCAAGCAGGTTAGGGGCGCAGGGTGTCTGCCCGGACTGTTGTGTTTGCCCACGGCTTCCACTATATCCTGGTCCAGCCGCGCTTTGAGCAAGAGGAGCTGTCCCAAGTACTCGTGGTTGGTCACGTCGCCCAATAGGCGCTCGGCTACGCGGAAGGGAGATCTGGAGCTGGCCATTTCTTGCAGTATTTCTTCGAAGTGGTTCCAGAAAAAAAATCCCAAAGTCAATTTGCCAATGTCGTGCAGCAGGGCGGCGATCCAATAGTTGTTAAAGCTGATTTCTTTTTTGAGAGGAATCAGGCGCTGGGTGACCAGGCGGTCGGCGATGAGGGCGACGCCGATGGAATGCTCCCAGAACCGGCGCATGTCGAACCGGCTTTCCTGCGGTTTGACCAGGCTGTTCATTAGTTTGATCTGTTGGGCGATGGCGCCCACTTTCTTCAAACCTAGACGCACGACGGCCTCCTGTAAGGACCACTCGCCTTTGTGGGCGCTGCCGGCAAAAATGGGAGAATTGACCAATTGCAGCAGTTTGTGTACGATGGCCGGATCGTTGCTAATTACCACCTCTAACTCTTCGGCATTGGTTGTGGGGTCTTCCACCATGTTCATAATGCGCAGGGCGACTTCTGGCAGGGTGGGCAAGGTGTTGATGTAGGCGAAGCGGTGTTCGATGCGCTGCTCTAATTCGGCGTGGGAATACTGTTCCATTTCCTGAAAGAGATCGCCGATGCCGTGTTTGGAAAAGATCTGGTCGATGGCTTGGTGCAGGGAATTTTTTTTTTGGCTGAAGGCCGTTTCCCAGGCGCAGAAGGCGACATTTTTCATGCGCTGGCACGTCTCTTTTTGCACGGGGAGCAGGGGGGCGGGAAGCAGTAGGAAGAGCGGGATGGTGTCGTCTAGGCTGAGCCAGCAGAGCTGTTTGGTCGTATCGAATCTCTTATTCTGGATGACAACAGTGCAGCGAATCCGCTCTTTGTTTTTTTGGACAATGGAGAAGGCCTCGACCATATTGTCTGCGACGATGATGTCGAGGCCGTAGCGGTAGTTGAGCAAGAGCATGACAAACTTGACCAGGACTTGCTGGGGTTTGCCCGCTTGTTGGAGGATGAGGCCGTATTCGCGTTGGTCGGGGGATTGTGATTCTGGCATTTATGTGCTTGGTGAGAAGAGCGGCTGGGTTGAACTGCTCTGGGGGAATATAGTAGAAATTGGCTTGCTGTCTACTGGTAATTTGGCGGCAGAGTGAGGGGTTTGTATTTTTTGGGTTTGAGGTGGGGTTTGTTTGGGTGGGACGGTCAGGTAGGGGACCATCCTTCGCTCATTCTCGCCGGGCTCCTGCCCGGCTCCGAGGCATTACCCCCCGCCGCTCCTGCGGCTTCGGGGGTAATGAATCCGCTCTGGGACGGTCCCCTACCTGACCTCCGTGGAGCTTACATTATTTGCGCTGGGGGTTATAGAGAAATGGATAATGTTCGTTGGGGGATTATTGGTTGTGGTGATGTTACGGAGGTTAAGAGTGGGCCTGCGTTTAACAAGATAGAGGGATCGGAGTTGGTGGCGGTGATGCGGCGCGATGCGGATAAGGCGGCTGATTATGCGCGCCGGCACCAGGTGCCGAAGTGGTATGGGGATGCGGGGGAACTGATTGATGATCCGCAGGTCAATGCGGTTTATATTGCGACGCCGCCGGGGTCGCATGCCGAATATGTGGAACGGGTGGCGGCGGCGGGTAAGCCGGTGTATGTGGAGAAACCGATGGCGCGCAATTACGCCGAGTGTGAGCGCATGATCGAAGCGTGTGATAAGGCGGGGGTGCCGCTCTTTGTGGCCTATTATCGGCGGCAATTGCCGGCCTTTCTCAAGGTTGTGGAGTTACTTGAGGCGGGGGCCATTGGCGAGGTGAGATATGTCAGCGTTAATCTCTTGCAGGCGGCCGGGGAGTTGGATCTTAAGCCGGGCAATTGGCGCGTGGTGCCGGAGGAGTCGGGGGCGGGATACTTCTTTGATTTGGCGTCGCATATGTTGGATTTTCTCGACTATGCGTTGGGGCCTATTGGCGCCGTACAGGGACAGGCGGCCAATCAGGCCGGGCGCTATGTGACAGAAGACGTGGTGTGCGCCAATTTTACTTTTGCGTCTGGGGTGATGGGCAGCGGGATCTGGTGTTTTACCACGGCGGCAAGTGCGGCTGCCGATCGCACCGAGATTGTTGGCAGTAAGGGTAAAATTATCTATCCGACTTTTGGCCAAGAGTCGGTGCGCTTGGAGACAAAGAGTGATGTGGAGGAATTTGTCTTGCGGCCGCCCGAAAATATACAGCAGCCGCTGATTGAGACGGTGGTGGCCGATTTGTTGGGCAAGGGCAGTTGTCCTAGTACGGGTGTCTCTGGGGCGCGCACTAGCCGGGTGATGGACGAGATCGTCAGCGCTTATTACGCCGCGTAATTATAAGGGCTGCCAGAAGTAGGTGAATTTAAATTGGACGGAGCGCTGCGCTTGTTGCAAACCATCTTCGGTGTCCCAGATGTGGTTGTAGACCAGAAAGAAGTCGCTGCCGGGCAGGTAGTGATAATTGAGCAGGAAATTGCCGCCTACCACTTCGCTTTTGCTGTTCCACTGGACAAATCCCCTGACAAAGAAATCGGGTGTGAAAGAGTAGATGAAACGCTCGCCCAGGCGGTTGGTGGTGAAATTGCCCTGGGGCAAGGTGACGCGGTTGAGCTCGTAATCGGTTTCGAGCGTTAGGTTGCCGCTGTATTTCCACGCTGAGCGCGCCGACAAACGGTGGCGGCTGCCACTAAAAAAGTCGCCGAGTTCGTAGGTGGCGCGGCCAGACAGGCGGCGGCCGGAGCTGGCGATGGCTGTGGCGCTGTAGCTGCCAAAATCGTACTCGCCTGCGGGGATCTCGATATCTTCATGGATCTCGAAGGTTTCGTCCAAAAGTTCAAAGCGGTTGCGGTAGCGCACGCCGAGCCAATCGCCGGCTTCGAGATTAACAAAGGCGGAGAATTCCAGGTTGCGAGTTTGTAAAATATTGTCCTGGTCAACTAAGAAAGTGGAGCGCGGGCCCATGGAGAAACGGCGGATCCAGGCGATTTGCGAGCGCGGCCGATAGCGCACCCTGGCGCGCAATTGGCGTATGTCATCGCGCGGCACAAACCCCACTTCGGGATTGAAGTTTTCCTGCACATCCAGATAGGAAAGTTGGCTTTCTATTTGGTTGGTGCGGTGCTCCAGGGCGACCTGGCCGGCGTATTGTTTTGCTGAGGTGTCGGGGTTCCATGAGTGGGCCAAGAAGCTGCGCAGGTTTAAGGTGGCCTGCAGTAACGATAGGTTTAGGTCGGCGCCCAGCGAGCGATTGTAACCCGCTTCTTCGCCGGGGTTGCGGTCGATGGCGATGAAACCAACGTTGGACTTGCCCAACACATCGCGCCGCAAGCGCAGTACTGAATAGCGGCTGCGCTCGATGCGCACGGTGTCTTCAGTGGTTTGAAAGAGGTCTACCTCTTCCTCGTCGACAAAGGTTTTGCGGTCGGTCAGGACGTTGAGTACGCCGAGTTCGTAGGCGCCGATCCTGCCGGTGATTTTGCTGCCGGTGATCACCGGCACATTGGCTCCTTCCTGAATGCCGATGCGGCGGCTGTAGAATAGCAAAGTGGGTGGACGGCTGGTGCTGCCGCGGCGTTCGAGGCGCTCGCCGAAATCGAAGATGCCGGCACCTTCCAGAAAGAAGTCGCGTTTTTCCGGGAAGAATAGGCTGAAGCGGGTGAGATTGACCTGCTCCTGATCGTTTTCTACCTGGGCGAAGTCGGTCTTATAGGAGAGGTCGAGCACCAGGCTTGGCGTTAGGCCGTATTTAAGGTCGAAGCCAGGGTCCAGGTCAAAGTGGGCTGTTGAGTCGATGGCTTGGAAATCGCGGCGCCCACCTGTCAGTAGGTAGGGGGTGATTTCAAAAGGGGTGCGGGCGCGCAGGGCGCCTAGACCGGTGAGCGTCGCCAGTTTAGAAGTGCGGTACTGGCCGCTGAGTCCATAGGATTGCGGCGGCGGTACTAGGAATACTTCCTCGTTTTTACGGCGGATAGTGCGCCCGATATTGATGCCCCAATGGGCGTCATCACTGGTCGGGTAGCGCAGCTGGTTGAAGGGAATGGCCAGTTCGGCGCTCCAGCCGTTGGCGTCGCGGCTGGAGCGGCTGGTCCAGACGCAGTCCCAGGCCTCGTTGCGGCTGCGGCCCTCGTCGGTGAGCAGCACATCGCGGCGCGCGCCCAAGGGGTTGGTGCTGAAGAGGAAACCGCCGCGTCCATCATTGTAGGTGTCGAGGATGAGCAGAATGTGGTCGTTTTCCCGCAATTCGGCGTCGCGCCGCATGCGGTTGGCGACGATGCGTTCGGGCTCGGAGTCGTGGCAGCGGAAAGCGAAGTAGAGTTGTTCGTCGTCGTAGAGGACGCGCACTTCGGTGCGTTCGCTAGCTGGTCCGCCTTCGATCGGTTCCCGTTGCAAGACAAGCTCTAGGGGAACGGCGGCTTGCCAGATTTTTTCGTCCAATTTGCCGTCGATTTGCGGCGGGTGCAAAGCGCGGCGGGCCTGGAGATGAGGCAGGGCGGTGGTTATTTTCTGGCCCCATATAGGTTGCGACTGGGCACAGAGGCCCAGACTGAAGATCGAGATGTAGCAGAGATGGCGTGTGGTCGCAAAAAACAGAAGATGCCTCCATTTATTTAAATCGGCGCAGATCCGATCAGCTCTAATATAGCACGGCTGGTCAAATAGCGGAAAGTAAGGAATAATTCACTCTATAAACGGCGAGATTGTTATTTTGACGGTATCAGAAGTATCAAGTTCTGACTATTTTACCTATTCCTATATAAGATCTCACCAATTGGTCAATAAAATATCACTATTTTTAATTTTAAAACTTGTTGATAAATAAAGACTTACGAGTTTCAGTGCCACGGAAATTCGGCCGAAATCGAAAAAGTGTCCGAACTCATTGTGGTAGAGTCCACCATCCAAGCCTAGTCCATTCGTGATCGGCTAAGCTCTATTCGCCATCTGCAATATCAATATATTGTATAGGGATTGAGTTGGCATA
>Ga0114996_10004196_pt1 | contig 17463 bp, 16 predicted proteins | sample ArcticOcean_MG_C_4_FD_87039 | JGI IMG/M metagenome (GOLD analysis project Ga0114996, IMG submission 87039) | Marine microbial communities from western Arctic Ocean - ArcticOcean_MG_CB4_134 | ecosystem: Environmental > Aquatic > Marine > Oceanic | place: Arctic Ocean: Canada Basin | collected...
AAAAGTACTCGAACAGCCGTTACAGCCTTCCGAAAACGACGGGCGCCCACCAGATCGAACCACTTCCAGCGATCCTGCTTCAGCAAGACAATCCCGGCCGCCCGAACATGCTCCAGGGTAATTTGATTTTTATCTCCGGCAACCGCCGTAAGCTTTTCGAGTTCCCGTGAGAGGATACCCAGGTCAGTCCCGATCGCTTGGCCCAGCGCCCTCGCGGCATCGGGCTCAATGGTCGCCCCCAAGCGGGCCGTGGCCTCCTCCATCAACCACCCGGGCACGTCATCGGGCGCGATCATGGCGAACTCAACCGATCGAGTCCGCCTGATCAGAGTCTGATAAAACTTCGCCTTCGAACGCTCCGGAATCCGCGCCGAGAGAATCAGAGCGAGATCCGACGGAGGATTTCCTACCAGACCGAGGATGAGCTCCCGAGATCGCGCCGCGCCGGCGAAGGCTTCGGTGCCCCTCACCACAACCACCCTTCGCTCGGCCATCATCGGAGGGGTAGCCAGTATTCGGGCGAGATCCTCGACACTCACGTCGGAGGCTTGCACAACGTCCAAGTTGAAGTCGCGAGTCCCCGGATCCAGATGGGCTTCGACCAAGGCCTGAACGGCCTCCCCCTTGCGATGCTCGTCCTCTCCATAAAGAAAGAAAACCCCGCCCGGGGATTCCTGCAGGAGGACCTTCGGGAGAGGGTTGCTCATGGCGGTGGCCGATGTGTTGGATGCGTCCGTCCGGTCAATCAAGACCCGTTTTTCGGAGTAGCCGTTCGCCACGATCCTGCTGGCCACGATACCGCTCACTCATCGGAGAATACTCGTAAAGGAGGTTCTCCGCGTCCGACCATAACCCTCCCGAGAACAGACCAGAGGAGACCGGGGTGACCCCCAGCGCATCGCGTTCGAAAGGCAGCTCGGGTATCGGCGGACCCGACACGACGATCGCTGGAAGGTCCACTTCCGGAGCACCGCTCCCGATGATTGGCGACCAGGCGACCGCAGTGAGCAGGATCGCCATCCCTAACACGGTCACCGCCGGTGTGGCGGAACCCTTGCCGGACCGGGCCACCGACCCGCCGTCGTCCAGATGAAACAACCGGTGCTGGAGCCGCGGCCGGAAACTCTGGGCGAGTTCAGCCCTGGGCATTACATGGAGTAACGCCACACTCCGGGTCACGACCTCTTGGTATCGAGCACATTTTCCGCAGACCGCCATGTGGGCTTCGGCTTCCTGCCGTACCGAGGCTCCCTGGGGGGCGTCATAGAACTCGGAAAACCGGCTTAAAAAATCCGAGCAATTCATAGAACGAAACGGACTCCTGATCCAAGATTCGCACACGGCACACACCGTCGAGCTTGCTTACTACGTGCATCGACCGGCGGTGTTCCCTCTGGGAGATGGTACCCGGGAAGATGGTACCTGGAGAGTGGAAACGAGGTTCCGGAAGGTTCAGTCGAGCGTAGGCGCGATCACGCGGGCGAAATTGTTGCGCGCCCGGTTCAAGCGGCTTTTCACCGTGCCCAGGTTACATCCGGTGATTGCCGCGATTTCCTCATAGGTCTTGCCCTCGAGCTCGCGAAGCACAAAAACGATCCGGTGATGCTCCGGCAGCTGCGTGACTGCCTTTTCGACCAAATCCTTGAGGTGCCGCTTGCGGAAGAGATCATCGGGCTTGTAGGTCGAGTCCTCCCATTCAAGCGGCCTGTGATCGGCCTCCCAGTTCTTCCGGATGGTCTGGAAAAGCACCAATGGGTTTCTCGAGCGATTCCGCAACTCGTTCTTGGCCAGGTTCCCCGCAATCGTGTAGATCCAAGTCGAAAATTTCTTGGTCTGGTCGAAACGGTGCATATGACGGTACACCCTCACGAACGTCTCCTGCACCAGATCCTGTGCCCGCTCACGGTCGCCGACCGTGCGATAAACGAAGTTCAAGAGGCGTCCATCGTACCGTTTCACCAACTCCCCAAACGCGCGCTCGTCGCCGTCCAGGAAGGCCCGGACCACATCACTGTCGCCGAGTTGCCCAAGCATCTTGCGATGCTCTTTAGCCGCGCCTCCCGGCAGAAGCTGGATTTCGGCTGCGTTCTTCACGTCTCGATTCCCTCTGTTGCGTCGCGCCCACCCGACTGCGTCGGGCTATGCCCGGCTACGCCGGGTTATACCCGTCCTGTCGTATCAAGCACCGCACATTCCGTGCCAGTTGGTTCTATAGAAGATAACCTATTTTCAGACTTTTCGAGGCACCCGTTCGTCCCACTTTGGGGACGCCTGATCTCAACGGGGGGACACACGCCGGCGCACATCCTAAGGCCCAGTCGGTCCGTTTTCACTACGATCGCCCCGTACAAACCGGTCCGTAAAGAGGATGGTGGCGATGCTCTTGGCGTCCACGATCCGTCCGTCCCGGACCATTTCTAGTGCCTCCGAAAAAGAGACTCTTACTACTTCCATGAATTCGTCCGGGTCTCTCGAGAGTTCCCCCGGCTCCAGATTCGTCGCGATGAAGAGCCGGACCACCTCGTCCGTAAAGCCCGGTGCAGTATAGATACGTGTGAGCGGAGTCATTTTTCCCGCGCGCATCCCGGTTTCTTCTTCCAGTTCCCTGTGCGCGCATTCCTCCCAGCTCTCCTCGGGCCCCGACGGTAAGCCGGCCGGGACTTCATAAAGGTATCCGTCCGACGCGTATCGGTACTGCCGAACCAACAGTACGTCGGGATCTGGATCCAATGAACCACCCAGGAAGGGCAACACAGCCGACGCGCCAGCATGCCGAATTATCTCGAGTCGGCCCTCACTTCCATCGGGGAACCGAACCGTGTCGACACTCACCCGAACCACCCGTCCCTCGTATACGACCTTGCTGTCGATGCGTCCACTCATGTTCGTGGGCCCTCCCCCCTTTCCAGTCACCCTTCTAGAGAGCGGCCTCGACCGTCACGGGTCCCCATCCGAGTTCGTCCAGCGGGCCCTGAACCTCTTCGGCGTCCCCACCAACCACCACAGTCATCTCATCCGGACGGATACAATCGCGGGCGGCCTCGCAGGCCTCTTCGAGCGTCACACTGCGAATACGATCTCGATAGTCCGCATAATAATCGTCCGGGAGATCGTAAACGAGAAGCTCCGCAATCCGGGCCGCGATCTGAGCGGTTGTTTCCAACTCCAGCGGGAAAACGCCCGCCAGGTAGTCCCGAGCCGCATCAACCTCCTCTTCGGTCGGCCCCTCCGCGACCAGGGCCGTGATCTCGAAGACCGCCTCGCGCACCGCATCGGCGGTGACGTCGGTACTCACCGCGGTGGAAACGCACCACGGTCCTGCTCCCCTGCGGACCAGGAAGCGGGAACGAACGCCATACGTAAACCCGTGCTCCTCCCGGAGGTTGAGATTGAGCCGACTTGTGAACGCACCGCCTAAAACGGTATTAAGAACCCTGAGCGGAAAGTACTGCGGTGTGGATCGGGCCTGGCCCACGTGACCGATGCGGATTTCGGATTGAAGGGCATCCGCGCGATGCACGACAACGATCCCCCGCTCGCGAGTTCTGGGTTCGGCCTCGATCTCGGGCCGGCGCTCGGTCCCGCCGGTCCATTCGCCAAAATGAGTGTCCACCAGCGAGAGCACCTGCTGGGCATCGACGTCGCCCACGACGACCAACCCAGACCCCTTGGGACGGTACCGGGCCGCCACAAATCCTGCGGCGGCATCCGGACTGAACGGATCCACCGACTCAACACTTCCTCCAAGCGGACGCCCATACGGAACACCCTCTCGGTAGGTAAGACGGCGTGACGCGGTCGTGGCAATTCCGACCGGGTCCATCGCCCTCTGGTGTATCGCCGCCAGACGTTGACCTCGGATTCGCTCGACCTCGTCATCGGGAAAGCTGGGCTGAAGGATTACCTCCGCGAGGAGGCCCATCGCATCATCCAGCCGGTCGGCCATGCACGATAGAGAAACGGTCGTCGAATCCCATCCCGTGCCAATGGAGAGCCCGGCTCCGATCGTTTCCAGCGCCTCGGCCAGCTCCACCCCGGTCCGTTTCGCGGTGCCTCCCTCCAGGCAGTCTCCGGTCAGAACCGCTGTTCCGGCCCGGCTGCCATCTAACAGTCCCTCTCCAGCGTCCAGGACCAACATGGCCGCTACGATGGGTAGGCGCCCGACCTGCACGGAACGGATTCGGAGACCGTTGTCCAGCACATCGGCGTGAACCGGCGGAAAGTCGAAACTTCGGACGGGCCCCGCAGGCGGCACCACGGATCGAGATGGTAGGCTCATGGCACACTCGCAGTCGGGGTCTTCTCCGTCGTAGGTACATAGGTCAGGACCGCCCGATTTTCGGGACCGAGAAACCGCTCCACAAATGCCGATACCTCCACGGATGTCACCGCCCGCAGACGCTCCAGCTCGCTGTTCAACCGTGCGGGGTCATCGAAGAGTTGGTCGAACATCGACAGCAGGTCGGCTCGGTGCCCAACTTGTTCGATCTGCCGTACGAGGGCCGTCTCCGTGAGCGCGACAGCCCGCTCGATCTCTTGGTCCGTCACGGACGTGAGTCCTTCGATCTCTGCGGCCAAGGCAGCTTCGATCTCGTCCGGATCTCCGTCTGGGAAGCCAGTCGCCCATGCGAGCAACATCCCGGCGCCTGATGTGAGTGGAAAAACGAAACTCGTGACATCCTTAGCCACACGCCGTTCCCGAACCAGCGAACGGTATAGCCGCGACGCCCGGCCGGTTCCGAGCACGGACTCCGCGACGTCCACCGTGCAAAAATCGTCATCGGTATACGCGGGAACGCGGAAGGCCATGAGAACGCGCGGGAGAGGCACCTCGGCCTCGACGCGCTCACGCACCGTCCCCCCGATGATGGGATCGAGATTAGGATCCCCTGGAATGGCAGGGATCTCCCCACCCGGCGCGATTCCTCCGAAATGACGCTCGATGAGGTCGAGGGCTTCGTCTCGAGTGAAGTCCCCACACACGGTCAGCACCGCATTGTTGGGTACATAGTACGTCTGAAAAAACTCGACGACATCCTCGAGGGTGGCCGCCTCGAGGTCCGCCATCGATCCGATTACAGTGTGGTGGTAGGGGTGGGACTCCGGAAATACCATCGCCTGAATCCACTCGTCCCAGTCGCCGTAGGGCTGGTTGTCGTAGCGCTGCCGTTTCTCGTTCACCACGACATCGCGTTGATTGTCGAGCCTCTCCTGAGTCATCGCCGGAAGCAACCAACCCATTCGGTCCGACTCGAGCCACAGCGCGAGCTCCAAGTGGTGTGAGGGAACGGTCTCGAAGTAGTTGGTCCGGTCGAACCAGGTGCTCCCGTTGAGTGATCCCCCTGCCCTCTCGATCAACTCGAAATGTCTGTTCTTGGGCACATGCTCGGAGCCCTGGAACATCATGTGCTCGAACAGGTGGGCGAATCCGGTTTTCCCGTCGCGTTCGTTCCGGGATCCCACGCCATACCAAAGGTTGATGGCGACGACCGGGGTTGTGGCATCGTGGGAGAGGTTCACCCGCAGGCCGTTATCCAGCGTGAACCGCTCGATCGGGATGGACAGCATGACGCTCACCCTTGGGGGGCACGGGCCGCGCATACGGCATGATGGCGCGTCTAAGATAACGGAGCGGCTAGATGGCGCTACTCACGCCCCATACTTGTCGAGCCGGCCGGCATGCGCGAGGGCCAAGGACATCAGATCCTTGCCCGGCACGACCCCGAGATCTCCTCCCCGACAGGACGACTCCCCGAACACATCAGCCGAAGGCCGGGGCCAGCTCGAAGCGACGAGCGTCGGCACATGGTGCCATGAGTGCTCACCGTAAAGCGCCGGCGTCGAGTGGTCTCCAGTAACGATAAGCACGTCAGCGCCGAGTTCCGTGATCCGGGGGAGTAAGGCATCCACCTCTTCGATGGCCGCGACTTTCCCCTCGAAATCACCGTCATGAGCCCGAGAGTCCGTGTCCTTGAAGTGGATGAAGTAGAAGTCGTAGGTGCCAAAGTGCCGCTCGAGCAGCTCGACGCTGCTTTCGTTCGAATCGGGCACGCCGTCGATGGTCATGCCAACCAAGCTCGCCACACCGCGATACATGGGGTATTTCGCCACGGCAACCGCCCGGAGGCCGTACCGCATCTCGAACGTGGGGTATGGCGTAAACGCGGCAAACCCGCGCGCTAGAAACGAGTTCGCCTGAGGCTCGTCGGCGAGGATGTCCCGAACCTGGTCGAGGATGCCCTGCACAATCCCCGCCGTCCGCTCGGACGCCGGATCCGCCCCGGTGGCGGTGGCCGGAACGGGTGGGAGGTCGGCCCGCTGCGGATCAGTGTCGGCGATACCGGCTCCCAGACCCTCACCCCGGAGCACCATGACCGCACGGTGCTCCTTTTCATGCATGAGTGTCGCCTCAACCCCCTCCGGGGTGCGAAGAACGTCACGGACCCTCTCGACTACGCGCCGCCCGTCCTCGTCCGACGGACGTCCCGCCCGGCGGTCCGTCACGACTCCCGCACGATCGACCGTAGCTAGGTTGAGACGGGCCGCCACGTCTCCCGGCTGCAGCTCGAGCCCCACCCCCAGTGCGCTGAGTACGCCCCTCCCGATCATGGACTCAATGGGATCGTACCCGAAGAGCGCGAGGTGTCCCGGCCCGCTTCCCGGCGTGATCCCGTGCCCTACCGGAGCCAGCATCCCCAAGGAACTCCGGGCAGCGAGTGCGTCGAGGTGGGGGGTCGCGGCAGATTCCAACTCGGTTCGCCCGGTGTCCGGATGCGGCAGTCCGCCCAGGCCATCCATGACGAGCATGGTGATCGTGCCGCCACCATCGCCGTGAAACGCAAGGCCGTGGGGGAGCGAGACGTGCGACATGACTCATCCTGAGAAGAGTGTGGAGAACCAGTCCCGGAAGGGTGATCGGCAAGGGGGGTGGGCCGCGTGCCGTGCCGAGGCACGGGTACCCGGGATGCCACGGCCCCAGCTCCTAGGCGGAGCGACGACGCCATAACATTCGCTACGGCTAGGAGCTCCAACAACGGAGATGGGGTCGTGCCACCGCAACCCTTCAACGTGTATGGTCATTCCCTTCATGGTCGTGGGCACATGGCGGTTGTGCGGTTGACCCTGCGTCTCTCCTCCTCGGAGTAGCTCTGCTACGCCTCGTCGTCGTTCCTTGTCTGACCGCGCACAAGCGCCGTGGGCACGACCCGCCCCCCTTGCCGATCACCCTTCTAGGAAAACATAGCGGGACCCTGGAGCCGTTACGATGTTTCGGGGTTAATTTGCTCGCCCCACTTCTTCAACAGGCCTCTGAGCCGCACCGCCCACGCGGGGAGGATCTGCAGTGAAGTACCATCCTTTTATCATGGAACGTTGGCAATCCACGTACGAACACCGCGTTCGCTTCAACCTTTCGGAGAGTGGTGTACACCCGCTTTCAGTCACGGAGTTGCTTTCGTTGGCGAACCTCCACCCGGATACTCTCGACATCCGTCTTGGGTATGGACAGTCCAACGGCAGCGACGACCTCCGAAACCTGATCGCGGATCTTTATGCCGGTGTGACCGAAGCGTCTGTGCTGGTGACCACTGGAGCCGCGGAGGCCAACTTCACAGTGTTCTGGGAGCTCATGGAGCCGGACACCTCGGTCGCTGTCATGCTTCCCAACTACATGCAGGTTCCAGGACTGCTCAAGAGCTTCGGGGCACACATCCATCCGTTCCACTTGGTGGAAGAGAATGGCTGGCAGCCCGACCTGAACGAGTTGGAGAAAGGCCTGAGGAACGGCGCGCGCTTCATTCTCGTCACCAACCCGAACAACCCAACGGGAACAGTGCTCGATGACACTTCCATGTCTGGGATCGTCGAACTCGCCGACCGCCACGGGGCATGGATTCTGGCCGATGAGGTCTACCGAGGCGCCGAACTCCGCGGTCCCGAGACTCCCTCGTTCTGGGGCCTCCACGATCGGGTCCTCGTCACGAATTCGTTATCCAAAGCCTATGGATTACCTGGGCTTCGGATCGGCTGGGTGGTTGGGCCCGCCGAGATGATGGAAGGCCTATGGGGCCGCTCGGACTACACGACGATCGCCCCGGCGAGCCTCTCTGATGTGTTGGCCCGCGTGGCCCTCGAACCCACTATCAGGCGTAAGATTCTGGCACGAACGCGCAAGATTCTGACCAACAATATCGCCCTCCTATCGAGCTGGATCGATGCTCAGGATGACCGGTTCAGCTATCGGCCTCCCGACGCAGGCGCGATTTGCTTCACGCGCTATCGCACATCCATCAATTCCACCGAATTTGCGGAGACCCTTCGCACCGAGATGGATCTACTCGTGGTTCCGGGGGATCACTTCGGGATGGACCATTATTTACGGCTGGGGTTTGGCCTGCCGGCGACTGAACTGGAGGAGGCGCTGCAACGTATGGGCACGGCGTTTGATGCTGTCGAGCACCAATCGCGGAGTATGACGTGAGCAAGGAAGCCAGCCAGGCCGGCCAATTAGACCCGCTCGATGCACCCAGGCTCGTCGTTCGCCGGGGAGTTGACGAGGGTCGGCACTGGATACGCCTCCAGCGCCCCCCCGTACGGCTTGAGCAGGCCCAGCGCATTCGCAATCGGCGTTTCAGTGTCGAGCCAGGCCTTCCGGTCGGCGGCGGGGACGATAGCCGGCATTCGATCGTGTAGATGCTCGATCCGGTCATTGGCATCCACGGTGATGATGGCCATCGAGAAGACCGGCTCCCGTCCCCGGAGGTGCCAACGCTCCCATATGCCGGCGAAACCCATTGGCTCACGGTCCGGGGAGTGAATCCAGTATGGAACCTTGCGGCCACCTTCGGCCGCCCATTCGTAGAATCCGTCTGCGGGGACCAAGCAGCGCCGGGATACGGCCGCCCGCTTGAAGGCGGCCTTGTCCAGCAAGCTTTCGGCTCTAGCGTTGATCATTCGCGAGCCGATCGACACGTCGTCAGCCCAGGCGGGTACGAAGCCCCAGCGTAACAAACCCAGCCTCGTGCCGCGCCGGTCGGAAGCGACGACAGGCACATTCTGTGAGGGAGCGATGTTGTACCGAGCGCGGTAGTCGAACGTCACCGGAGGAACGTCGAAGACCTCGACGAGATGGTCTTCCGGCGTCGTCAGACTATACCGACCGCACATGACTGGCCCGGGAAGGCGTCAACAGCCTTCAATCCTCGGTTGATACATCCCTCAGCTGTTTCTCGAGTAGCTCGTATGCGATCGGCATGAAGTCCGCCTCGGTCACAAGCCCCACAAGCTTTTCGCCTTTTAACACGGGCAGACAGGACACGCCTTTCTTCCGCATCAGGTCGATCGCCTCGAGCGTGGACGTCTCGGGGGTGACGGTCACCGGATCCACCTCCATGATCGTCCTCACGGGTGTGGTGCCCTTGTCCCCTTCGGTCTCCATATCAGAAACCATACGTAGGATGGACCGGTACGACACGAGCCCGACCAGCCGATTCTGATCGTCCTCCACTGGTACGTGGCGGATCTGGTTCCGCTCCATCAAGAACGCCACCATCTCGAGAAGCTCGTCCTCGTGCACCGTGAAGAGCTGCGTGGTCATGTAGTGCTCCACCTTGACATAGTTCTGGGTCCAGCCGCCCGCTTCTTCAAGCCTGGCCAACGCCCACTCATGGCAAGGCTTCCCCCCCCTCTGCCGATGGGCGATCGCCGCCGTAAGCGCCGACATACGTTCGGAGCGGGTGCCGCGGTCCTTCATCTCAGACAACGAGCGCATCATCCATTCGGAGCCGGTCCCACAACGCTCGACCCGGTCGTGAATCACGCCGAGATATTTGTCGATTTCCGACCGATCGACATACGCCTCCAGGCCCGCGCGGGCCAACGGAATCAGAGTCTCGAGAATCAGCTTCGGCGCGGTAACAGTCTGTCCATCGACCCAGCGAAGTCCGGCGTTGAGTCCCTGGCGCGAAGCGTTGAGGAAGTTGTGTTTCACGTCGTCGAAGCTCAGCCTCTCCGTGATGTCACCGTATTCATCTTGTGAGCCGAGGACCACGCCAATCCAGAAAGCCGCGTTCGCAACCTCGTCGAGTACGGTCGGGCCCGAGGGCAACGCACGGCACTCGATGCGCAGATGGGGTTTCCCCTCCGAGATTCCATAGCAGGGCCGGTTCCACCGATAGACCGTGCTGTTGTGCAGCTGAAGCGCCTGTAGGCGAGGAATTTCCCCAGCCGCCAATTGCTCGAAAGGATCTTCTACGGTCTCCTGAGCCAACAACACCCTGATCTGGGCGATGTCCTCTTCGAAAAGCTCAGCCACACTCTCGTCCAGCCATCGATCACCGAATTGGACCCGGGAGCTGAACTCACGTAGATGAACCGAGGCGCTCCGCGTATCAATGGATTGGCGAAAGACGGCGATCCGAGTCTCGGCCCAGAGACGCTTGCCGAAGAGGATGGGGGAATTCACGGCTGCTGCCAGGACCGGGCCGGTCATCGCCTGCGCCACGTTGTACATGGCTGCGAACTCCGCCGCGTCGACCTGGAGGTGGACCTGACAACTGCTGTTGCACGCCTCCATCATCACCGAATCGTGTTCGATCTGGAGTTCGTCATGCCCCTCGATTTGGAGCCTGTACGCCCCCCCACGCATCCTCGTCAGCGACTCATTCAGAGCATAATAGCGCGGTATTGGAGAGATGTTGTCGAGTGTGAGGTCCGATTTGCCGAGTGTCGGGAGGATGCCCACGAGAACCACATCTGCATCCTCCTCACTCGCGGCCTCGCGTACCATGTCCAAGAGCTCCTCGATGTTCGCCTGGAGCGCACTAAAGCACGCCCCTCCAAGCATCATGGGCTCGAGATTCATCTCGAGGTTGAAACGCGCCAACTCTGTGGTGAACGCTTCTCCGTCGAGCCGATCGAGGACCTCCATCGCGACCGGGGCCGGGCGCCAAGCCTGGTCGACCAAGAACATTTCCTGCTCGCAACCAAAGCGCCGGACACCGGACTCGATCAGGCCGTCCTTCAGCATCTTTTCGAGGGCCTGAAGGTCCTTGAGAAGTGCCTTCGTAAAGACTCGGGCCGAGCCCTGGTTCGAATCATTCATGTGGGTACCGTGGACACCTCGGGGAACACCTACACTAGGACCTGCAGCCCCCTCGGATCAAGCGTGGGTGTCATTCGATGAAGGTCGCGATCTCATCCAACGACTTCCTTCGGAGCTCCGGCACGGTCGCGTCGGGCGCCGGGTAGCCCACCACGAGGATCAGGAAGGCGCGTTCATTCTCGGGCCGCCCGAGTATCTCGTTGAGAAAACCCATCGGCGCGGGCGTGTGCGTCAGTGAGACGAGGCCGACACTGTGAATGGCGGTGATCAGCATCCCGGTGGCGATGCCTACCGACTCGGTCACGTAATAGTTCTTACTCTTTTCGCCGCCTTCTGTGACCGCATAACTCTCTGCGAAAACGACGATCAAGTATGGAGCCCCCTCTAGAAACGGCTTCGATTCGTGGGTTCCGAGAGGCTCCACGGCCTCCAACCAGTCCTCGGGTGCGCGTCCCCCGTAGAACGCCTTTTCCTCCTCCTCGGCAGCCACACGGATCGCTCGCTTGATCTCCGGATCGGACACAGCAACGAATCGCCATGGTTGCCGGTGGGCTCCGTTCGGTGCGGTTCCAGCAGCTAGGAGGCACAATTCGATGATGTCTCGGGGAATCGGCCGGTCGGAAAAATCTCGTACCGTACGCCTATTCTGTGCCTGCTCCAGAAACGCACGCGCGCGCTCCCGCATCTCATCCACAGGAAGCTCGACGAAGCTGGACAACGGGACGAGTGGATTTCGAGTGTTCACTGGTGCGATCACCGTCCGATCGGGAAGGCCGATGGAGACCCGTGAAGCTCCGGTGTCTCCAAAAAGAGACGGTACGTCTCTCAGAGGTCCCAACCCGCCCCCGCTTCCTAATCTTCAACCCTTTCCACGGTTTCGCCATGTGCGACCTGACGGACAGGCCTTTACGCCAACCGAAGGGGGAAATTCCCCCCTTTGGCACGACTCTTGAAGTTACATCGAATTGGGCCGGCATCGTATCAGCGGCGCCTTCGATCCGAACGAGGAGGTGATCATGAGCGGGCACGACAGCAACACCTGGGGCCGAGGCCTCCCGGCGGGTACGCCCGCTATTGAAGCCATCCCCCATGTCGCCGTACACGTCCAAGAAGACACCAGATCTGACGTCTTGATCGACTTCACAGACTCTCATGTCGTTGATTTTGAAGGACTTACGCTCCTCCTTACAGCTCAACGCCTCGCTCACTCCGAGGATCGCCAAGTATGGTTGATGGGGCTACCAGAGCACGCCTGGTCCGTGCTTAGAGCGATGGGCCTAGACGATCTCTTCGTTCGTGTCAGTTCCACCGAGGAACAGCCGAACTAGAACCGCTTCGGCTCCCCTCTCCGTGCCTCTCGCCCTCCAGGGGGGGCATTTTTTCCCCGATTAATGGACCTAAGTGCCGCGAATGTGGTCCCGAAGGGCCCGTCCGTGGCGCTAGGGGTCCGATACGATCTGGCGCCGACTTTCGGGGTTCCATCGGGGACGCTCGGGCCGGCTGGCAAGCTCGTATCCAAGATAAAAAATCAGTTGGCTGATTCTCGCCGCCTTCTCTGCGTCGATTCGATCCACCTCGTCGTCACGCCCGTGATAGTCCTCGTGCGTGCCGTTAAAGAAGAAGAGGACGGGCACCCCCGCTCGGGCGAAGTTGTAGTGGTCGGAGCGGAAGAAGAAACGCTCCTCGGGCCAGAGGTCGGCGATGGCGGTCATCCCGAGTTCCGGATGTGCTTCATTCACGAGCCCGAGTATCTGCCCGAGATCGGAGTGCTCCATTCCGATCGCGACTATGGTGTCCGGCCAGTTGCGCCCGACCATGTCGATATTGAGATCGGCCACCATGCGTTCGGTGGGCATAGGCGGGTTCGCGGTGAAGTAAGCGCTGCCCCAAAGACCCTTCTCTTCACCGCTCACCAGCAGGAAGATCATCGAGCGCTTCGGCTTCCTGGCGAGCGACGCATACGCCTCTGCGATCTCGAGAACGGCGGTCGTACCTGAACCGTCGTCATCGGCCCCGTTGTTGATGCTGTCTCCTTCGGCGTTGGGCGAACCGATTCCGATGTGGTCCATATGGGCACTGAATACAACGTACTCTTCCGCGAGGACCGGGTCGCTGCCTTCCAAGATACCGGCCACATTGGGCGCCGACCGGCTCTCGAGAACCTGAACCCTGGGTGAGAGCGTGAGCGCCAATCCGGGCACGTCGATGATGGAGACCGCCCGCTTCCCACGAGCCTGATCGACGTCCACACCGTGGGCCGCGAGAATCGGCCGGATGGCGTCGGCGCGGACCTCTACAGAGAAACCCGTCGAAATACCGTCTCGGCCCAGCCGGATCGAGCGACTACCCGAAAGCCGCTCCACGTATTGATTCCAGGCACGATCCGACATGTCTGTGACGACAAGGACGGAAAGCGCTCCAGCCGCACTCAGGTTCGCCACAAACGTTCGTCCCGCGCGATCCAGTCCACCAGGCATTGAACCCACGACTACGTGCTTGCCCACGATCCTGGAGACCGCCTCAGGGGTCATGTCACCCATGCCCGCGAGCATCACCACCTCACCCTCGACATCTCCCTCGGACGCCGCGGCGATCACGAGGTCGCGGCCGAAGCGCAGGTCGCCTCCCCCATTCACCCTTGCAGAAGATGCAACCAGATCAGGCGCGACCGCCTCGATCAGGTAACGCTGCACATAGGATCCGTCATCGCCGGCGGGGACCAGGCCCACCCGTTCGAATTCGCTGGCGATCCACGCAGCCGTCATCTCCAGGCCAGGGCTCGGTGTATCCCGGCCGCCCATACTGTCGTGGGCAATCACCCCGAGTTTTCGCAGATAGTCGTCCGGGGCGATCGACGCAGCCGCAGCAACAACACCCTCGCCCAGAGGCTCGAGTCGGCCGCCACCTTGCTCCTGAGCACAAGCCGAGCTCGAGGCTACCCCCACGCAGATGACCGTGGACAGAAGGCACTGTGATTTCATCAGACTCTCTTACGTACTCGCCAGGGACGTGGTTCGCGCCCGCTCAAGCAGGCCGGAGCGGCACGGTCGGCCCAAAACTTACCCGCCAAAGCGGAGTACGCCAGCGGTCCATCCCCGAGATCCCGCAGATCACAATCCCACATCCCGGTGCTTAGAGGCCTGGGGTCTTGTGGAGATCAAGGAACGTCGCGGACCGAGGCTTCAGCGCAGCCCCAACGCGCGGTCCAACAAATCCTCCAGCTCGCGCTCGGTGAGTGGTCCCGACAAGACCGCCACACCTCCAGGCACGTCGCGGACGGCCATATTCCAGTCCGCCGGCGACGTCCGACCGAGGAGTTCCTTTCGCTCCTGAAACGCCTCCCTGAGCACCGCATCGCCCCCGGCCAGCGGAACAAACTGAAGCTCGATGACACGCCCGTCCCCTAACTCCTGAGTCACGATCACCGAATGCACCATCACCGAACCGCTCGGCCCTCCGGCCAAGCCATCGGCCTCTGGAGCCAACCGCACATCACGGACCGGGAGTCCCGGGACCAGAAACGGGGTCGTCGAGAGCGAGGCGGACACAGAAGGTGCCGGCGCGGCGTTTTCAAACAGCGAGGCTCCGTCCCGTCGGTCCTCTTGGGGCGCGGCGTTTGGAAGCGCGGAGCCACGTACCTCGTCGGAGAGCCGCGCCGCCTCCACCTGAGGTTCTGCTGCCTGGGCACTCACGTTCGCTTCGGCGCTCTCTTGCCGACGCGCAACGGCCGATTCTTCTCGTTGTCGAGCAGGTACGGCCTCGACCTGATCCAGCACCGCATCATCATCGAACCCACCAGCAGCCCGATCGGCACTAAGTCGGCCCCCCCCAACGGCCACAGCATCTTGCAACTCGGGCGGTGTGTCCCCTTGGGCGAGCCCCCTGACCACCGCAACTTGCGACTCGGGCTGCGTTTCCGCCTCGACGAGCCCCACGGCATTGTCACGTTCCAAACGCTCCTGATCCGAGGCGGGTGGCAACACAACTCCCGTGACGACGCGCTCGGAAGCGGCGCCGCGTGCGAGATCGCCCGCCGGCCCGGTAAGCTCCCGGGCCATCCAGCCGGCCCCGAGCGATACCACGACCGTGGCCGCCCAACGAAGCGAGTACAGGCGGCTGCCGAGCAAAGGTCGAGCCCTTCTGGTCCGCTCAGAGCCCTCGGTCCCTTCAGCCGGCTCCTGCCGATCGGACTCCGCAGCCCGGGCCTGCAACTCCTCGAGTGGATCGAGTTCCACCGGTCCCTGGGCCGAAGCCGCGAGGATCGAGGATGCCTCTTGCCGCAAGCGCCTTTCACCCTCGAGCAGTTGGGCACACATCAGACAGGCGTCCAGGTGTTCCCGAACGTGCCTGGCGGCTTCCTCTGGATAGGCGCCCAACGCGCCGTCCAGGTAGGCGTGAACGTCTCCCTTACTGATGTGCGACATCACCTTGCTCCTGCTCTCGATGTGCCTTCACGAGTCGCTCCCGGGCCCGGGCGAGCGTTGTGCCAACCGATCCCGCCGAGATTTCGAGCGCTCCTGCGATCTCTCCGTAATCGAGCCCCCCGTCCCATAGGAGGAGGGCCTCCCGATCTCGTTCGCCCAACGCCTCGAGCGCCCGGCGGACCTCGGCCTCCCGTTCACCCTGCTCGAGTGCGCCCGCTGGATCGACGGTCACGGCACCTACCTCCACTTCCGTTTTCAGCAGCGTCAAGTGGCGCTTTCGGCGAATCGCCGTACGCGCCTCATCTCTGGCGAGGTTGGCCGCAACCGTGAACAGCCAAGCCCGAGGATTGTCCGGATTCTCCCGGAGCGCCCGGACAAAGGTATCCTGTGCCAGATCTCTTGCGCGCTCCATATCCCACACCTTCCGATGAAGGAAGCGCACCAGATCTGGCAGCGCGGTCCTATACAGTTCTCCCCAGTCTACATCCACGGCATCCTCGATCGATCAATCGGTTCTTTCAAATCTAATGACGAACGAGAGCCGAGATGTTGCACAATCCCCTGAGATGCCGGACGAGGTACGGTTGTTGGAAAAGCATCAATCATCGAATCCAATCGAGAGTCGTGGGGCCCGCCTCTTCTTCGCACGCCGCCCCTCGTGCATACTTGTGCGATGGAGGTCCTGACCAGCCCTGAAGCGTGGATCGCACTGGCCACGCTCACGACACTCGAGATCGTTCTCGGGATCGACAACATCGTCTTCATCTCCATCCTGGCCGACCGGCTTCCACCCGGAGAGCGCGCGAAGGCCCGTCAGACGGGACTCTTACTGGCGATGCTCACGCGGATCCTGTTGCTTTTCTCCATCACGCTGATCATGCGGCTCACGGAACCGCTGTTCGCCCTTTTCGGGCACGGCGTGTCGGGAAAAGATCTCATCTTGATCGTCGGTGGTCTCTTCCTCCTGACCAAGTCGACGCGCGAAATCCACGACAAGATGGAGGGGGGCGACGGCGAAGCGACGGGCGCCGCCAAAGGGACGACGTTCGGTGGGGTAATGATCCAGATCGCGATCCTGGACATGGTCTTTTCGCTCGACTCGGTTATTACGGCCGTCGGCATGGCCGACGATTTGGCTGTCATGGTCACAGCTGTGATCCTGGCCGTGGGTGTCATGATGATTTCGGCCGGCCCGGTCGGGAACTTCGTATCCGATCACCCCACAGTGAAGATGCTCGCGCTGAGTTTCCTGCTCCTCATCGGAATGAGCCTCATCGCTGAGGGCGCGGGTTTCCACATCCCTAAGGGGTATATCTACTTCGCGATGGGATTTTCGGTCTTTGTGGAGTCCTTAAATCTCAGGGCCCAACGGATCCTTTCGAGCGGGGAGGGCGTGGGGATCACGCCTCCCGCCACCCAAGGTCCGTCCGACTCTTCCTAAGAAAAGAGGCGCCGCCTCTGCCAAGGCGGCGCCCCAGGGACGAACGGGAGCGACTTCCTACTCTTCAGGACATTTGGTGGACGGAAGCGTCTGTATTCCACCAGCCGGTAGAGACTCTGCTGCTATCTTCCTTAGCACTTCCGCCACGTGCAAGTCTCCTTCACGTTCGACCCTGCATGCGGCCCGAAGTAGTTGCCGGATTTTCTCCTCTATGCTCATCCTCCGCCTCCTCCCACACGGGACCTGGCCAACTCGGTCCTTGCCCCTCGACCTCCTGCTTACGTTATACGTCCAGCGAGAGGAAGTGTTTCAGGGTTCGGGTGAGCAAAAAGCGGTCCGGTGGCCGCCACCAAGGGCGAAATAGTGGCCGCGCCAAAAGCGAAGTATCCGTTAGGGGCGGTACCCGGGCCCACGCACGATCATGCCCGGCTTGGCACCCGTATGCTCGCCTCCGCGAACGACGGCCACGCCGTTCACGAAAACGTCTCGGATCCCGT